>QWCV01004418.1_pt1 | contig 12153 bp, 9 predicted proteins | sample 1972621 | NCBI WGS metagenome assembly QWCV01 (sample SAMN09866699, study PRJNA288562) | Human gut metagenome isolate pre2_stool, whole genome shotgun sequencing... | isolation source: gut | host: Homo sapiens | place: USA: California
CTTCATAAGCCGGCTCTGTATGGATACTCTCCTGATATGCCGGCTCTGTGTGAAAGATTGATGCATCCTCTTCCAGCTCTTTTGCCTCAAACGCTTCCTCAGAAAATGCGGACGGAGCAACATACGGTTCCGTCTCCGGTTCCATAGCAGGAAGTTTTTGATATTCTGCGCCTCCGGCTGTGAGTGTCACATGCTTCTCCTCCTTGATTTCCGGCAGATTGGCGTTCGACTGCTCCAAAAGTTTGTCAATATTAATTTCACTGACTTCATCCGAACCCATAGGCTCTGCCTTCCTGTCCGGAAGAACTCTTGTGTCGACTGCCACGCCTTCCACCTTGCGGTCCATGCGGCGCAGCTCACGTTCCTCACGTCGCTGTTCTGCAAGTTCACGATGACGTTCATTGCTCTCTTTTGCCGTTTCATAAACTTTACGGCTGCCTTTCTGCACACCCTTCAATGCGGAACGTTCTGTGATCAGCACCAGACAGATAATCATTGCCACAACATCGATCACATAAGAACCGAGGAGTCCAAAATTTGGACAAAAAATCCCGGCAAGAAGACCACCTAAAAATCCTCCGCCAATTTTATGTACCGAACAATACTGATAGGCACCTGCCGCTCCGGCAACTTCCGCGCCACAGCGCACAATCTCGATAAACATACATAAAAACAGAACAAAAAATACGGCTGCAACAATTTTTACCGTTGCGATCCGATTGCCTTTATTGGATGCTGCAAAAAAAGTACCAATCACCAAAACAATTGGAAAAATATATGCAATTAAACCAAATACGCCAAAAAAGAAACTGCTGACAGCATTTCCAATTGCCCCGCCGATTCCAAAATTACTGATAAAAAGTAAAATGGAGATTGCAAGGATCACCCACAGAATCACCTCTCCTGTAAAATTCTCCTGCTGTATATCTTTCTTCTTACGTCCTGAATTCGTTTTTCTGCCAGAAGTTTTTCCGCCAGAGGAACTCTTTCTTTTCCCTGTTGCCAAAGTATTACCTCCAAAAAATATCTCCTATAATGTATAGAAAAATCCGCCGATTGAGATCAGTCCGACAATCAGACAATAAATTGCAAAAATACGGAATTTTCGATTACGCACAATGACAAGCATTGTTTTAATACAGATATATCCGATCACTGCAGCAATCACCATACCAACAATATAGCAGGTGATATCCATGCCGCTCATAGACAGGTCTGCAAAATCTTTTAACTCTAACACCATGGCACCTAAAATCGCCGGTATCGACATAATAAACGAATATTTCACTGCAAACTTGCGGTTAAATCCGCTGAGCAGACATGCTGTGATCGTTGTTCCGCTGCGGGATAGTCCAGGCAAAGTTGCCACGCCCTGAGCAATACCAACGACAAACGCATTGGTGTATGTAATGTCCTTCGGAAGCTTGTCTCCGCCCTTGCAGCGGTCTGCGATAAAGAGCAGAATTGCGGTTGCGATCAGACAGATGCCCGGCACGATCAGAAGTTCTGATGCCTGCTCTACCACGTCTTTTCCAACAAAACCAATGATTCCGGTCGGAATGGTTGATACCAGGATCAGCACCACAAACTTGCGGTAACTGCTGTTTACAATTCTGCGGTACGGACTGTAATCAACATGATCTTTTCCTCTGTCACGGATCGATAGACAAAGGTTTTTTATAAGTGCTGCAAAATTGATCAGCACATCTCTCACGATACAGATTCCCTCCACAAAAAGCCTGACGATATCTTTATAATAAACTGCGCAGATCGCGATCAGAGTTCCAACATGCAGCAAAACATCAAATAACATTCCTGTATCCGTCTCAACATGGAATAGGATTTTAAAAAGTGCAAGATGTCCGGAACTGCTGACCGGAAGGAACTCTGTCAATCCCTGTATGATCCCCATCAAGACCGCCTGTAATAAAGTCATAAGCTTTTTCCTCCGCTGTATCGTATCTCATATTTTCTAAAAAATATCAGTTTTTTCCATAAGTCACCGATTTTCATACTTTTTAAGTATACCATATTTCATTTTGATTGTCATTAAAAGCTTTTTTTGCCGCCGGATTTTGTCTCTTGTATGAGCTGGTGTAATTTTGCAAATGCCTCATGGATTCCACCGATAGAATCAATGAGTCCTTCCTCGACCGCCTGTCCTCCAACCAGGATCGTCCCAAGGTCTTTTGTGAGGATTCCCGTATTCATCATAAGCTCCTCCAGCCGGTTCTGTTCTGCTTTGGAATGCTGCACAACAAATTTTAAAATACGATCCTGCATCTGCTTAAAATAATCATACGTTGGCTGCGCCCCGATCACAGTTCCATTCATCCGCACTGGGTGGATCACCATCGTGCCGGATGGCACGATAAAAGAATAGTCCGTGGAGACTGCCAGCGGCACGCCGATGGAATGGCTGCCACCGAGTACCAGTGAAACCGTTGGCTTATCAATGGATGCTACCATCTCAGCAATGGCAAGCCCGCTCTCCACATCCCCGCCTACCGTGTTTAACAAAAGCAGTAATCCATCCACATTTTTATTTTCTTCCACCTCTGCGAGTTTTGGAAGCACATGCTCATACTTTGTCGTCTTTGTCGCCGCCGGAAGGCACTCATGCCCCTCAATCTCTCCTATGATCGTCAACATGGAGATCCTGTCTTCCCCATGCTCTAACTCCACCTGACCAAAATCCCTGATCTGCTCATTCACAGCCTTCTCTTTCTCATTTTTTTCTGCCATACAATCTCCCTTCCCTCATAAGACTGAAAAAACAGGATAGATTTTTCTACCCTGTTCTTTAGTATTGGAGATTCTTTTTATTTTATACAGTATATCCAAGCAGATAATTATAAAGCCCTTCGTATTTTCCTTTGGAAGACTTCCATGAATAATCGTTTGCCATGCCCCGTTCAACAATCTGATTCCACTGTTTTTTCTTATCAAAATAAATATGCTTTGCATAATTGACAACACCGAGCATCTCTTCCCCATTATAATTTGCAAAAGAGAATCCATCACCGGTATTTTCGTATTCGTTATATGGTCTGACTGTATCCTTAAGTCCTCCGGTCTCACGGACGATTGGAACCGTACCGTAACGGAAAGAGATCAGCTGCGTCAGTCCACATGGTTCAAAGCGGGATGGCATTAAAAATGCATCCGCAGCGGCGTAAAGTTTGTGAGCCAGGTCATCAGAATAACAGATATTGGCAGAAACTCTGTCTCCGTATTTCCATGCATAATGGCGGAACATGTTCTCATACTGTGGATCGCCGGTTCCAATCACAACAATCTGTGTGAAATCATCCACCAGGCGGTCAATCACATAATTGATCAGATCCAGACCTTTCTGATCGGTGAGTCTTGAGATCAGTCCGATCATGAACTTCTTCTTATCGACAGTCAGATCCAGTTCCTCCTGTAATTTTAATTTATTATTGACCTTCTTCTTACGGAAGTTTGATGCGTTATAGTTGGTATAAATTTTCGGGTCTGTCTCCGGATCATATGTTTTGTAATCAATACCGTTTACAATGCCCTGCATATCAAAGTGTCTGGCGGCAAGCAGTCCATCCAGCCCCTCGCCATAGTAATCAGTCTGGATCTCCTGTGCATAAGAATCACTTACAGTTGTAATATAATCTGCATATACCAAACCACCCTTTAACATGTTGGCATCCTTATGAAATTCCAGTTTATCCGGTGCAAACAGATCTGCTGAAAATCCTGTCAGCCCCTTCATCGTCTTCACATCCCATACACCCTGGAACTTCAAATTATGTATGGTAATGATTGATTTCATCCCCCAGTAAAAAGAGTCTGCCTGAAATTCATTTTTCAGATATACCGGGATCAGACCTGTCTCCCAGTCATGACAGTGGATCAGATCCGGACGGAAATCGATCTGTTTTAACATGGATAAAACCGCTTTATCGAAGAAAACAAACTTCTCAATGTCATAACGGATATCCCCATATGGTGTATCACAGGTAAAATATTCCTGATTATCAATAAAATAGTAGGTAACCCCATCCAGTTCATATTTTAAAATTCCAACATATTTATTCTGGATATAATTTCCTGCACACATATAAAAATGTGTCACATACTGGAACTGGCTTCTGTACTTTTCCGGAATACAGCTATAATTTGGGATCACGACCCTGACATCCCATTCCTCTTTTGAAAATTCCTTAGGTAATGCACCACACACGTCCGCAAGTCCCCCAGTTTTTATAAACGGAACGCACTCTGACGCTGCAAAAAGAATCCTCTTCATGAATTATACCTCCTCATCATCCTTGTACTATTTATGATATAACATTTTCCCCCGGATTTCTACCACTTTATTGTAAAAAAGTGTCCATATGAAAAAACTCTGTTCTTGGATTGCGCCAAAAACAGAGTCTGTCTCATATTATTTATTCATCCCAGTTGTGGTAAACCTGCTGAACATCATCATCATCATCCAAAAGATCTAAGATACGGTTGATGTTTGTGATATCTTCGTCTGCAGATAACTCTACATAGTTCTGAGGAATCATGGTTACTTCTGCTTCTGCCATTGGAATGTTCTCAGCTTCCAATGCGCTTCTTACAGCTTCAAAATCATCTGGAGATGTCAATACTTCAAAGCAGTCCTCCTCCTCATTAAAATCTTCTGCGCCTGCATCTAAAGCGATCATCATAAGATCGTCTGCATCCATCTCACAGTCTTCTTTTGCGATGATGATCTGTCCTTTTTCATCGAACATGTAAGATACACAACCCTGTGTACCGATGCTTCCATGACCTTTTGTGAATGCATTTCTGACATTTGCAGCAGTACGGTTTTTGTTATCTGTTAAACATTTTACAATGATAGCTGTTCCGCTTGGTCCATATCCTTCATATGTACAGAATTCGTAGTTGACGGAGTTTCCATCACCGGCAGCTTTCTTAATACCACGCTCAATCGTATCGTTTGGCATATTGTTGCTCTTTGCCTTTGCGATCACCTGTGCAAGTTTGAAGTTATTGGATGGATCCGGGCCACCCTCTTTTACTGCAACTGCGATTTCTCTACCGATAATCGTAAAGATTTTACCTTTTGCAGCATCATTTTTTTCTTTCTTATGTTTAATATTGGCAAACTTTGAATGTCCTGACATAACTTTATCCTCTCTTTTTCTTGTATTTTCGTCTGTCAAACTTTTTATATGTTTTGTGTGTTTCTCACACAATTACAAAATCTCTCAGAAATATTATTCTAGCACCGTTTCTTCTTTCTGACAAGAGTTCTCTTCCTTATCTGTGGAAACGCCCTCGGCAAGTTTTGTGATCTTCACTTTTTTGATCATCTTATTTTCCACCTGTAAAACTTCGAAATGATACCCGAAAGCATCTGTCTCAAACTTCTCATCATCATTTGGAATACGGTCTAACAGAGAGATCAGTATACCATTTAACGTTTCAAATTCATCTTCCTCCGGAATATGAATTTTCAAAATTTCAAGTGCCTCCTCAGCAGAAGTCATACCATCCATCAGATAACTGCCATCCGGCAGTTTCTCAATCATCTTTTCTTCCTGGTCGTGTTCATCCTCGATGTTTCCTACGATCTCCTCAAGGATATCTTCCATTGCAACAATCCCGGAAGTCTGTCCATACTCATCCACCACGATGACCATATGCGTCTTAGCATTCTGCATCATCGTAAATAAGGTATTAATATTTCTCGTTTCCGGAATAAAATCAACCTCACGGATCAATCCCTTAATATCTTTGATCGCCGTGTGATAAATCTCCTGTTTCTGGCACAGTGCAAGTACCTCCTTAATATGAAGCACTCCGATTATATTATCAATATCATCTATGTATACCGGATATCGCGAATAGTTATTTTCAATCGTGAAATCCAGCATTTCAAGGAACGTCATCGTTCCATCAATGGCAATGATATTCTTGCGGTGCACCATAATATCCTTTGCATCTTTGTCTCCAAATTCAAAAATATTATGGATCATCTCCGCTTCATTCGCCTGCAGGACACCCTGCTCATGTCCTTCATTTACCATTGAGATAATCTCTTCTTCTGTCACATCATCGGTGTCTACTCCGAACAGCTTCATAAGCCTGTTACTCAACTTTTTCATCCCGGTAGTGGGACTGCCACCATCGTCCATAAATCCTCCTAATTTATATCGAAATTGTATTAAAACATTTGAAATAATACCATTTTGCTCCAGAATAGTCAAGTTATGTAAGAAGCTCTAAGCTTATTTCCAATGCCTTATCAATTTTGATCAGTATCTGATTGTCAAGATGACATACTTTATCTTTCAGCCGCGTCTTGTCGATTGTGCGCAACTGTTCCAGTAAAACAACGGAATCCTTCACCAGTGCATACTTGGTGCAGTCTAACTCCACATGGGTTGGAAGTTTTGCCTTGTTCATCTGGGAAGTGATTGCTGCACAAATGACCGTAGGACTGTGTCTGTTTCCAACATCATTCTGTATAATAAGAACCGGGCGGACTCCACCCTGCTCAGAACCGACCACTGGTCTTAAATCTGCATAAAAAATATCTCCACGCCGAATTAACATATGCTTTACACTCCATAATCTTACTCAGTATTCTCTCTACTGTTGTTTCTTACGGATAGTATTTCCATATTTAACGGTCGTATTCTGTTTTCAAAAATATTTTTCCAGCCTATTCCTCGTCAAAATATTCCTGGCTTGCAATTCTTTTTCCATCTCGATAAAAAACACGCGGAATACGTTTTCCAAGCACGCAGACAAACTCATAATTAAATCTGCCGGAAAGGCTGCCGACTTCTTCCATGGTGATCACTTCGTCACCATCCCTGCCGATCAGTGTCACTTCATCCCCAATCTTCACATCCGGAATATCAGTCACATCTACCATGAACTGATCCATACAGACTCTTCCGCAGATTGGCGCACGTTTTCCGTGGATCAGGACACTTCCTGTATTGGAAAGTCCCCTGCAATATCCATCTGCATAACCAACCGGGATCGTTGCGATGCGGCTGTCGCGCTTTGTGATGAAAGTTCCACCGTAACTGATCGCTCTTCCAGCCTCTAAATCCTTAACGTAAGCCACATGTGTTTTCAATTCCATCACCGGTTTTAAATCAAGGGAATTCTGGTCGACTTCTTCCGATGGCCATAATCCATACAACGTGATTCCCGCTCTTACCATATCCATATTTGCCTCGCGGATTTCTGCTATTCCTGCGCTGTTGGAACAGTGCTTGACGGGAATCGAAACACCTCTGTCTTCCATCATGGCAATCATTTTTCTGAATTTTTGAATCTGTTCTTTTGTGAAAGTTTTATCATACTCATCTGCTTTTGCAAAATGAGTAAAAATCCCCTCCACTATCATATGCGGAAGCTTTGCAATCTGCGCCATCTCATCTGCGGCTTCTTCTGTCACCTGATACCCGATACGGCTCATTCCGGTATCCACTGCAAAATGCATCCGGCAGTCTTTTCCAACTTTTTCGGCAGCAGCAGAAAGCTCTTCTGCCATCTCAAGTGTAAAAACACTTGGACAGATTTCTGCCTGGATCACTTCCTCATACTGATCCGGGAAGATATAGCCAAGAATCAAAATCGGTTTTTGGATTCCATTATTTCGAAGGATCATCCCTTCCTCAACCGTTGCAGCTGCATACCCATAAACATAATCTAAATGTTCAATCTCCTTTGCAATAGGAACAGCCCCATGACCATAACCATCTGCTTTGATCACCGCCATAATTTTCGTATTCGGATCAATGTTCTGATGCATGGCTTCCATATTGTGCATGATTGCACTCAAATCTATATTCGCACACACTCTGCTGTGTTTATTCATGTTATATCCATACCTTTCTATCGTAATGAATCTTTTTTATAATTGATTTTCTGCCAGAAAATCTCTCAAACCATTTACAATGTCGCCTGCCATCATACCACGAAAACCACATTTTTTCAATGCAGTATCTCCGGAAAGTCCGTGAAGGTAAACACCAAGCGCGGCCGCAGTCTCTGTGTCTGCCCTCTGTGCCAGAAGTGATCCTATGATTCCGGTCAGCACATCCCCACTTCCCGCCGTTGCCATTCCATGATTTCCGGAGAGGTTCAGATAAGTCCTTCCATGTGGAGTGGCAACGACCGTGTGTTCATCTTTCAGAACACAGGTGACATGAAATTTTCCTGCAAACTTATCCGCAATATCAATCAGCCGTGTCTGGATAAAGGCAATGGAATCCCCGGTCAGACGGCTCATCTCACCAAGATGCGGCGTGATCACAAGTTCTGTGTGCGCCAAAAGTAAAACACTTGTGTCCTCTGCAATGATATTTAATGCATCTGCATCAAGGACGACCGGAACAGATGCTTTTTGCAGCACTGTTTTAACAATCTGATGTGCTGCATTCCCGGTTCCGATTCCCGGTCCACACACAATCACATCTGCCCATTTCATTGCTTCTGAAAGTTTTGAAGCATCTAATTTTTCAGGGTGATAAGTAGTCAGAACTGCCTCCGGAATACTTGTCTGCAATGGAATGCGGTTTTCCTCAGGCGTAAACACACGCACCAGACCACAGCCTGCCGTATACGCTGCCTTTGCACTTAAAACAGCTGCGCCAGCCATATCCACACTTCCAGCGATCAGCAGTAATTTACCGAAGCTTCCCTTATTAGAATGTGAAGCTCTCTTTGGAAGGAATCTCAGATCTTCCATCTCGAACGCCATAACACCGGGCATTTGTGTCAGAAAACTCTCATCCGTGATTCCAATCTGCTTTGTCACGATCTCCCCGACATATTCATTTCCCGGGAAAAGATGCATGCCGATTTTTTCATAGGCAAATGTGATCGTGCAGTCTGCACGAAACGCACATTTTAAAACAGCCCCTGTGTCCGATGAAATTCCGGATGGCATATCAAGTGCGATCTTTTTTCCTGGTATTTCGTTCATTTTCCGAATTGTATCAGCAAAAATGCCTTCAACATTTCTCGAAAGCCCAACTCCAAAAATGGCATCCACTATTACATCATATGCGGTGTTCTCCGGAATGGCTTCCAATACCGAACATCCATAGGCAGAAAGGATCTCCAGCTGCTTTTTGCACTGGTCTGTCTCCTTCTTCCGGTCACCGATCAACACCGTATGCACCTCTGCTCCGTCCAAAAGTAACAGCCGGGTGAGTGCAAAACCATCTGCGCCATTGTTTCCCGTTCCGCAAACGATCAGAAATTTTTTGCTGCATGGGTACTGCCTTTTGATACGATATTATAGGACAACTGCATCAGGCTGTCAGAAAGATGTACATTCTCAACAACCACATCTTTGTCGATCAGATCAAGGTCCACATGGGCAAAATTCCAGATTGCCTGAATTCCAAGATTGACCAGACGGTTTGCAATGGCATCAGCCTTCTCCTTCGGCATGGTAAGGGCTGCAATATCAACAACGTGATCCTTGCAGTAATCTTCCAGTTCATCTAACATGTGGATCTTAATTCCGCGGACTGTCACACCCTCTAACGCCGGATTGACATCAAAAAGTGCTGTGATCACAAAACCAAGTTTTTCAAACTTCACATAATTTGCCAGTGCCTGACCTAAATTACCGGCACCGATGACAATAATATTATGTTTCTGGTTTAATCCTAAAATCTTACCAATCTCTTCATATAAAAACTTTACATTATATCCATATCCCTGCTGTCCGAAACCGCCAAAGTTATTCAGATCCTGACGGATCTGCGAAGCAGTGACATTCATTCTTTTGCTTAGATCATTGGATGAAATACGTTCCACTCCATCCTCCAGCAATTCACCTAAATACCGGTAATATCTCGGCATACGACGGATTACTGCCTGGGAAATTTCTTTTTCCTGCATTTTTTGCCCCTCCCGAAGTATCTCTCTTTCACGGCTCTTTTCTTCTTATGCCGCGATGCATCATTTTTATTATAGTAATTTCAACTGTATCTGTCAATCTGTTAAACTTTTAACAGAGTAAATTTATCTGCCGTATCACCACATTTTCCAGATTTTTACGCGTCCAGCTCCATGGAAAGTTCTTCCCACACTTCATACTGCTTTTCTAATTCTTCCTGATACTCACTCTGCTGTTTCGTCAGTTCTCCTAACTTTGCAGAGTTCACAGCCACTTCCGGCTTTGCACATTCCGCATCGATCGAAGCAATTTTCTCTTCCAGCTCCGCAATCTTTTCCTCTGCCTTTTTCAGGGCATTCTCTATCTTGCGGATCCGTGCCTGTTCTGCCTTCTGTGTCTGCCAGTCCACCTTCTGGGCAGTCTCTTTCACAGAAGCCTCTGTCTGTGCCTCATCCTCCGGCTTTTTGACATATAACGCAACCATCTGGTCATGTTTTTCCAGATAATAATCATAGTTGCCGATATAATTCACAACCGTCTCTCCGGTCAGTTCCAGAATACGTGTTGCAGTCTGATTAATAAAATAACGGTCATGCGATACGAAAAATACTGTTCCAGTATAACTTTTTAGTGCTTCCTCTAAAATTTCTTTTGAGGTGATGTCCAGATGGTTGGTCGGCTCATCGAGGATCAGAAAATTCGCATCGGAAAGCATTAATTTTGCCAGTGCAACACGTCCTCTCTCACCACCGCTCAAATCCTCAATCCGCTTATAGACATCATCATCTGTAAATAAAAAAGCTGCCAGAACGTTGCGCACTTTCGTGTTATTCAGATTTGGATAATCATCCGCAATCTCATCAAAAATGGTTTTCTCCATGTGAAGCTGCTGATGTTCCTGGTCATAGTAACCAATATGTACATTGCTTCCAAGTGTTACCGTTCCCGCATCCGGGGAGATCAGCTCGTTGATAATCTTAAGGATCGTTGTTTTACCAGTTCCGTTATTTCCAATTAATGCTACACGCTCCCCGCGTTTCACTTCGAAATTAATTCCCGAAAAAAGCTGTAATGGCGGGAATGCCTTGGCAAGCCCTTCCACTTTTAAAACATCATTTCCACTGACCACATTCGGCTCTAACACAATCCGGATATCTGTGTTATCCTCGGTCGGCTTCTCAATGCGTTCGATCTTATCCAGCAGTTTTTCACGGCTCTCTGCCCGCTTAATTGACTTCTCGCGGTTAAAAGATTTCAGTTTTGCGATCACTTCTTCCTGATGCCTGATCTCACGCTGCTGATTATAGTACTGCTTGATCATGGCTGCACGGATTGCTGCCTTTTTCTTTGCATAATCCGAATAGTTCCCCTGATAAACATAACCCTTGTGCTGAAAAATCTCCACCACTTTACTCACGACGCGGTCTAAGAAATACCGGTCATGCGATACGATTAAAACAGCTCCCTTGTAATTCATCAGAAAAGTTTCCAGCCATCGGATTGACTCGATATCCAGATGGTTGGTCGGCTCGTCTAAAAGCAGGATGTCCGGCTTTGTCACAAGCAGTTTTCCAAGAGATACACGGGTTTTCTGTCCGCCGGAGAGTTCGCTCATTTTCTTGTCGAACTCCTCCTCAGTAAATCCAAGCCCCTTTAAAATACCGGTCACTTCACTGCGGTATGCATATCCGTTCACCTGTTCAAATTCATGGCTTAATTTATGGTAAGTATCTAAAAGCTGCTCTAATGCTTCCCCGGAGAGTGTGTTCATCTGCGTTTCCATATCACGCAGCCGTTCCTCCATCTCGATAATGTCGCGTTTAGAATCTAATACTTCCTCATAGATCGTATGGTGGCCGGAAACATCCTGATATTGGGCAAGATAACCGATCGTTTTATCTTTTGCGAGCGTCACTTCCCCCTCGTCCGGATTTTCCTGTTTCATAATTATTTTAAGCAGCGTAGATTTGCCGGCACCATTGATGCCGACAACCGCTGCTTTTTCATTTTCTTCAATATGAAAACTTACATTTTTTAAAATTTCGTCAGTCCCGAATGACTTTGAGATATTCTGACAAGATAAAATCATAATGATAACATTCCTTCTAATGTGGTTCGGATTGCCTTGATGAAATCCTCACTGTTTAACACAGTCGGATGCTCTAATGTTGTAATGAGCGCAAGGTCTTTTGTCATTTTACCACTCTCAATGGTAGATATACAAGCTTTTTCTAATTTATCTG
>QWCV01003224.1_pt1 | contig 12128 bp, 10 predicted proteins | sample 1972621 | NCBI WGS metagenome assembly QWCV01 (sample SAMN09866699, study PRJNA288562) | Human gut metagenome isolate pre2_stool, whole genome shotgun sequencing... | isolation source: gut | host: Homo sapiens | place: USA: California
TGGGCGGTGGCAGACAGAGCGCGATCCTGTGGTATTTCTATGTGCTGTGGATCGTGGCAAATGAGATCTACTGGTGCGGATGGGCCGCTGGGAGAATCCTGAAACCGGAAAAGAGCGAGAAGGTGGATGGACTGGCACAGAAGTACCTGCTTAGGTATTGTGGCGTTGTAGGAGTGCTCTTGGCGGCAGCAGTATTCTTTGGAAATGTACAGCAGACCAGCAGCTATCGCGCTTACCGCATGTGGAAGAACGGCTGGGCACAGGCGTATGGCGAAGGCTGGGAAGAGAGATTCAAGGTGCTCAAGGATGATTCCGTGAAGGATGTAGTGTTTACACCGTTATATCCGGTGGAACTGATCATGTACGCAGATCTCCAGCCGGAGGATGGGTATACGTGGGTGAATGATGCATGTGCGGATTACTATGGAAAAGAATCTATAACGGTGGAAATGAAATAGCTCATATTCCTCAATATTTCATTTCAACAATAAATGTTTCTGTTGATTTATTAAATTATTTCGTTTATTATATTTATATGGACGGCATACTTATGGAGGAATTCTATAATGAGAATAGATGAGCAATTGAAAATCTTAGCTGTTAAGAATAATATGACTTTAGCACAGATTGGTGAGAGCATGGATAAATCACCGCAAGCTTTTTCTCAAAAAATGAAACGGGGAAACTATACACTGGATGAATTGGAAGAGATTGCTGTAGCAACGGGAGCAAGTCTTCACTGTAGCTTTGAATTACCCAATGGTGAAATTATCAAATTAGTCTAAGACGGAGGATTAAAATGTTAACATATATTGAAGGAGACATTTTCAGCAGTCCGGCTCAGGTTCTTGTTAATACTGTTAACACCGTAGGTGTTATGGGAAAGGGAATTGCATTAGAATTCAAAAAGAGATATCCCGCCATGTTCCAAGAATACAAGGAGCAATGCGATAAACATAAATTAATTATTGGAAAACTGATGCTTTGGTATGCTCCGGATCATTGGATCCTGCAGTTTCCTACCAAAGAACATTGGCGAAATCCTTCCAAATTGGAATATATTGAGAAGGGGCTTATGGTATTTGTCCGCAAGTATGCAGATTATAATATTTCCTCAATCGCTTTCCCCAAATTGGGTTGTGGTAATGGAGAACTGGCATGGAATGATGTGAAACCTTTAATGGAAAAATATTTGAAAGATCTCCCCATTGATGTATATATCTATTTGGGAAAGGGAGGTGGGTCTCAGCCGGAGCATAAGGCACCCTCTAAAATGATGAATTTCATGAAAGAAAATGCAATCGATCTTTCGTTTACCGGTTTGAAAGACAATATCTGTTATCAGACAGCAATTGCCCCATTTTCTTTCGAAGCATACGGAGATATTTGGAACGCACAGTGGCTCCCAGATAAGAACCTGATCCTGAAATCGAAAGAAAAGTCTTTTGCTATTTCGGAAGAAGATGTACATCAATTATGGGATGATATTTGTAATAAACACATTGTACCGGAAAGCAAGCATATTGTAGACAATATATTTTTTTCATTGTTGACTGCTTTGGGGTATTTACAAAGTATCACTATTCGTCAGGAAGATGATCCGGTCGCTCAAAATGGTTTTCAGCTGGATGCCGGTAGGGGACGCGCTTTTCTGATAAAGGGGGATCTGCATGACATATGATGAAGTTATTAGCAATAACTGTAAATATAATTCACCGGTTTCCTGGTGGCCAAAGTATGCATTCCATTACACAGATGTGACTAATGCCATCGGTATTTTGAAGACAGGGTATTTATACAGCAGATATAATGCCGAAAAAAGCCATTTGATGTCCAATGATAATGCAAGCCGGCAAGTGATTGATATGACCTATTCCGGTGCGGAATCAACCGTGCGATTCTACTTCAGGCCACTTACTCCAACACAATATCATAATGAAGGCTTCAAGCATCCGTCGTTGCGTTATTGTCATGACTTGAACGCTAACGTTCCGGTTCCGGTATTTTTTCTATTTGATTTGAACAGCCTTTTACAATTACCGGATACTCAATTCTCGGAACAATCATTGGCCGGTGGAGGCGGCAGCCTATTAAGTGGGGAAGATGATTTTGCTTCTCTGAATTTCACACAAATATACAAAACCGGCTACATGAAGGATGCAGAGCAGGAGAAAAAATACAGACATGCGGAAATCGTCTATCCCGGAGCATTTGATATCAGCGACTCACTGAAATACATCATTTGTAGAAATCAAGTGGAGCGTAGCACTTTACTGAATCTTCTCAGAAAAGAGGGTTCCAAGACCTTCTCAAGATATAAAGACAAAGTCTTCGTAATGGCAGATTGTTTTGAAAATAACGGACTGTATATAAAGGAATGTACTTATTATACGGATAAAGCTGTCATTGTTTGTTCCAAAACAGCCAGTAAAATACAGTACACCTCACGATATAAAGAAGACCCGGAAACGGCATTGATTGTACATGCGTATGCAGAATTTGACTGGTATCGTTCTACAACTTTGCTTGAGAGAAGAAGCTGTAATTTCCAGGTAGACTATGAGTCTTCTGAAAACATTACTTTTACGAATCTCGCAAAGCCGCAAGGAGCAACGGCTTTATATATGCAAGTGTACTTTGAAGGAAAGCTCATGTGCTACATGTGTTGGCAATTATCGGATTCAGCTCTTTTATAGATACAAGCGTAATTAAGACGGCAATGTGCAGCAGACCAGCAGCTATCGCGCTTACGCATGGGAAAGAAGCGTTTATACTATATGCACAAATAGAAGAGTTGACTTTTACACTAATGATTTTGAGTACTTTCTTAAGAAATCATAGCATTTCCAAGAAAAACTTGTACTTATCATCAAAATTGATTAAAATATAGAAGAATATGTGTAGATGATGAGTCAATAGAAGGAGATGCTCTTATGCAGCTTACAATAAAGGGAAAAACAATCAACATATGGTCTAAGAAGCGGATGTTATATACTATCTGCTTCTGCTTGTTCTGCGTGATTGATCAGAGAACAAAGACAGCTTCCGGCTTAGATGGAGTCATTGAAACTTTCCGCGATATGGCAGGAATACTGATGGCAGCTATTATTATGTCGCACTATAAGTGGGAAAAATTCAAGGAAGATAAGTTATTATATATGATATGGACAGGAATAGGGGTGGTGGCAGGAGCGCTCTTTATTGTATTTGGTCAGCCATTTGCCTATTTTATGAACGAACGTATTATGATTGCTTTGGATGTCCTTGTCTTTGGCTATGTGGTGATTCATACAATTATTAGTGTGTTTATAGAGAAGAAGTATCCTAAATTAAATAAGGGAATGTTTGGCCTGTGGGTAGTGATGATGCTTCTGATGATCTTCTCCAGAAGTGATTACGTATGGCCGTTTTGCTATTTTATTATGTTTGGATGTTTTTATCTTACGGATTTTACGGAAGAAGAGCAGGAGGACTTGTATCAGGGAATCATGAATGGAGTCATCTTCGTTTTTTTTGCGTTTCAGGGATTCTGCTGTGTGTTTAGACCGTATGATCAGGTGCGATATACGGGAATCTACAATAACTGCAATCTGAATGGTCTGTTTTATCTGGTCGTGCTGGCTGCAGTGTTTGGAAAAATACTGTATGTGACTAAAGAAAACAAGCACAAATTCTGGAGAATGTATTATTGGCTTGGGTCAGGAGTGGTTTACTCGTTTATTTTTATGACGATTGGAAGAACTGCATGGCTGGTGTCCTTTATACTGGGATTGTTGTTTTTGGGCTTTTATCAGGGAGTAAAACAGAAGAAACATTATATTAGAAATGGACTGCTTTTAGTGCTGTGTATATGCATGATGTTCCCGGTGACATTTGGAATGACAAGATATTTGCCGCCAGTATTCCATCATCCAGTGTGGTTTTGGGGAGAGTGGAGTGAGGAAAGAGTACATTCTTGGGATGCCTGGAATTCAGAAAAATATGTGGATATTGACGATGTGTTGAATATCGCAATTAGAAGAACTCGAGAAATAACAGATGATTTAGTAGGCAGGTCACCTTTTATGCTGAAAGTATTTGCAGCAGAGCTTGATAAAGTTCAAGTTCTGAAAGATGAACAGTCTGCGGATCAATTTCTAATTCGTGAAACAATATATAGTCAGTATTGGAAAAACCTGAATCTTATGGGGCATAAACAAAAAGATCAAGGATTTCAATTATTCTCATGGTATTGGATAGGTCACGCACATAATATTTATCTTCAATATGCCACAGATTTCGGAATTCCGATGTGTATATGTTTTATCGGCATATGTATTGGAACATTGATACGGATAGTGAAAAATAATTTACAAACTGAAAAGACATATCTTATTGGATATATTTTTTTGATATTAGTTCCTTTGTTATTTGGACTATTAGAATTCTCCTGGGGAAGCGGAGCTGTCACAATTGTATTATTGTTTATTGGTTGGAGACAGGGAATTTGTGATAATTAGTTGAAAATGATATAATACAATTTGATTTTATTCAGATAAGACTGTGAAAGGCTATAGTTAACTAAAATTATGAAAGAAAAGAATAACTTCCTTAAAATACCCATTAACAGAATTATTGCTTTAATATTATTAGATATCATGTCCATTATTGTTGCGTCTTTTGCAGCAATTTATATTCGATTTGATTTTAGCTTTAACGGAATACCGGAAGAGTATTTGATAAAATTTGAATATATTATACCGTACAATATTTTGCTTACGTTGTTGCTTTTTGCTTTATGGAAGTTGTATAAGAGTGTATGGCGTTATGCCAGTGCAACAGAATTATTGAATATTGTATTTGCGACCACTTGTGCAAGCATCGCTCAGGTGATTTTATGCCATATTTTGAATCAGAAAATGCCCCGAAGTTATTACGTGCTCTACTGGTTCTTACTATTTGGACTGACCACGGTAATTCGGTTTAGCTATCGCATTTTACGCCTGATTAACTCAAAAAGATCAGAATTAAAATCAAAAAAAGACGGCAGTAATGTCATGATCATCGGTGCCGGAGCAGCGGCAAATGCTATCTTAAAAGAAATCGAGACCAGCAGCTATCTAAATCTCAATCCCAAATGCATTATCGATGATAATCCGGGATGCCATGGAAAATTCCTGCGGGGCGTGCCTATCGTCGGTGGCAGAGACAGGATCTCAGATGCCGTAGGACAGTACAATGTGGATGAGATCATCTTCGCCATTCCCTCCGCCAATACCCAGGTAAAAAAAGAAATCCTGGACATCTGTAAAGAGACCGGCTGTAAAATGCGTACCCTTCCGGGAATGTATCAGCTGATCAACGGAGATGTCTCCGTGGCAAAATTAAAAGAGGTGGAGATCGAAGATCTCTTAGGAAGAGATCCTATAGAGATTAACACAGAAGAAGTCCTGAACTATGTGAGGGATAAGGTCGTACTGGTCACCGGTGGCGGCGGGTCCATCGGAAGCGAGCTGTGCAGACAGATCGCCGGTCACCAGCCGAAGCAGCTGATCATCGTCGATATCTATGAGAACAACGCCTATGCGATCCAGCAGGAGCTAATCCGTAAATATCCGACACTGGATCTGGTAGTATTGATTGCCTCTGTACGCAATACGGAACGCATCGAGGATATCTTCCGCAGATATCGTCCGAACATTGTCTACCATGCAGCGGCCCATAAACATGTGCCCCTCATGGAAGTCAGTCCCAATGAGGCGATTAAGAACAATGTCTTCGGTACCTATCGTACCGCACAGGCAGCAGATAAGTATGGTGTGGAGAAGTTCGTGCTGATCTCCACAGATAAAGCGGTGAATCCCACCAATGTCATGGGAGCCTCCAAGCGAATGTGCGAAATGGTAATTCAGATGATGAACCGTAAGTCACAGACCAATTTTGTGGCAGTACGTTTCGGTAACGTATTGGGCAGCAACGGCAGTGTCATTCCCCTGTTCAAGAAACAGATCGCGGAAGGCGGTCCTGTTACTGTGACGGATCCTAACATTATCCGTTACTTCATGACTATACCGGAAGCGGTATCCCTGGTACTGCAGGCGGGAGCCTATGCCAGAGGCGGAGAAATCTTCGTGTTGGATATGGGGGAACCGGTGAAAATCGTAGACCTGGCGACGAACCTGATCAAGCTGTCCGGATACAAACCGGGTGAGGATATCGAGATCAAGTTCACCGGATTACGTCCCGGAGAGAAGATGTATGAAGAACTTCTCATGAATGAAGAAGGATTGAAAAAGACTGCCAATAAAATGATCTATATTGGAAAACCCATCGAATTCGATGATGAAGTATTTCAAAAACAGTTGGACAAGATCTATAAAGATGCTTATGACGAGACGGATAAGATCCGCGAGGATATTAAGGAAATCGTACCGACATATCAGGGTATCAAATAGGGAATGCTTGTAAAACAGAGGAATTGTATGATGAAGAAGACAACAAAGAAAGTAATATGCGGTGTCGCGGCACTGGCAGGAGTGATGATCGCAGGAGTGAAGATTGCGTCCAACATACAGAAAAAGCAGTGCAGGGAGGATTCGAAGAATCCGTTTGAAGGCAAGAAAGTCATCTTCGTAGAAAATGAAGAGGATCCGGAAAATGCGGATGGTGTCAGAGGTCATCTCGAGCCTGTGAGCGCATCATCCTATACCCCGTCATTTTACGACAGGTATGTAAAACGGGGGCTGGATATCGTGTTGTCATTTGGCGGCATTGTGGCATTGTCTCCGCTACTATTGGGAATCGCAGCTGCCATTAAGATTGATGATCCTGGCCCTGTATTTTTCACGCAGAAAAGACTGGGACAGAATAAGAAGTATTTCCGTGTATATAAGTTTCGCAGCATGAAAATGTCTACCCCCCATGATACTCCCACTCACATGCTGGAGAACCCGGAACAGTATATTACAAGAGTTGGAAAGTTCCTGCGTGCGCATTCACTGGATGAGCTTCCTCAACTGTTTAACGTGCTGGATGGATCCCTGTCTCTGGTAGGACCCAGACCAGGATTATGGAATCAGGATGTATTGACCGCAGAGAGAGATAAGTACGGAGTAAATGAGTATAAGCCGGGTATCACCGGATGGGCACAGATCAATGGCAGAGATTCCATCTGCATTGAACAAAAAAGCGAACTGGATGGCTATGGTGTGCGGCACAGCTCTCTCATATTTGATCTGAAATGCTTGCTCGGAACGGTGACGAAAGTAGGACATGATGATACGGTAGTAGAAGGCGGAACGGGAGCGATGGAGAGAACAGAAAAGAATGAACCAACTGATTATATTGGAACGTTCCCTAAACAAAAAAAGAAAATACTAATTACAGGAAAGAACTCTTATATTGGAGAGAACATTAAAGACTACTTAAGTAATCAACCTGATTATTATGATATTGAGATTATAGAAACAAAAGGATTAAAACCGTCTGTTGATTTATTTCTGGGATATGATGTGGTTATTAATGTGGCTGGAATTGCTCATATTAAAGAAACAGATGAAAATAGAAAATTATATTATGAAATAAATAGAGATTTGAGTATAGACATTGCAAAAAATGCAAAAGGAGCTGGAGTAAAGCAGTATGTGTTGCTAAGCTCAATGAGTGTTTATGGCTTGGTAACGGGACATATTACAAAAGATACGGTCCCTCACCCGATTAATGCCTATGGAGATTCCAAATTACAGGCAGATAATATTATTAGTAATATGGAGGATGATTCTTTTAAAGTTGTGATTGTCAGACCTCCTATGGTCTATGGAAAGGGATGCAAGGGAAATTATCAGACATTAAGAAAATTTGCCGTTAAGTCACCGGTATTCCCAGATTGCAAGAATGAGAGATCCATGATATATATTGGAAATTTGTGTGAATTTATGAAATGTGTAATAGATAGAGAGGATTTTGGACTGTTTTTTCCGCAGAATAGAGAGTATGTTAGAACCTCTGATATGGTGCGCACTGTTGCCAGACAGCATAATAAGACGATAATTATGCCGAGACTATTTAACATAGCAATTAAGGTCATCCCATTGACATTGGTAAAAAAAGTATTTGGATCTCTGACTTATGAGAAAACAGAATTGATTGGAAAATATAATTTCAAAGAAAGTATGGAACTCACTGAAGGATACGAGAGGAATTAGAAATTATGGAAAAAAGAAAACTGCATATTCTTGCTACGTGCCAATATGGTTGGCCAGAACCATATCCTTCATTGTATCCGATGGAGGAAATGGCAAAAAGAGGACACTATGTTCATGCTATAACGGGAACACCTAATTATCCTATGGGAGAAATATTTGAAGGTTATGAAAAAAATAAAATAGTAGAGGAAGTCCATGAGGGTGTACATATAACCCATGTGCCAGTTATACCGAGAAAACATAATGTTATAAATAGATTTCTTAACTATCATAGTTACCCGAGTTCGGCAAATAAAGAAATTGAAAAACTAAGTGGTGATTATGATGTGGTGTTTGCAAATCAGTCTTCACCAGTAATGATGGTTGAACCGGCTATTAGATATGCAAAGAAATGGAATAAAAAAGTGGTCATGTATTGTATGGATTTGTGGCCGGCAAGCCTTGAAGTTGGAGGAATTAAAAAAACTTCACCGATTTATAAATTTTACTATGATGTATCTAAAAAAATTTATACAAATGTAGATAAGATACTTGTTACATCTAGGATGTTTCAGAATTATTTCATTGAAGAATTTGGAATATCTGAAGATAGGATAGAATATTTACCACAATATGCAATATCTGAGTTTGGTAATATACCGAATCATCCTGAAAAAAATACAACAGACTTTGTATTTGCAGGGAATGTTGGTACTGCCCAGAATTTGTATGTAATATTGAAGGCAGCGAAAAGCGTTCAGGAAGAAAAAATAAATGATAATGGAAAGAAAATCTATTTTCATATTATTGGAGATGGTCAAGAATTAGATAATTTGAAAAAATATGCACAAGACAACGGAATCCAAAATGTAATATTTCATGGAAGAAAACCGTCTGAAGAAATGCCAAGATATTATGCGTTTGCAGACGCTATGATAGTTACGCTAACTGCTAATCCATTGGTGTCACTTACACTTCCGGCAAAAGTCCAAAGCTATATGGCAGCGGGAAAACCCATATTAGCTTCAGCAAATGGAGAAATTGCAAATGTAATAAAAGAAAGCGGAGCTGGTTTTTGCTCTCGTGCTGACAATAATAGAGAGTTCGTAGATATTGTAAAACTTTTTTTGAATAACGAAGATCGTTACAATATGGGGAAAAATGCAAGAAAATACTATGTCAATAATTTCTCGAAAGAAAAAGTCATAGATAAATTGGAAAAAATATTGATTAAAGAGGCAATATACTAATACATAATAAAAGATTTAAACTGGGAAAATAAAATGTATACATGAATGTTTATGGAGAACAACTTAAAATGGATTTGATTTTTTGCACAACTTTTGATTCGAATTATATAGACAAAGGATTAGTTTTATATGATTCAATGGTTAAATGTATGAGTGAATTTAGGCTTTATATTTTTGCTTTTGATCAACTATGTGAAGAAATATTGAAAGAGGAAAAACTGAAAAATGTAATAGTCATTGGAATGAAGGAGTTTGAAACTCCGGAATTACTAAAAGTTAAGACCGAAAGGACGAGGGCTGAATATTGTTGGACTTGTTCTTCTTGGAGTATAAAATATGTTCTTGAAAAGTATAAAGAAAAGGTATGCACGTATATTGATGCGGATATGATGTTCTTTTCGAATCCCCAAGATGTTTTTGACCAAATGTATGCGAGAAATTGTTCGATAATAATTGTACCGCATAGATTTGAAAGTGCAGAAGAAGAAAAAAGAGAACATGATTTGGTTGGCTCGTATTGTGTTGAATTTAATACATTTGTAAATGATAATAATGGACGCGAGGCCTTAAATTGGTGGGCTGATCAATGTTTAAATTGGTGTTATTATGCAGTCCCAGGAACAACGGAATGGTATGGAGATCAAAAATATCTCAATGTATTTCCAAAAAAATTCAAAGGTGTAATGATATGCAATCATTATGGAGTTGGTTTAGCACCGTGGAACACAAAATTAGTTGAATCAGCTGGAATAATCGACAATGTTCCGAATATTAGAGTGAAAAATAGTGGTTTGATTTTCCCGGTAGTTATTTATCATTTTGAAAGTATATCTTTTTTGAGCAAACACATAATACATGCTCCATCTGGAATGAAATCTGAGGAATTACATCAAAATATATATGACGCATATATTGAAAAGTTAATTGTGAAGAGAAAATATATAGAAAAGAAATATGAATTTAAGATGTCTAAAAAAAGGCGAGTAGTTACTAAAAATATTTTAATGAAATTTTATCAAAAATATATTTCACCAATTAGAAGAATAAGGTCATTTAGGGATCTTTATTGGGTAAGTGACAAAGGAGATATTTAAAATGATAATGCCAAATAATTTAGGAAGACAATATTCTTTACATGCTGATGAATATAGAGAGAAGGCTATCTCTGTACTTGATTCAGGATGGTATATTTTGGGAAAAGAAGTAGAAGCGTTTGAAAATGAGTGGGCAGAATATATTGGAACAAAATATTGTGTAGGATTAGCTAGTGGATTAGATGCTTTGTGGATAAGCTTTCGGCTTTTAGGAATACATGAAGGTGATGAAGTTATTGTATGTGCAAACGCGTATATAGCTTGTGTGATGGGAATTACCATCAATGGTGCAACTCCTGTGTTTGTAGAACCAGATAAATATAATAATATTGATGCAGAAAAGATAGAAGAGGTAATTACATCAAGGACGAAGGCGATTTTGGCTGTTCATTTGTTTGGACAGGCATGTGATATGTCAAAGATTATGAACATTGCTCAAAAATATAATTTGAAAGTTGTTGAAGACTGCGCACAGAGTCACGGAAATAAATGGCTTGGGCAAACAGTAGGAACATTTGGAGATATAGGATGCTTTAGCTTTTACCCCAGCAAGGGGTGTGGAGCTTTCGGTGATGCTGGATGCATAACTACAAACTCAAAAGAATTGGCGGATATGTTTAGGGTATTTAGAAATTATGGCAGTAGAGTACGTTATCAAAACGAAGTTGTAGGTGCTAATAGTAGATTGGACGAACTACAGGCTGGTTTACTGAGAGTTAAGCTGAAACATTTAAATGATTTTAATGCAGAAAGATGCAATATTGCTGACAGATACTTGAAAGAATTAAACAATCCGTTAGTAATTCTTCCTGAAATTAGACCTGGTGCTGATTCTACATGGCATCAATTTGTCATTCATGTAAAAAATGGAAAACGAGATAAACTGATGCAGTACCTGAAGGATAGAGAAATAGGAACAATAATTCATTATCCTATTCCGCCACATCTTTCCGAAGCGTATATGTATTTGGGGAAAAAAAGAGGAGATTATCCTATTGCAGAAGCTTATGCTGACGAAGTGCTTAGTATACCAATGTATAATGGAATGACTGATGAAGAACAGAGTACGGTTATAGCAGCAATAAATTCATTTACAGGAGAATAATTATGACTTTACAAGAAAAATGCCCAATAATACAATTTAAGGATTTAGGTGATGAGCGTGGGAAATTAGTTGTCATAGAAGGAGGAAACGCCATCCCGTTTGAAATACGTAGAGTGTTTTATATATATGATTCCGATGCGACTGTTGTTCGGGGGCAACATGCTAATAGGGAATCAGAATTTGTTTTAATTAATGTAGCAGGGCAGAGCAAAGTTAGAATAACTGATGGAAAGGAAGAAATTATAGTAGAACTTAATAAACCAATGATGGGGGTATATATTCCGAAAATGATTTGGAAAGATATGTATGATTTCTCAAGAAATTCAGTCTTATTAGTGCTCGCTAGCACTCATTATGATGCAAATGAATATATACGTGATTTTCATGAGTATGAAAAACTGATGAATACAGTAGAATAGAGCATTCCTGTTAAGTAACAAATAACCGGTTTGCAAAAAATGAGTGCCACCCATAGAATAATGATTGTTAACTGGCAGGTTAATTAATCATCGTTCAA
>QWCV01003228.1_pt1 | contig 12120 bp, 9 predicted proteins | sample 1972621 | NCBI WGS metagenome assembly QWCV01 (sample SAMN09866699, study PRJNA288562) | Human gut metagenome isolate pre2_stool, whole genome shotgun sequencing... | isolation source: gut | host: Homo sapiens | place: USA: California
GTGTGTGCTGGCGCATAATGTGGGCAAAGTGCTGACGCATACCTCCCTCACGCAGAAAGTATGGGGCAGTACGCAGGAAAATGACATTGCTTCCTTGCGCGTTTACATGGCATCCCTGCGCAAAAAATTGGAACGATATCCGGATGCGCCGCATCTGATCCAGACCCATGTTGGCGTCGGATACCGGATGCTGCGTGCAGAAAATGATGAAGCATCGTAAAAAAACAGGGTGCGTTCTGAATGGACGCACCCTGCCATCGCAATTCACGATTTGATTCGTTGACAACAACCGTGAATTGCATATCGCAAATCGGTCGTTGAGAATTGCGCTGTTTGTAAAACTTGCGATTAAGGCCACAGACAACAGCGATATGGAACCAAAAAGCGCGGGAGCTCCTTTCTGGAGACTCCCGCGTTTTTCGGTACCTGTGCTCTGCGTGAAGCTTTTGGCTTTACAGCCACTCGCCCTTCAGCACGAATTTTTCGCGCTCGGCACCCGTGGAGACGAACTGGATCTCGTGGCCCAGCTCTTTTTCCAAAAACTCCACATAGGCCTTTGCTTCCTTGGGCAGCTCCTCCCAGCTCTGGCAGCCGGAGATGTCCTGGTTCCAGCCGGGCAGCATGGTGACAACAGGCTCCACACGGTCCAGGTCGGACAGGGTATCGAAGCGGGGGACTTCTACCCCGTCCAGCTTGTAGCCGGTGATGACCGGGATCTCTTTCATGCTGCTCAGCACGTCCAGCTTGGTAAGGGCGATCTTATCCGCGCCCTGGCAGGCCAGACCATAGCGGCTGGCCACACAGTCAAAGGGGCCCACCCGGCGGGGACGGCCGGTAGCGGCACCATACTCTCCGCCAGCCTTGCGCAGCTGCTCGTTCCAGTCTTCCCCCATGGCGTTCTCGGCCGCAAAGGGGCCTGCGCCCACGCAGGTGGAGTAGGCTTTCAGCACGCCCACCACATGGTCCAGCTTGCAGTTGGGGATGCCTGCCCCCAGCGGCGCGTAAGCCGCCAGCGTGTTGGAGCTGGAAGTAAACGGGAAGATGCCGTAATCAATATCCCGCATGGCGCCCAGCTGGGCCTCCAGCACGATCCGCTTGCCGCTGTCGTGGGCCTGCTGTAAAAACGCGCCCACATCGCAGATGTAGGGGGCAAACTTTGCGGCCTGCGCCTCACACCAGTGGAACAGCGCGTCGTAGGACATTTTTTCCTGATGATAGCAGCCTGCCAGCTCCATGTTCTTGGAGTCCAGGATCATGTGCAGGCGGTTCTGGGTGCGCTCCTCGTCCAGGTGGAGCAGGTCGCCCAAACGCAGGGTCTTTTTGCGGTATTTGTCGCTGTACGCGTAGGCAATGCCCCGCCGGGTGGAACCAAAGGCCGTGCCATTCTTGGCCAGACGGTCTTCCTCCAGCCCATCCTGTACTTTGTGCCAGGGCATGGAGATGGTGGCCTTATCCGAAAGTTTGAGGTTTTTGGGGCTGATCTCCACGCCCCGCTCCTCAATAGCGGCCATTTCACCCGCCAGATGGTCCAGGTCTACCACCATGCCGGTGCCCAGCACACAGGTCACCTCCGGGTGGAGGATGCCCGAGGGCAGCAGGTTCAGGATGAACTTGCCTTTCTCGGTGACAACGGTATGTCCGGCGTTATTGCCGCCCTGATAGCGGGCGACGATATCAGCGTTTTCAGCCAGCAGATCGATGACGCGGCCCTTGCCCTCATCGCCCCAGTTGATGCCAGTAACTGCGGTAAGCATACGATGCTTCGCTCTCCTTTTTCTCTATTTCCGGCACAGGGTCGGAATTTCAGCTTGATTTTTGGGTGCGGTATGATTATACTAGCAGGCAGAAAATGTGTAAAACGTATCTTGTACATAGCTGCAATGTAATTTGCGTATGGCAGAGGAGGAGCTCCCCATGTATGTGGATTGGGAATACTACAAAATCTTTTACTATGTAGCAAAATATCAGAATTTCACCAAGGCGGCCCGTGTGCTGGGCAACAACCAGCCCAACATCACCCACTCCATGAACCGGCTGGAAAGTCAGCTCAACTGCGTGCTCTTCATCCGCTCCAACCGGGGCGTCACCCTGACGCCAGAGGGGGAGCTGCTCTACTCTCGTATTGCCTCGGCGGCAGTGCAGATCCAGGACGCGGAGGAAGAGCTGAGTGCCAGTGCCACCCTGGAGCATGGAGCCATCAGCATCAGCGCCACGGAAACGGCCCTGAACATCTATCTCTCTGAAAAGTTGCGGGCGTTCCACACCGAGTACCCCGGCATCCGGCTGCGCATCTCAAATCACTCCACCCCGCAGGCCGTGCAGGCCGTGAAAAACGGTGAGGTGGATTTTGCGGTCATTTCGACCCCGACGGAAGTCGAGTCCGGCTTGAAAATGGTGGAGCTGAAACCGTTTTACGAGGTGCTGGTGGGCGGCAAGACGTTCACCGCATTGGCAAGCCAGAACCTGACTTTGAAAGAATTGGGCAATTATCCCCTCATCTCCCTGAGTGACGAGAGCATGACCCGGAGCTTTTACCGGCAGTTCTTCCTGGAGCATGACGCGGTGCTGAAGCCCGACACCGAGGCCGCCACCACCGACCAGATGCTCACGCTGGTCAAAAGTGAGCTGGGCCTCGCCTTTGTGCCGGAACCCATGGCCAAAGATCCGTTGGAACGCGGCGAGATCGTCCAGCTGCATCTGCAGGAGATCATCCCCACCCGTTCCATTTGCCTCGTCTACGACCATCACCGCCCACTGAATACGGCGGCCCGGAAGTTCCAGCAGCTGCTGACGGCTTCCGACCATAAATGCTGAAAACAGCCTGGCTCCCTGCTGTGATACAGGGAGCCAGGCTGTTTTGATCCTTTTTCCTTTTTTTGGTTTTGTAGTTATACTCGCTCGGCCACCAGCTGGAATCCTTCTTTGGTGAGCTCCGTACGGATCTGCTCGATCTGTGCGTGGTCACGCGTCTCAAGAGCCAGCTTGAGGAAGCAGCTGGAGATGGGCATGTTGGGGTCGGAACCGTCGTGGAGGACGGACACCACGTTGCTGCCGCAGCGGGAAACGATGGCGGCCACCTTTTCCAGCTGGCCAGGCTTGTCCTCCAGGGCGATGGTCAGGTTGGCCTTGCGGCCACTCATGACCAGACCACGGGTGATGACACGGTTGAGGATGTTCACGTCAATGTTGCCGCCCGAGATGAGGCAGACCACCTTTTTGCCCTCGATGGGCAGCTTGTGGAACAGGGCAGCAGCCACCGGCACCGCGCCGGCACCCTCGGCCACCAGCTTCTGGTTTTCCATCAGGGAGAGGATGGCAGCGGCGGTCTCGTCCTCGGTCACCGTGACAATATCGTCCACATACTCCTCGCAGATCTGGTAAGTCAGCTCGCCGGGAGTCTTGACCTGAATGCCGTCTGCAAAGGTGGAGGCTGCATTCAGGGTCTGATACTTGTGCTCGTGCAGGGAGCGGTACATGCTGGGGGCACCCTCGGCCTGCACGCCGTAGACCTTGACGTCCGGTTTGAGGCTCTTGATGGCAAAAGCCACGCCCGAGATCAGGCCGCCTCCGCCCACCGGGACAATGACAGCGTCCACATCCGGCAGCTGGTCGAGGATCTCCAGGCCAATGGTGCCCTGGCCCGCGATGACCTGTTCATCGTCGTAAGGGTGGATAAAGGTCATGCCCGTCTCCGCCTGCAGCTCCACAGCCTTGTCGTGGGCGTCGTCATAGGTGCCGGGCACGAGGCAGACCTCAGCGCCCAGATTCTTGGTGTTTTCCACTTTCATGATGGGGGCACCATCCGGCATACAGACAATGCTCTTGATGCCGCGGCGGGTGGCTGCCAGCGCCACGCCCTGGGCGTGGTTGCCCGCCGAGCAGGCAATCACGCCTTTTTCGCTCTCTTCCTTGGAGAGCTGGCTGATTTTATAGTAGGCACCGCGCACCTTGAAGCTGCCTGTAGCCTGCAGGTTTTCGGTTTTGAGGTAGAGCTGGCAGTCTTTCGACAGCTTGGGTGCCTCGATGAGGTCGGTCTTGCGTGCAACGTCCTTAAGAACAAAGGCGGCGTGGTAGATCTTATCCAGAGTCAGCATGACAACTACTTCCTATCCTGTTTTTGTAAAATTTCGTGTGACAGGAAATAGTATAGAATACCAAAATTGTTTTGTCAAATGAAGATATTTCACAGTTTGACGCGGCAACAGGAAAAGAGTCAACACCGCCGGGGGCCCCCGATGATGCTGACTCTTTTCCGCTTTCCCTTTTTAAATTTCTGCAAGAATGGCATCGCCCATGGCGGTGCAGCCCAGGCAGGTGCAGCCATCGCTCATGTTGTCGGCGGTGCGCAGGCCCTTGTCCAACACCTTGCTGACGGCGTTCTCAATGGCCTCGGCCTCTTCGGCCATGCCAAAGGAGTAGCGCAGCATCATAGCGGCAGACAGGATGCAGGCGGTTGGGTTGACGATATCCTTTCCCGCGATGTCCGGGGCAGAACCGTGAATGGGCTCATACAGGCCGCGGGTACCCTCGCCCAGAGAGGAGGAGGGGATCATTCCGATGGAGCCGGTGATCATGGAAGCCTCATCCGAAAGGATGTCGCCGAACATGTTCTCGGTGACGATGACGTCGAACTGAGCCGGGTTCTTAACAATCTGCATGGCGCAGTTGTCCACGAACATCTCGCTGTACTCCACTTCCGGGTACTCCGCCTGCAGGCGGTGCATGACAGAGCGCCAGAGGCGGCTGGTGTCCAGTACATTGGCCTTATCCACGCAGCAGAGCTTCTTCTTGCGCTTTTGGGCCGTCTCAAAGCCGATGCGGCCGATCCGCTCGATCTCGTGCTCGGAGTAGGGCATCGAATCGACGGCCTGCTTCTCGCCATTTGCCAGCGTCTCGGTCTTGTGCTCGCCGAAGTACACGCCGCCGATCAGCTCCCGGACGATGATGAAATCAATGCCCTGTGCCACGATCTCAGGCTTGAGGGGGCTGGCGGGAGCCAGCTGGGGCCAGATCCTGGCGGGGCGGAGGTTGGAGTAGAGGCCCATGCCGGCACGGAGGCGGAGCAGGCCTTTCTCGGGGCGCTTATCGCCGGGCATCCCCTCCCACTTGGGGCCGCCCACCGCACCCAGCAGGACGCTGTCGGCGGCCAGGCACTTGTCCAGCTCGTGCCGGGGCAGCGGGTCGCCGTACTTGTCAATGGCCTCGCCGCCCATGGCAGCGTCGGTATAGTGGAACGTATGGCCATACTTTTCGGCCACCTGATCGAGAACGCGGAGGGTCTGCTTCACGATCTCCGGGCTGGAGCAGTCGCCCCAGATGACGGCAATATTTTTCTCCATTCGTTATCTCCTTTATCAGTTCTGCTTCGTACAACCTCGAAGCACCTTTACTTCTTCGTCAGCGACTTCATCAGGCCGCCAGCGGCGATGATCTTCTGGATGAACGGCGGGAACGGCTCGGCCTGGAAGACCTTGCCGGTGGTCACATCGGTGATGACACCGGTGTCAAAATCCACGGTCACATTGTCCCCTGCATGGATGGCATCCACGGCCTCCGGGCACTCCATGATGGGCAGGCCGATGTTGATGCTGTTGCGGTAGAAGATGCGGGCAAAGCTCTTGGCGATGACGACGGAAATACCCGCCGTCTTGATGGCCAGCGGGGCATGCTCGCGGGAGGAGCCGCAGCCGAAGTTCCAGCCGCCGACCATGATGTCGCCGTCTTTCACGTTGTGGATGAACTCTTTGTCGATGTCCTCCATGCAGTGGGTGGCCAGCTCCTGGGCATTGGGGGTGTTCAGGTAGCGGGCAGGGATGATGACGTCCGTATCGACGTTATCGGGGTATTTGAAAACAGAACCGTTTGCATTCATGGCAGTTACTCTCCTTTCGTCAGACCGTGCGGGGGTCGGTGATGTAGCCCGTCAGAGCGCTGGCAGCAGCGGTGGCGGGAGAGGCCAGGTAGACCTCGCTCTTCACATGGCCCATGCGGCCCACGAAGTTGCGGTTGGTGGTGGAAACGCAGCGCTCCCCCTCGGCCAGGATGCCCATGTAACCGCCCAGGCAGGGGCCGCAGGTGGGGGTGGACACGATGCAGCCTGCATCAATGAACGCCGTGGTCCAGCCGCGGAGGATACACTCTTTGTAAACCTCCATGGTGGCGGGGATGATGATGCCGCGCACGCCTTTGGCAATGTGCCTGCCCTTGAGGATGTTATAAGCGGCCTCCATATCCTCCAGACGGCCATTGGTGCAGCTGCCGATGACCACCTGATCGATCTTGATATCCTTGCCCTCGCTGGCAACGTGGGTATTCTCGGGCAGGTGGGGGTAGCTGACCGTAGGCTCCAGCGTGTCGAGGTCGATCTCAATGGTCTTCTCGTACTCGGCATCAGGGTCCGCCTCATAGAAGACCGGCTCCCGCTGGCTGCGGCCCTTGAGGTAAGCCTTGGTCACCTCGTCCACGGGGAAGATGCCGTTCTTGGCACCGGCCTCAATGGCCATGTTGCAGATGCTCAGGCGGTCGTCCATGGTCAGGGCGGCCACACCCGGGCCGGTGAACTCCATGGACTGATACAGGGCACCGTCCACACCGATCATGCCGATGATGTGGAGGATGAGGTCCTTGCCGCAGACGCGGGGACCGAACTTGCCCTTGAGGACGAACTTGATGGCGGAGGGCACCTTGAACCATGCCATGCCGGTGGCCATACCGGCGGCCATATCGGTGGAGCCCACACCGGTGGAGAACGCACCCAGTGCACCGTAGGTGCAGGTGTGGCTGTCGGCGCCGATGACGCAGTCACCCGCCGTCACGATGCCTTTTTCGGGCAGGAGGGCGTGTTCCACGCCCATCTGGCCCACATCGTAGAAATTGAGGATATCGTACTGATTGGCAAACTCGCGGCATTGCTTGGACTGCTGCGCGCTCTTGATGTCCTTGTTGGGGACAAAGTGATCCAGCACGATGGCGATGTGCTCTTTGTCGAACACGCTGTGGAACCCGGCCTTTTCAAACTCGTTGACGGCAACGGGAGTGGTGATATCATTGCCCAGCACGATGTCGAGCTTGGCGTTGATGAGCTGGCCTGCCTTGACCTCGGCAAGACCTGCGTGAGCGGCCAGAATTTTCTGCGTCAGGGTCATTCCCATGATACTCTCTCCTTTTATCTTTGGGGTCTATCGTTCACTTACTTGCTGTTGATGGCACTGACCAGTGCCTTGATGCCCGCCACGATAATGTCGGTATCGGTGCCAGCGCCCCAGGTGACGGTGTTGTCGCCCCACATCAGGCCGACATAGGAAGCAGCGCGGGAGGTAGAGCCCTCATCCAGGCTGTGCTCGGAGTAGGTCTCCAGATGGAAGTCCATGCCGGTGGCACTCTGGATGGCGTTTGCCACGGCGTCCAGACGGCCATTGCCCACCGAGGTGATGACCTTGCGCTGGCCGTTGAGGTCCAGCGTGACGGTGGCGGTAATGCCGTTGACCTGTGCGAAGTGGGCTTCCACCACAGACAGCGGCTTGACCCGGTTGAGGTAGTTCTCCTCGAAGATGTGGAGCACCTCGCCTGCACTCAGCTCCTTGTGGCTGTGGTCGGACACGCTCTTGACCTTGTAGCCCAGAGCCTCGCGCATCTTGGGGGGCAGGTTGTAGCCGTAGTTCTGCTCCAGCACAAAGCCGATACCGCCCTTGCCGCTCTGGCTGTTGATACGGATGACGTCGGCGTCATAGGTACGGCCGATATCGTGGGGGTCGATGGGGATATAGGGGCAGGTCCAGCGGTGCTCGCCGCGCTCTTTGCGGTAAGCCATGCCCTTGGCGATGGCGTCCTGGTGGCTGCCGGAAAACGCCGCAAACACCAGCTGACCGGCGTAGGGGGTGCGCTCATAAATATGCATCCGGGTCATGCGCTCATAAGTGTCGCAGATCTCCGGCATGTTGGAGAAGTCCAGCTTGGGGTCCACACCATGGCTGTACAGGTTCATGGCCAGGGTCACGGCATCCACGTTGCCGGTGCGCTCGCCATTGCCGAACAGGCAGCACTCCACGCGCTGGGCACCTGCCAGCACCGCCAGCTCGGCGCAGGCCACGCCGGTGCCGCGGTCATTGTGGGGGTGGGTGGAGATGATGACGCTGTCGCGGTGAGAGAGGTGTTTATCGCAATACTCGATCTGATTTGCGTAAACATGGGGCATGCTCATCTCAACGGTGACGGGCAGGTTGATGATCATGGGGCGGTCGGGCGTGGGCTCCATGATGTCCAGCACGGCGTTGCAGACCTCCACAGCGTAATCCACCTCGGTGCCGGTGAAGCTCTCAGGGCTGTACTCGAAGAGGAAGTTGCCCTCGTACTCCTGGCTGAGCTGCTTGACCAGCTTGGCACCGTCGGTGGCGATCTTCTTGATCTCCTCCTTGCTCTTGTGGAACACCTGCTCCCGCTGCGCCACGGAGGTGGAATTATAGAAGTGGATGACGGCCCGGGGGGCACCCTTGACAGCCTCAAAGGTCTTGCGGATGATGTGGTCGCGGCACTGGGTCAGCACCTGCACCGTGACATCCTCGGGGATCATGTTCTTCTCGATCAGGGTCCGCAGGAACTCATACTCGGTATCGCTGGCAGCGGGGAAGCCGACTTCGATCTCTTTAAAACCGATCTTGACCAGCATCTGGAAGAACTCCAGCTTTTCCTCCAGGCTCATGGGCACGATCAACGCCTGGTTGCCGTCGCGCAGGTCCACGCTGCACCAGGCCGGTGCCTTTTCAATGTGGTCTTTCTTGACCCAGCTGTCATACCCGGCGGGGACCGGGTAATAACCCGGTGCGTACTTGGTAGCGTCCATCATGTTTTTGTCCTCCTGATCTTTTTTACACACTCTTTTTATTTCCAACAAAACCTCTCCGTCCGCGCTCTGGCGGGTCCAGCTCCCCGATCAGGGAAGCCAACGAGAGGAAACGAAAAGGCTCCCGCCTCTCAAAGGACGAAGCCCTTGAGAGACGAGAGCCTGTAAATTCTGTTACAGGGCACCCGTGGTACCACTCTCTTTGCCGTGTTGCACAACACAGCCACTCGACACGATCGGCTTTTGGGGGCGAATCGCTGCCCGCGTAACGGTGGGCATCCGTCAGGGCCTACTGTCTGCTTCAGCCCTGCCGCTCAGGGGCCAGTAACCGAGACCCTCCGCACTGCCTTGCACCGCCCGGCAGCTCTCTGCACGCAGAAGAAAATCGTTTTTTCCCCGTCAACGCATTTGCGCTTGATTCAAAGTGAGCTTAGTTTAACATCCTTTCCGGGGTCTGTCAAGCAGTTTGCTTCATAGTCAAGATGAAACAAATTCACAAATCATGAGGCACAATTTTGCAGAATTGATTTATGAAGTTTCTGCTAAGTTTTTGGAAACATGCCCTCAAACCCCTGTCACCTTGATTGGGGCTGTGCTATGATATTTACAGATTCAAACCGAGGGAGGAATCAAGATGAAAGAAGTCAAGACACCCAAAAAGCCATTGGCTATCTACTATGCCATCGTGCTACTGGTGCTGCTGGTCCTCAACTTTGTCGTCGTGCCGTGGGCAAGTGAGCGGCAGATCAAAGAAGTGGACTACGGCACTTTCATGTCCATGACAGAAGAGAAAAACATCGGCCGGGTGGACATTGAATCCAACCAGATCTTATTTACCGATAAAGAGAACACGCAGGTGTATAAGACCGGCCTTATGAGTGACCCCAACCTCACCGAGCGCCTGTACGACGCCGGGGCCCAGTTCTCCAGCGAGATCGTGGAGCAGGCCTCTCCCCTGCTGAGCTTCCTTGCCAGCTTCGTGCTGCCTATTGTCATCTTTGTGGCACTGGGCAACTACATGAACAAAAAGCTGATGGATAAGGCGGGCGGCGGCGCGGGCTCCATGATGTTTGGCGGCGTGGGCAAATCCAACGCCAAGGTCTACGTCCAATCCACCCACGGCATCCGCTTTGCCGATGTGGCGGGCGAGGACGAAGCCAAGGAGAACCTGCAGGAGATCGTGGATTACCTGCACGACCCCAGCAAGTATAAGGAGATCGGCGCTTCCATGCCCAAGGGCATCCTGCTGGTGGGCCCTCCGGGTACCGGCAAGACCATGCTGGCCAAGGCTGTGGCCGGTGAATCCAACGTGCCGTTCTTCTCCATGTCCGGCTCCGAGTTCGTGGAAATGTTCGTGGGCATGGGCGCTTCCAAAGTCCGTGATCTGTTCAAACAGGCCAAGGAGAAAGCCCCCTGCATCGTCTTCATTGATGAGATCGACGCCATTGGCCAGAAGCGCAACAGCGGCCAGTACGGCGGCAACGACGAGCGGGAGCAGACCCTGAACCAGCTGCTGACCGAGATGGATGGCTTTGAGAACAACAACGGCGTCATCATTCTGGCCGCCACCAACCGCCCGGAGTCTCTGGACCCGGCCCTCACCCGCCCCGGTCGCTTTGACCGCCGGGTGCCCGTGGAGCTGCCCGACCTCAAGGGCCGCGAGGAGATCCTGAAAGTCCACGCCAAAAAGATCGCACTGGCCCCGGGCGTGGATTTCAACACCGTGGCCCGGATGGCCTCCGGCGCTTCCGGCGCGGAGCTGGCCAACATCGTCAACGAAGCTGCCCTGCGGGCGGTCCGCGCGGGCCGCAAGAGCGTGACCGAGGCCGACCTGGAAGAGAGCATCGAGGTGGTCATTGCCGGCTATCAGAAGAAAAATTCCATCCTCACCGACCACGAAAAGTGCATCGTGGCTTACCACGAGATCGGCCATGCCCTGGTGGCAGCCCTGCAGAACCACTCCGCCCCGGTGCAGAAGATCACCATTATCCCCCGCACCTCGGGTGCGCTGGGCTACACCATGCAGGTGGATGAGGGCAACCATTATCTCATGAGCAAAGAGGAGCTGGAAAACAAGATCGCCACCCTCACCGGCGGCCGCGCTGCCGAGGAAGTGGTCTTCGGTTCCGTCACCACCGGTGCTTCCAACGATATCGAGCAGGCCACCAAGCTGGCCCGTGCCATGATCACCCGCTACGGCATGAGCAAGGACTTTGACATGGTAGCTCTGGAGACCGTTACCAATCAGTATCTGGGCGGCGATTCCTCGCTGGCATGCTCGGCCCAGACCCAGCGGGAGATCGACCAGAAAGTGGTGGAGCTGGTCAAGGCAGAACACGCCAAGGCGATCCGGATTCTGACCGACAACCGAGCCAAGCTGGATGAGCTGGCAAAGTACCTCTACGAAAAAGAGACCATCACCGGCGAGGAGTTCATGAACATCCTCAACCGGGAGGACGAATCCGCTGCTCCCGCCGAAGAAAAAATAAAAGAATAATTTTCCGCAATAATCTCACCGCCTGATTCGTATTCAGTACAGACGGGGCGATTTTGGGATGCCTTTGCAGCACCAAAAAGCGCAGTCCCCCAACTCCGCTTTCAACGCCCCACTCACTGCTACTTGAAACAAAAACAGGAGGAAATTCCTATGAGACTGCTGAACAAGAAATTTGCCCGCAAGACCGCTGCCGCCGCCCTGGTGCTGGCCACCGCCGCCACCCTGGCTACCGGTGCTTTCGCAGCTGAAGACGATGGTGTCGTCGCCGGTTACATGCCCCCGCAGGAAGTCATGGTACAGGACGATGTTGCCCTCCACAGCGCGGATGTTGCTGTGGGCGAGGTGGACCCCAACTACGGCGGCTATGCTGCCCCGGAGGGCAACCCCATTCAGGGCAACATCATGCTGATCTCTGCCGGTGACCTGGACACTCCCCTGCCCTCGGACACGCAGGTGGAAAAGGCGCAGGCCCACTACACCGTCAAGGGCCTGCTGGGCAAGCAGGTGCTCTACACCGCCCGGCAGGAGGGCAGTGTGCTGACGCTGGACTTTCCCGAGAATGTGGCCACGTTCCGCGCCACCATCCTGGACATGCAGACCCTGATGAACGACGGTGTGAGCACCGTGGTGCTGCAGACCAACAAGACCTCCACCACCCTCAACCTGACCCTGCTGTGCGATGGCTACAGCGCCAATGACAAGGTGGTGCTCCGCCACATCGGTTCCCGCGCCTGTCTCACCGTCAAGGGCCGCAGCCGCCGCGACCTCCTCATCGGCCGCTGAG
>QWCV01004400.1_pt1 | contig 12099 bp, 10 predicted proteins | sample 1972621 | NCBI WGS metagenome assembly QWCV01 (sample SAMN09866699, study PRJNA288562) | Human gut metagenome isolate pre2_stool, whole genome shotgun sequencing... | isolation source: gut | host: Homo sapiens | place: USA: California
GGATCAGGACGTGTTGCTACAGTTATCGAATAATTTTAGCATAACATCTTAATTATATAAATAGAGTACCGCAAGGTACATTGTGTCCAAACGTAAGATACCCCGGAACCGTAAGGTTTCCGGGGTTTTTCTGTTGAGTAAAAAGTTTAAAATAAGGCTGTAAAGAATAGCGAATAAATTAAAAACGTAAGCGACGAATAATTGACGAAAAATGATAAAATCCTTATAATAAATTAGTATCTGAACAACAGATAAAATCAATTACACAAAAATTAATAACAAGAGGGAGGTCATTTTATGTTTGGTTTTATGGTAACTGCTGATGGTGGACTTACAACTGCCGGATATGTGATTACAGTTATTGCCGGAATCATTTTGTTTTTTCTGGCGATTTATTTTGCAGGGAAGAATTCAGACAAGAAAAAGCTTACCACAAGGCAACTGGTATTCTGTGCCGTAGCTATTGCACTTGCTTTTATTACGTCTTATCTGAAAATCTTCAAACTGCCGTGGGGAGGAAGCGTCACTCTTTGCAGTATGCTTTTTATTGTTCTGATCGCAAACTGGTATGGGGTCGGAACTGGTATTATGGCTGGGTTTGCTTACGGAATCCTGCAGTTTATCCAGGAGCCTTATATACTTTCATTTTTTCAGGTGTGCTGTGATTACATACTTGCATTTGCGGCACTTGGACTGGCAGGATTATTTGCAAAACAGAGTCATGGACTTCTGAAAGGATACATAATAGCTGTAATTGCCAGAGGAGCTTTTCATTCTCTGGGCGGTTATCTTTATTGGATGAGCTATATGCCAGACAATTTCCCAAAATCTCTGACAGCCGTATATCCGATCTTATACAATTACAGCTATCTGCTGGCAGAGGGCATTATCACGGTGATCATCATTTCAGTACCTGCGGTGTCAAAAGCACTGATCCAGGTAAAGCGTGCCGCACTGCAGTAGTTTGTTTTGTCTGGCAACAGGGATGTGTCGTTGCCCGGTACTCAGAACATTTGGTATAGTAATTTTGTTTAGGGAAGTGTAAGAATGACAATAACGACTTTATGCTATATAGAAAATAATGGCAAATATCTGATGCTTCACAGGATAAAAAAGCACAATGACATAAATGAGGGAAAGTGGATTGGAGTCGGCGGACATGCAGAGGGCCAGGAATCCCCGGAGGAATGTCTTTTGCGTGAAGTGAAAGAAGAAACAGGATTAACACTGACATCATATAAACTTCGAGGTCTGGTTACATTTATAAGCGATAAATGTGAACCGGAGCTTATGTGTGTGTTTACGGCCAACGAATATATCGGTGAATTAACAGAATGCAATGAAGGAGAACTTTACTGGATAGATAAAGCTGTTGTGCCGACACTTCCCACATGGGAAGGTGACAGAGTTTTTCTGGATTTGCTTCTTTCAGGAGATGAGCGATTTTTTTCTTTAAAATTGCAGTATGAAGGGGAAAAACTCGTAGATAAACAAGTAAATTTATATTAACCGAATAAACTGCGAAGCAGTTATTCGGTATAGAGCCGCGTAGCGAAGCGGATGATTTTATCCGCTTGATTTTGGAGAGATAAAATGATGAATTGTTTGGCAGTAGGGCTGGGTGGTTTTGCAGGAGCAGTATTGCGGTACCTGATTGGGCTGATTCCCACAGGAGAAACCATGATTTTTCCGGTAAAAACCTTTTGTATCAATGTGATTGGATGTATTGTGATCGGAGCAATCACAGTACTGGCGGCGAAATTGTCTGTTCCACCAAGGATGATTTTGTTTCTGAAGGTGGGAGTCTGCGGTGGATTTACCACATTCTCAACCTTTGCACTGGAATCCAATAAGTTAAGCGGGCGGGACGAATATTCACCCACTCTGGAGAAATTAATCAATGAAAAGAATATCGTTGGATGACCTTCTTCATACCAGACAGGATCTTGACTATCAGGAACAGTATGAATACATAATGAAATTGCTGGAAAAAGGTCAGATAAAACCTGTAAAGGCTTCTAAGAGCAATGGCAAGAAGCCGGCGCTTTATCGCGAATACTGGATGGTAGAAGAACAGAAGGATTACAGCAATTATATAGAAGAAATAAAATATACCTTTTCTACCATGATTTCCGTGGATTATTATCTGGCGCATCCGGATACATATGAGAAAGACCGAATCTGGGTACTTATGCTGAATGAATATCTGAAAAAACATGCAGATGCCTTACTGACAGCGGAATCTCTGAATGAAAGAAGCTTTGAAATATGGCACAGAGAGAAATTTCTGGACAGAGAGCAGGGAAAGAAGATTCTGAAACGCTGCGGACTCAATGTGGAGGCTCTGAATGTATACAGGACAACAGAGCCCCTTTCATATTATACACATACAAGAAATACGCCGCAGAATATCCTGATTCTGGAAAATAAAGATCCTTTTTTCAGTATGCGTAATTATCTTCTGAATGGACATACTGAAATTTTTGGTGCAGAAATCGGAACTCTGATTTATGGTGCAGGAAAAGGTATTATCCGTTCTTTTCAGGATTTTGATCTGTGTGCGGAACCCTATATGAAACATCCGAAGAATACAATTTATTATTTCGGGGATATGGATTATGAGGGCATCGGTATATACGAAAATCTGGCAGAAAAATTTCGCAGCAGATGGAAAATTATTCCTTTTGTGCCGGCATATCAGGCTATGCTTGGAAAAGCAGAACAGATAATTGAACTTCCGGAGACAAAGGAGCATCAGAACAGAAATATCAGTACACAATTTTTCTCCTGTTTTGATGAAATAATGGTCAAAAAGATGGAAGCTGTTCTGGATAAGGACAGATATATCCCTCAGGAAATTTTAAATACTGCAGATTTCTGACGCAGATTCTGACACAGAGGGGAGGCTACATTACTGTTCACTCCGTTCTCAGTAACGTAGCCAAAATTCATTCCAGATTGCCTGCGGCAATAGAATTTTGGCTTGTATGTCTCGGGATTTTGGCATATTCATGCCAAAACACCTCGCGGCGAGACTTTTACTGTGAATGCAGTAGGAGTCTTTTTTTTATACCTACTGCAAAATAAATGTATTCCCGGAATCTTTTTATATTTGATTTTGTGAGTACGTAATAAAAGAAAGAGAGGTAGAAATGATGTTTTTACAGGTTATTATTTTGTTGGCAGGTTTTTTGTTTCTGGTGAAAGGTGCAGACTGGTTTGTGGAGGGTGCAGCCAGTATTGCGAAAAAGCTGGGAATTCCACAGTTGATCATTGGATTAACCATTGTAGCAATGGGAACCAGCATGCCGGAGGCAGCAGTCAGTATTACTGCTGCAATAAATAAGAATGCAGGTATTACCATTGGAAATGTAGTCGGAAGTAATATCCTGAATATTTTCATCATCCTGGGAATCACAGCAGTAATTACGAATGTAGCAATTCAAAAATCCACGCTTCTTTACGAAATTCCGTTTATGACAGTGATAACAATTATTTTGCTGATTTTTGGTATCACAGGTTCAGAGGTGACTTTTATTGAAGGTGTGATTTTCTGGATACTGTTTCTGATATATCTGGGATATCTGTTTGTGATGGCAAAGAAAGGGAACGATCAGGAAGAAGCAGAAGCAAAGGATAATCCGGTATGGAAATGTATGCTCCTGATGGTAATCGGTGGAATTCTGGTTGTAAAGGGCAGTGATTTTGCTGTCAGCGGAGCAACGGAGATTGCCCGTTATTTTGGCATGAGTGAGAGATTTATCGGGCTGACAATTGTTGCACTGGGAACATCTCTTCCGGAACTTGTCACATCAGTAACAGCAGCCAGAAGAGGAAATACAGGAATTGCCATTGGAAATATAGTCGGAAGCAATATTTTTAATATTTTGTTTGTTATCGGTACAACAGCACTCATTTGTACTGTGCCGTTTGAGAGTAAATTTATTATTGATACTGTAATTGCAGTTCTGTGCGGAGTAATACTCTGGATTGGTACATTCAGACATAAAGAATTAAGAAAACCCTGTGGTGTGGTTATGCTGTTGTGTTATGTCGCATATTTCCTGTATTTATGTCTGGTATAACGAATAATTGCTTTTCGCAACCTCCGCAGGGGACTCACTTGATTCGATTAAAATAAGAAATGGAATAAAGTATACTATGGATAATTATGAAAAACAGGTATATACAGGAAGAGAGTTGTTTTTAAAATATAATCAGGATAAGCTGATAGAGAAATATGGTTTGAAACATGATGAAGAATATCTGTATTTGAAATACATTGAAACAGAATATCGGATCAATCGCAGAAACGGTGCTATTGAATATGCCACAGGCGAAGAATGGACGGACTGCAGAGAATATACAGTTGTTATGACAATCTATGATTTTCTCTGCTGTTCCGGGCAGGAGATACTGCCTCCTCTTACCGGGCAGTGGCAGCCTGTGGGCAGGTTTGTAACTGCCGGGAGCAGTCCGTCAACAGATCCCTTTGTGGAAAAGTATGCAAGAGCATTTTCCGGCAAAGTGGAAGAGGTAAAGCAGGCCTGTATCTGTCTGGGAGGAAAGCAGACGAAACGTTTGGCTGGGGCAGATCTGACATTTGAAATGCCTGTTCTTCCGGAGTTCTCTGTGTTGTTTCAGTTCTGGGATGGGGATGAAGAATTCCCACCAAAGATCTTATTGTTGTGGGATAAAGTATCGTTATCATATCTTCATTTTGAGACGACCTATTATCTTCAGGGGGATCTTCTGAAGGCTATACTGCAGATAATCGGCTGAATACACTGTAGCCGATCCTTCGGAGGGGATATCTACAGATTTCTGATACAGGATTTGTGCAGTTACGCAAATAAACAATAGGGTAAAAACCATATTTAATCAAGGGAGGCAACTTTGCAATACGAATTTCTGAAAAATTTTCCAAAACGAATGAAAAATGTAGGCCTGTACGGTGTTCTTATCCAAAATAGTATTCAGAAGACATCCTGGAAACAGTTTGGCTTTCTGAAATTTGATGAACAGATGAATCTTATTTTTGCAGTAATGCTTTATATTATGGAGCAGTCTCTGAGGGAAGAGAACTGTACTATGGATGATATCGGAGCCTATATTGATACCATCAATACCAGGTATCTGGGTAAAGAAATCTCCTATGATGACTGCAGAAAATTAGGAGATTTTGTTGTCAATGTGATCTTATCAAATGAAGGCCGTGCCATGTATTTTGACGGCTATGATTTTGAAGAGAACGATTATCATGTCATGCATATCAGCTATGTGGCGAACCGGATCGTGTATCTGGATCAGGAGGTTCGCAGAACTTCTTATTATCTTACAGACGACGGATACAATCTGATACTTTCCACCCTTGAAATAGAAAATAATATGAAGCTTACCATCCATGAAATGATCTTCCAGATGCATCTGGAAAAACAGAGCTATGATAAGGCTGTGGATGAGATTAAGAATGTTTTTAACCTGATGCGCATCCAGCTTCAGAAGATTCAGGAAGCTATGGGAAAAATCCGCAGAAATGCCCTGAATTATTCAGTAAAGGATTACGAGGAAATCCTTCTGGAGAATCTGGATACGATCAGTGACACAAAAGAAAAATTCCAGAAATACAGGGAACTGGTGCGAAGCAGGGTAAAGAAGCTGGAAGAAGAGAACATCAATGTGCGCCGTCTGGGCGAAAAGGAAGAGGAGAACCTTGAGAATCTCCGTATTATTGAGAGCTATCTGAACAGAACCATTGATGAGCACCAGAAAATCCTGAGCAGTCATTTTGACCTGAAGGCACTTTATACCAGAGAACTGGAAGCATTGTCGCAGATGTCCCTGATCCGGAGATTTTCCATGCGCAATGATTTCTATGATAAAGTGCTGGAGAATCCGTCAGCACTGGGAAATCTGGACTATTTTTTAAGACCGCTGTTCAACCGGGAACCGGACAAGGTTTATAACCTGAACAAAGCCTTATTATATCAGAAACCGTCTGTCAGAAATGAGGATGAGGATACTGAGGAGATGCTGGATTTTGACGAAGATGCATATCTGAAAGAGCAGGAAGAGAAACGCAGACAGAAACTGAAACGCTATGAGAGCAGTCTGGGATTTCTGCTGGAGCAGGCATCTGAAAAAGGTGAAATTTCCCTTTCTGATATCTGGAAAAACATTCAGGAGAACGAGAAAAATGCAGAAGAAATGCAGCAGCAACTGATCCCAAATGTTGAAATTTTTAAAGAAATCATGGTGGAGCTGATACGGAATAAAGAGATCAATATGGAAGTACTGAAAAAGGAACGAAGTGAATTTATCCAGGATCAGACAGCAGATTTTCAGCTCAACGAAATGCTGCTCCAGCTTTCAGAAGAAAGATTTTCAGACAAAAAGATTGGTAAAATAGAGGTATACAGGATAGAAGACGGAAGCACAGTCACCTTTGACAATGTTTTCAGCGAAAATGGCGTGAAAAAAAGCATCCGCTGTTCCAATATCCTGATCCGAATCATGAGAAACGAGGAATAACAGATATGGCATACGAAGCAGAGGAAATTCGCACCAGCCAGGAGATTTTTTATTATCTTCTGGAGCATCATGAGCTGCGGGAAGAGGACGATCAGCTTTTATATAAAGCATATACAGAGGAAGAATCCATCCGGAATCTGGTGAAATCCCAGGGAGAGATTGCGGGAAGCAATGTGGAACGCTACGGAAATGTAATCTATCTGATTCCCAAAGAGGAGAATAATTTCCTTGGCTTTTCCAAGCAGCAGCTTAAAGGTACACTGTGCAAATCCGGGGCAACGGACAAGGATTATTATCTGTCACAGTTTGTGATTCTTACGCTACTGGTAGAATTCTTTGACGGACAGGGAAGCAGCAGTAAATCCAGAGAATATATGCGCGTGGGAGAGCTTATGAACTGTCTTTCCGCCCGTCTGAAGGAAGGGGCAGCAGAAGAGACTACCACTGAAGAGGAGGAAGATGGAAAGAATCCCAAAGATACTGCTGGGATTTCTTTCAAAATCCTTTATGAAACTTACGAGGCGCTGAAGTCTGATGACAGAGGTTCCAGGATGAAGACAACCAAGGAAGGCTTTATCTACAATATTCTGATGTTCCTTCAGAAACAGGGACTGATCGAGTATGTGGTGCAGGATGAGATGATAAAAACAACCAGAAAGCTGGATAATTTTATGGACTGGAATCTTCTGAACCAGAACAATTACCAGCGGGTTCTGAGAGTACTGGGGGTGGCAAAAGATGAGTAAGATTAATGCAGTGCGTCTGATCAACGTGAATTATAATAACAATGCATACCGTATCAGCGATGAAACTCTGCACTTTAATGGAAAAAGCACACTGATCTCTCTGCAGAACGGCGGTGGGAAATCTGTTCTTGTCCAGATGCTGACAGCGCCCTTTGTGCATCCAAAATACCGCAATACCAAAGACCGATTATTTGAAAGCTATTTTACTACCAATAAGCCATCCTTTATCTTGGTGGAATGGGCACTGGATCAGGGTGCAGGCTATGTTCTCACAGGTCTTATGGTCAGAAAATCCCAGGATATGGAAGAGGACAGAAAAGAGAATCTGGATATTATTGGAATTGTCAGTGAATATCAGAGCCCCTGTATTCAGGATATCCACCACCTTCCTGTAGTGGAAAAAGGCAAAAAAGAGATGATCCTGAAGAATTTTAACTCCTGCAGACAGCTTTTTGAAACCTACAAAAAAGACAGGGATATGAAGTTCTTTTATTATGATCTGACAAACTATGCTCAGTCCCGCCAGTACTTCAATAAGCTGATGGAATACCAGATCAATTATAAGGAATGGGAAACTATTATTAAGAAAATCAATCTGAAGGAATCCGGACTGTCAGATCTTTTTGCGGACTGCAAGGATGAAAAGGGGCTGACAGAAAAATGGTTTCTCGAGGCTATTGAGAGCAAACTGAATAAGGACAAAAACCGCATTAAAGAGTTCCAGTCTATTCTGGAAAAATATGCAGGACAGTATAAGGATAACCGTTCCAAAATTAAGCGAAGAGACACAATCCGTCAGTTTAAGGAAGAAGCAAATGGGATTCAGACTCAGGCAGAAGAGTATCAGAATGCGGAGACAGAGGAAGGAAAACAGCAGAATAAAATTGCCTGGTTTATCCATGATGTAAATGGACTCTTAAGCCAGACTGAGAAAGCTCATGATCATGCAAAAGAAGTGCTGGAAGGTCTGGATCAAAAGCTTTCCAGAGTAGAATACGAGGAGCTTTCCAGCCAGGTCTATGACTATGAGGAAGAGAAGAATCTTCATATCGGAAACCGTGATATGATCGATATGGAGCGTGAAAATCTTCAGGTGCAGGCAGAACAGACAGAGAAGAAACTTCATATCCTCCAATGTGCCAGACAGCAGGATTCTGTGTCAGAAGAAAAAGGGGAACTGGATCTTCTCAGGGAGAAAATCGCAGTTGCCAGACAGCAGGGAGCTGATCTGGAACCGGAGAGAAAAGCACTTGGCCTGACCTTGAAAAACATTTTTGAAGAACGTATTCAGGATAACAGACAACAGCAGGAAAACCTGTCTGAAAATATACAGAAAAAGGGAAAAGAAGCACAGGATGAGGCGAATAGAGTCGAAGAACTGGAAGAGAAGATCCGCGACTGCTTTGGAAAAAAAGGAAAACTGGAAAGCCGGATTGAATCCTATACCCGTCTGGAAAACCAGTATAATGCCAAGTATCAGGAAGAATTAGTACGAAATATTCTGGGAACCTATGAAGCCGGAACACTGGAAATCCGTCGCCAGATGTACGAACAGGAACTGGAAAAAACAGTAAGGGAACGTACAGAAAATCAGAAGAAATGGGAAGATGACAAAGAGTTGATCCGCCGTCAGGAGCGCAGTCTGGAGGATAAGAAAGAGGCTCTGATACATAAAAAAACAGAGACAGAGAACCAGGAACATACCTATCAGCTCTATCAGAATGAACTGGAAATAAGGAAGAATATCCTGAAATATCTGGACATGGAGGAACGCCATCTTCTGGATACTGACAGGATACTGGAGAATTCTGCACGAAAGCTGCGTGAGCTGGAGGAGCTGCGGCGAAATCTGGAAAAGGAAGAGGATTCCCTGGAAAAAGAATATTTAAGCCTTACCAGCGGAAAGGTTCTGGAGCTTCCTGAGGAACTGGAGAAAGAACTGGATGATTTGGGAATTCACACAGTTTATGGTATGGAATGGCTGAAAAAGAACGGATACTCCCAGAAGAAAAACCAGATGCTGGTCCGTAAGAATCCATTTCTGCCATATGCCCTGATCCTTACCCGACAGGAAATTGAGAAGCTGGGACGAAACGACAGAAACGTCTGCACATCCTTCCCTGTGCCTATTGTAGAGCGTGAGAAAATAGAAGAATTTCAGGAAAAGTACACAGACAAAATCGTAAATTTCCCTGGAATCAGCTTTTATATTCTGTTTAATGAAAACCTCCTGGATGAAGAAAAGCTTCAGGCAATGATCTGGGAGAAAAAGAAAGAATTGGAGAAACTAAATCAGGCTGTAGATCAGCGCAAAAAGGAATACGCAGAGTATTTTCAGCGTCAGGAAACACTGAAAAACCAGTCTGTAACAAAAGAAAAATGGGAAGAAATCCAGGAGCTTCTGAAAACTCTTGAGGAAGAGAAAAAATCTCTGGAAAAGGATATCCGGGATGCAGCGCAGGAGCTTGACAGTCTGAAGACAGCACATGAAAAGCTGCAGAATCTGCTCATAAAATCTGCTGCGGAAATTGACCGTCAGAAACAGCGTCTGGAAGATTTTTCCCAGTTGGAAAAAGATTATGCTTTCTATGAAAATAATCGAAATGAGCTTGAAAAATGTAAAAAGGATGAAACTCGTTTCCGGGAAAACCAGAAGCTTGCAAAGGACAGACAGGAAAAGCTTCTGGAGGAGAAAATGACTCTGGAGCATAATCTGAATATGCTGGAGAGAGAAAAAGACAAACTGGATGAAAAATATACCAGATATGCGTCATATGAGTCAGGCAGCAGAGAGTCAGATGAGGTCAGGAAACAGCAGAGCCAGCAGTTTGGATTTGACAGCATGTCCCCGGAGCAGATGGAAGCACGTTATGAGGCAATCACCTCTGTTCTTTCACAGGAACTGAAGAATCTGGAAGAGCAGGAGAGAAGATCTGCCGCACGTTACCAGAGAGAAAAGGAAGATTTGGATTATCTTCAGAAAAAATATCACTTAAAGCCTGAACAGTGGTCCGGCGTGATCTATGACAGAAAAGAAGAGTCACATCAGGAGGGAGTGCTGGAAGATTTCCGCAGAAAGATCCAGACAAAGGATATGCAGTGGAATGATGCAGACAAAAAGGCAGCAGTGGCCCAGAGTAAGATCAGTGAACTGACAAAAAGAATTCATTCTGTCTGCGGTATGGAGAAACCTTTGCCAAAGGATGAGATTCAGGGACAGGATTTTCAGGCAAGGAAAAATCAGCTTCTTTATGAGAAGAAAGAAGAGAAGAAGCAGGAGGAGTTTTTAAGCGGAAAGCTTCGCAGCTATGAAGAGAATCTGACTGCTTTATCAGAGTATAATGAACTGATTCCTGTGGATGCAGAAGACCATGAGCCGGTTTCGGAGAATCTGTCTGCGGAAGAATTAAGAAACTGCAAGGGAATCCTGATCAGGGATTATAATCAGAAAATGCGGGATACCGGACAGAAGAAGGAAGAACTGGTGCGCACGCTGAATAAGATTGTCCGTATGGAAAGCTTTCAGGATGATTTTTACAGGAAACCGCTGGAACAGATGCTGGAGCTTTCCGATGATGCAGTGCGTGTTCTGACTCAGTTAAAAACTACAGTGCAGTCCTATGACAGCCTTATGGAGAAGCTGGAGATTGATATTTCTGTAGTAGAGAGGGAGAAGGAACGTATCACAGAACTTCTGGAGGATTATGTCCGGGAAATCCACAGTAACCTTGGAAAAATCGACCATAATTCAACCATCACCATAAGGGAAAGAAATATCAAAATGTTAAAGATCCAGCTTCCGGACTGGGAAGAAAATGCAGGGCTTTACCGTCTGCGTCTGGAAGACTTTATTGATAAGATCACTATGGAAGGCGTGGAACTTTTCGAGAAAAATGAGAACGCACAGGAGTTTTTCGGCTCCGGTATTACTACCAGAAATCTCTATGATCAGGTGGTAGGAATCGGAAATGTACAGATCCATCTTTATAAGATCGAAGCTCAGAGGGAATATCCGATTACATGGAAAGAGGTTTCCAGAAACTCAGGCGGAGAAGGATTTCTGTCTGCATTTGTAATCCTGTCCAGCCTTCTGTATTATATGAGACGGGATGATACGGACATTTTTGCAGATAAAAATGAGGGAAAGGTTCTGATCATGGACAACCCGTTCGCACAGACCAATGCCTCCCATCTGCTGATCCCGCTGATGGATATGGCAAAAAAGAGCAACACACAGCTTATCTGCCTTACCGGTCTGGGCGGAGAGTCCATCTATAATCGTTTTGACAATATATATGTGCTGAATCTGATCGCTGCAAGTCTGAGAGGCGGTACCCAGTACCTGAAAGCCGAACACAAAAGAGGGAAAGAACCGGATGAACTTGTCACTGCGAGAATTGAAGTGGGGGATCAGATGGAGCTGTTGTTTTAACTAAATCAGGTAAGTCCCTTGCAGAGACTGCGAAAAGCAAACTGCAGGGGATTCTTTTTTATTTTTTGTAACGTTTCTTCTGTCTGTGACTTAATTATATAGAAAGACATCAGATAAAATAATGATACAGCAGACAGGAGGATCATCATGAAACGATATTTTGGAATATTCAATGCAGATGAAATAAAATCAGGATCATGTTCAGACATTCAATGGAAGAAGACCGGGCTATTAAAAATCCCGAAAGATGCAGTAGGATAATAAAAAATACAAGGAGCAGGAATGGAGAAATCAGAAATCGAAACAATCTACCGGAAGTATTTCCATGATGTCTTTCTCTATATCCGGGCACTTTCCGAAAATGAAAGTCTGGCAGAGGAGATCACCCAG
>QWCV01007388.1_pt1 | contig 12091 bp, 9 predicted proteins | sample 1972621 | NCBI WGS metagenome assembly QWCV01 (sample SAMN09866699, study PRJNA288562) | Human gut metagenome isolate pre2_stool, whole genome shotgun sequencing... | isolation source: gut | host: Homo sapiens | place: USA: California
AAGGAATAAGGTTCGAGACCTCGGGTAGCGCTCCACTGTTCAGTGACAGTCCGCCGAATGTTTTTCGACGGCCCAGGTCCGATCAATTTAGGAGAGATCAATCGGCCTTCGGCAAACTTTCCTTTTGCTGCCTCCCGATTCTCCTTTAAAGGAAGCAACTACTTATAAAGTCTGCACCTCTACCTGATTCTCTAATCTTAGAACTTCAGGCACTCTCTTGACATACCTTTAGATACAAAACACCTTATCGTTTTCCCGAAAATAGTCTTTCGTTAATGAGCAGTCTGACAAATGAAAACCACTCCCCAAGTGCATTTTTCTAACATTTATCTAACATTCGACGTGTTAAATTGTTAGTTTAGACAGAAATTTGTTAGAAAAGCGTGTTAGAAAAAATTCCGCCCTACCATTGCTGATTCGGCGGAATTATTTTTTATTCAATAAATTACCTATTATGTATTATTCCCAAGCCGGAACTACTGCACCTTTAAATTCTTCCTTAATGAATTTAGCTACTTCCGGAGACTGGAATGCCTTCACAAACTTCTGGACGTCTGCATTGTTGGCATTGTTTTCTCTTGCAGCAATGATGATCAATGCGTAAGGAGCCTCTTTAGATTCGTAGTAGAAGCCGTCCTTTTCCTGAGACAGACCTGCACTTATAACGTAATTCATCGGAATTGTGGCAATGTCAACGTCGGATAAGCTTCTCGGAAGCTGAGCGGCTTCGAGTTCTTTAAATTTCAGATGCTTCGGATTGTCGATGATGTCGGCAACCGTAATTGCGGAGCCGTCTTTGCCCGGCTGCAGTTTAATTAAACCGGCTTTTTCAATTAACTGAAGTCCGCGGCCTTCGTTGCTCGGGTCATTCGGGATCGCAAACGTTGCGCCGTCAGGAATATCCTTCAGACTGTGAATGTTCTTCGAGTAAAAGCCCATCGGCTGAACAACAGCTACACCGATATTTTTGAGATGAGTTCCCTGTTGCTTGTTGAAGTTATTGAGGAACGGCTCGTGCTGATAAATTGCGATATCTAGAGAGCCTTCTTCCAAACTCTTATTCGGGGAAATATAGTCCGTAAATTCAATGACCTTAACGTTTAAGCCCTGTTTTTTAGCTACTTCTGCGGCCTTTTGGACATTGGCTGCGTGAGGGCCGGCGGTTGCACCGACTTTAAGTTCAGAGGTCTTTTTATCGCCGCACCCCGAAAGAAGGAGGGGAACGGCAATCACTGCTGCGGCAGCCAGTTTTAAAAATTGGAATCGTTGCATGCTTTTCACCTATTACAGAGTTAGTTGTTTAATATTGTCGGGATTTGAAAAGCGGGCGATTTTTAAGATGTACCTTCACTCTGCTTATTCTTATCCCGAGTTAAAGATGGATTTTGGGAAAGACAAATAGAGAAGTCAGTAAGACATTCCTTAGCGGAAAGTCAGACTCACATTCGGCACATTCGATTGGACAGCACAAAGCGTTCGCTGTGAAGCGAAGCTTTAACGGTGTGATTCAGTGTGCTGTTCATTTTCAATGTTTCAATGAAGATCGAATGGTTTCATTCTATGGACAAAAAAGAAGTAAAAACGGAAATGCGAATACGATTTTCAAAATAGCCACTTTGTGAATCTATCGTTTTCCATAATTTGCTATGAAAACAAGAAGCGCAATGCAATTTAGGAGGAAAGAAAAGATCCGTATCCGATTCGCTTCGGAGTTGTGTGTCGGTCTATTCTTTGACTCATCAAGGCATCCCTTTCACTAACGATTGCAACGTTAACCATATGTTTACTGCTCCTTTACTACGGCAAGACAGATCCGTTCCCGGAGATAGGATCGACGGAACCTTAGGTTCGATACTGTTTTCTCAGAGGGAGTTCAATGGTTGGCTGGAACAAAAACCGTTTATTCCGACCCAAGAGTATGTTGCCGGATGCCGTCAGAGGGAAAAGATCGGTTTTAATGATGTTTTTCTCCATATTTGGAAGGGCTCTGCTCCAGAGTTATGGACATCAGGCATCGAATGGACAACGTTTTATGGCTCCTTTCTAAAGCGATATATCCAAAATCTTGCCGGTCTTCCGAGTGAACAAGATTTCTTTAACTTTATGCGCCTTGTAGCTGCTCGAATCGGCCAGCGATTAAATTTTCGAACTCTGTCAGGAGAACTAGGAATTTCAGAAACCATCCTCAAAACATACCTGACCGTGCTTGAAAAGACCGCTCTCGTCTACCTGCTTCCAGAACATTCAGAGGATGGTCGAAATAGAAAACATCAAAGTCACAAAGTCTATTTCACGGATACGGGACTTTGCGCCTTCTTAAGCGGATGGACTACTAAAGAGGCTTTGATAGACGGCGCGATGAGTGACCTGATGTTCGAAAACTTTGTCATCATCGAAATTCTCAAGAGCTACAGAAATCGAGGCGTAGAACCTCTGCTGTCCTACTTCAGGAGCAGAGGCAGTAAGGAGATTTCTCTCTTAATCGAAGATAAAGGTAAACTTCATCCGATCGAAATTAAGATAACGGCATCCCCGCGCCTCTCTATGGTCGAAAATTTCGAATACTCCCAGGAAACAAACGAGGAGAAGGTGCTCTAATCTGTTTCGTTGAGCAAGATCTTCCCCTCAATAAAGAAGTATCCGCACTTCCAATTAGCTATCTCTGATGCTTCTCTAGTAGCTCTGCTTTGCCGGAATCACGCCTCGCACTCCTCCCCTTGGGTTCTTCACATCTCCTTTATATCGAGGAATAAGGTGAACGTGCACATGAAAAATTGACTGTCCGGCATCAGCGCCCACATTCACGCCGATGTTGTAGCCGTCAGGATGAAATTTTGCATCGACTTCTGTTTTCATCCTCTGAAGAAGATCTCGGATCGCCAAAACCTCTTCTGTCGTCAATTCAAAGTAATTTGCGACGTGCCTCTTGGGGATGACTAAAACGTGGCCGGGATTAACCGGGAAGCCGTCAAAAATGGCAAAAGCCAGATCGTTTTCGGCCGCAATTTCCTTATTTTTGAGAAATTCGCAGAACAAGCACGGATCATTAACATTCACTGCCATAAAGGGAATCCCATATTCAATGCTGTTTGTTGCAACGGATCAAGATGCTCCTGGAAGAGTTCTATTACCTGAGCATCAGAGGCGGAAACGAAATCAGCAATTTCTACGCCGAGGAAGTTTTCATACTCCGCAAAGAAATCTTCGGAGCGTTTTCGGTCCTTAGAAAAATGGTACCGGACCAGGTTTTTGTGCTGCAGCGCAAGCGGCCGGATATAAGTATCTCGAGGAATCTGATCGTTCTTCGAGGAATTTAATCTTCGATCCATCGGTGTCAGATTCCATATCTGGTTATGAACCACGAAAGTCCACGGCAAGAAGTGATCCAACGCAAAATTATTCAGATCAAGCTGATTGCCGTATATATCTCTCGCCAAACGAGAAGAGGTCAGGAAAGGGGCCCAGAATTTTCTTTGAGTTTCAAGGCTAATTCGGCTATCCGGAAGCTCGAACTTCTTAACGAGCGCCGGCACTGCTGTATTTCGTGTTTGAAGGAAGTCGGCAAAATTCCAATACGCAAAGTCTTTAAGAAGCGCGTAGTTCTCCAAAAAGTATTTTCGCCATTCTGTCGATATCTCGATAAAACTCAAGTCATTTTCGGGAAAATAGTACGGATTTTTCTTTGAATTGAATGCAATTGCTTCTTTGAAAGAGTCAACTGCCTTAGGAAACCAGACGCTCAAAAAACGATAAGGAACGTATCGGGCTAAGGGAGAAAAAATAATTTTCCTGAATTTTTCCGGCTTCGCTTGTGCAAACCCTTCTAATGCATTTAACGCTTCCGATTCTTTGTATCGCGGGTCAAAAGGAAAATCATTCTCCGGATTTTTCAGTGCTTCGATAATGACTGTAATTTGGTCCCATCGACCGAAAGACAACTTAAATCTCTGTGTCGGAATCCAAGATTTCGCAACCATCCTGGCACAGATCATTGAAATGGAAAGTCTCAGAGGACCAGCGTCCTGAGGTGCCTCCTTAACAAGATCCAAAATCGCCAGAAACCAAAGAAATTTATAGGAAGCGGTTGTTTTGTGGAATGCGCGCTGTAAGGGCCTAATCTCCACATTCGAAGAAAAAACAAACAAAGAAGAACCAAATGGATCCTTCATGTTTCCTCCTCCTCGCACTGGCCTTCAGACACCTCAGAATAGATTAACTCAAAAGTACTAAATGGTACAGCACCGACAAAATTATTGACCCACTAAATCGAAAGCTCTTATTCCTTTAGGAGAGAAAAGAAGCGATTTTTTAGCTATTTTGCTCATCTAATGTCTTCTGATGATGAATCTTCTTCGTGAAGAATACTGAGGATACTTGCAACGCCGACAGCGCTTTTCACACCGAGCTTGCGGCAAACAGATCCTCTGTGGACTTGGACGGTCTTTTCACTGATCTGCAATTCGTCAGCGATCTGTTTATTGAGCAATCCCCTCGCCACTTTCTTAGCGATCATCTTTTCCCGGGCCGTAAGCGTGTCAAAAACATGCCGATACTCATCAGTTAACTGATTCTGCTGGCGGCGCTCGACGTCCTTACTCACCGCTCTTTCAATGGCCGTTAAAAGGCGATCGGCGCTGACCGGTTTCGGCAGAAAGTCTGTTGCACCGTCTTTGAGGGCCTGTACAGCCATATCAATGTCTCCGTGACCGGAAACAAAGATAATGGGCAAGCCGTTTTTTTGGAGCATCATCACGCGCTGAAGTTCGATTCCGCTCATATCCGGCATACGAACATCAAGCACAACACAGCCAAGCTCATTACGGTCGTCTTCTTCCAGAAATCGGAGCGCCGAGGAGTAGCACTTCGTTGTCCACCCTTCTCCTTCAATTAGGAAGCGCCACGATTTCCGCATTGAATCGTCGTCGTCAATAATCCTAACAACCGCTTTTTCCTGAAATTTATCCAGGCCCATCTTTATCCTCCAAAGCTATAGGCAGAGAAGCAATACAGCGAAGTCCTCCTGAAGGAATCCTGACAAGTTTCAAAGATCCTCCGTTAGCCTCTAAAAGCTCTCTGACAATTGCGAGTCCCAGACCCAATCCGTCTTTTTTGCTGGATTGTCCGAGATTCCGCAATGAGGCAAACTGATCGTCCGTCATGTCCGGACCGTTGTCTTCAATGATCACGAGAGCATCAGCCCACGCATTTTTAATTTCTACTTTAATTTCTGCATTCTGCTGATTTCTTACCGCCTCTTCTGCATTCTTAAGAAGGTTCATAAGAACGAGATCAACATTCAGCGGATCGGCGTAAACAAATAAATTTTCTGCACCGGTCAACGTACATTTACTGTTAAGACGGCCTAGGCGCTTCATTAGCTCTATCGTATGTTCAACGGCCGACTCCAAATTAAAGCGCTTTCTCTGGCGAGGCTCTTTGCGACCGATATTGCGTACGAACTCAACGATTTCAGAAGCCCTTTGACTTTCGGATTTAATTTCCGAAAGTGCCTCTGTCAGAATTTCTTCTGCAGGTTTCTTTCCGCGTTTAAGTTGCCTCAAAATCGCTTCTGAGTAGTTGTTAATGGCACCAAGCGGCTGTTTGAGTTCGTGGGCAACCATAGCGGAAATAATGCCGATGGATTTCGCTTTTTCTAACGCTTCAATTCGCTCCGTAATCTTGCGATTTTCACGTTCGTACTCGCGATTTTCTTCGACTTTTTTACGCAACTGTACTGTCTTGCGTCTGACAGCAAAGGCTAGATAAGCCCAATTAAGGATAATAAGCAGGAGCGCACCGCATCCGACAATGAAATACCAGCGGTAATAATTCAGCATCCAGCCGATTGTTCTATCCTCCAATTCTCGTTGATGACCTTAAGACAGCCTTTGGGAATAACGCCGTCAGCTTCCATATTTTCGAGAAGGCAGCTCGCAATGAAAGCGACATCAACCTCTTTATTGACAACTTGCTTAACCAATTCCGTCATCGGTTTATGTGTCGCCGTCACTGACTTAAACAGGCGGTTGGGATTTAATCCCTCTGCTTGGATCTCTCCCATGACCGCAAGAAATCCGGCAAAAGCTTTCGTACTGGATACGGCTACTGTCTTCCCTTTGAGGTCAGCCAGGCAATTGATGTCATCTCTGTCGCTTCGAACAACGATGACACCGGCGTTCGCATGATTGGGATCCGGCGTTCGGCTGTTGATGATCGTCAGAAGCGCAGCCGCACCGCTCGCGTCAGTCATGAGAGCTGTCAATCCGCTTGAAGCAATTGCCAAGTCAAACTCTTTATTCTGAGCGGCCTCAAGAAAAACTTCCTGATCATAAAATTGGACGACAAGTCTTCTCGGAGCAACCGCTTTAGCAATAGCGTTCACCGTCCCGTTAAAGTAGCGAACAGAGAGGTTAGAGCCAAAGGAATTGACTACGGCAAGACGCACAGGAGGCAGCAGATTATTGAGTTGAGAAGCCTGCGCGTAAGCAGAAATAAGGCCACACAAAATGAGGAGGATCCACCTCATTTTGAATTGGTTCAATATTTCTGCCCAAAAATTCATTTTTGTAGAAGTCGTCGCCGATTGAATAGAAAGCCTGAATTCTCGTTCCGAAGATTCCGTTCAGAAATCAGCATGTTGGATAAACATTTACTCCTTGTCGGAGTCGGACTGTTTAATTTTAATTTTCCAGAAATCAGACAAAAATAAGACAATTGTCTTAGCTGAGATTCAAGGAAACCCTCGCCTCTAAGGCGAGGAATAGTCATATGTCGAAGCATCATTTTTTATGCTTCGGCTCAAAAAATCAGAATCAATTGGCTTTGGGCTTGGCGTATTTTTCTGCCAGTTTCTTCAAGAACGGCATGACGTCTTTATCATCCCACGGCAGATAGCCCGGAAGGTAGCCGACAATGTTTCCGGCTCCGTCAATAATGTAATTGGTCGGAACGACTTCAAGCGGCATCACATCTTCGATAGATTCCGTCGGGTCAGACCACGTATTAAATTCCGACATCTTGTGTCTTGCCAAGAATTTAGGAATTCCTGCAACGCTTTTGTCGACTGCAACACCGACGATCTCAATGTTTGAGCCCTTAAGCTGTTTTTGAAGATCAATCAGCTGAGGAATCTCTCGGATGCAAGGGGTACACCAAGTTCCCCAGACATTCAAAATCAAAAGTTTTCCGCGGTACTTAGCTAAATCGACTTTCTCGCCTTCAAGCGTAAAAATTCTAAGTTCCGGCAGAGGACGAGCCTTGGAGAATTCCACGAAAGGCTTCATGACCATCGGCTTTTCAAGTGCTTCTCCGGTGCTGTAGCCGCTAGTAGAAAAAATCGTTTGAGCGCCGACGGTAAAAGACGCCGCAAATACGGCAGCGGCAACTAAAAGTTTGAACGAAATGTTCATGAAGGTTTCTCCTTTTTACGTCTGAGGATAAGGAAAAGTGCTGTCAGCACCAAACCGGCAAAAAGTACGGCGGGAACAACCCAAAGCGCAGCGGTCCATGGATCCACAGGAGGATCGTATCGAATTTGCTTTCCGTAGCGAGAAGCAAAATACTCCAACACATTTTCCCGGCTTTCGCCGTTTTCCAATAATTGATAAATCTTCGCCTTAAGCTCTGCCGCCTGCGGTGCATTGGACTCATAAAGAGATTGATTCACGGCACCGGGATCGCGCAGTTCTTTCGAAATTTCTATGGCCTGATCGCGAATAGAAGGCGCTGCAAAAACTGTAGACGCAGTGCTGAAAGCAAGAAAAAAACAAAGGATTAATCTAAGTGCTAATCTCATGACTGACTCCATTCCTTTCTTCGCCAAGCAGAGGAAAAGACTGCTGATAAAAGCATGATGAGGCCTCCGATCCAAATCCAGCTCACCAAGGGACGGATGCTGAGGCGTACTAAAAATTCATCGCTGCTTAACCGGTTGCCCATCGAGACATAAAAGTCTCTAAAGAAGCCATGTGAAATACCGGCCGCCGTCATTTCCATGCCGTTGGATTTATAGGTTTGGCGCTGAGGATGAAGTTCGTCGATGACATCCTCATTTTTATTGAGCACGAGAACCTTGCCTTCATCGGCAAAGAAGGCATTGGTATCGACCTTGCGGGTTTCTTCATACACGAAGATCACGTCGCCGAGCGGGCGCCCCTGGCCCGGCCCCATTCTTACAACGGCTTCCTGAGAATATTGCGTGTCGCCGATCACACCGATGATGCTGACGGCAATGCCCAAGTGAGCGACTAGCGCAAAGAAGTTCTTGTGTTTCTTGGACCGCAGAGATGCCATAAAGGAACAAATAATCCACAGGGCACTAAACACACCGGCAGTCGTGTAAACAGAAGATTTCACTTCCGTAAAGAAACCGCAATAAAGAGCGGCGATAGCGGACAGAATGAAAGTCGCACCCCATGTCCACATCGGTGATTTTTTTAACTGAACTGCGCCGATCATCAGAGCAGCTAAAATCGCCATTGGTGCAAAAATCGAGTTGAAGTACGGAGCGCCTACTGAAAGGGAGCCTTTACCAAGGGCTTCATGCACTAAGGGATAAAGCGTGCCGAACAAGACGCAAACAGCTGTCACAGCAAGCAGCAGCACTGCCAAGACTAAAGAGATATCCTCGATACCGGAAATTTGCTTTGCGCTCTCAAATTTGGGTGCCCGAATCATGAAAAGAAATAAAGCCGGGACGACCATTAACAGAGAAATGACAAGCAGGAAGGCCCCGCGGTTGGGGTCTGAGGCAAACGCATGAACCGACTGAATCACGCCTGAGCGCACGATGAAGGTGCCGAGCAGGCAGAGCGCAAATGAAACGATGCAGAAAAACAAGACCGTCTTTGTGAGGTGGGCACGGAATCTGAGAAGAACCAACGCATGAAGCTGGGCTGTCATGAGAAGCCAGGGAACAAAAGATGAGTTCTCAACCGGATCCCAGAACCACCAGCCGCCCCAGCCTAATTCGTTATAGGCCCACCAAGAACCTAGCACGTTGCCGGCGGTCAGGAAAAGCCACGCAATCACCGAAATCGTTGTGAGTCCGCGAAGAGATTCCGGTCTCACCTTCCCTTCCATCAAGGCACCAAGGCCGAATGCAAAGCACAAAGCAGTACCCGCGTAGCCTAAGAAAAGCATCGGCGGATGCAGAATCATGCCGATATCCTGAAGGATCGGGTTTAAGTCTTTTCCTTCGGGAGGAACTAAAGGCAGCAGACGTTCAAAAGGATTTGAGGTAAAAATCAGGAAGAGGCAGATAAGTCCGGTTACGCCGAGCAAAACGCCAAGCACTCGGGATTTGAACAACTCGTCGTCTCGTGAGAAAACTGCAAACAATGAAGCCCAAACAGTAATCGTCCAAACCCATAAGAGCATGGAGCCTTCATGACTTCCCCAAACCGCAGAAATTTTATAAACCGGGTCGAGCTTCGTATTGGAATTGTTGGCAACGTAGGCAATCGAAAAATCATTCGTTAAAAATGCCCAGATCAGCATGATCAGAGCAAAACTTAAACCTGCAAAAGTAATGCCTAAAGCCGGCTTCCAAAGATGAACGAAAAGCGGTGCTCTGCTTTTAGACCCCAATAAAGTCGGCAAAGACAAAAACACTGCACATAACGCAGCGGCAATAAGAACAAAATGACTAATTTCTGCCTGCACAGGAGAGCGCCTTTCGTTAAAAACCTTTGATTAGAAAGTTCTTTTATTCAAAATAAAACGGTCTAGAACGAACAAGACCGCCGACCACAGGCACAAATATACCCCAAGCCACGCAGTTTGGAGGGGAATGGTCGAATTTTCAAGCAGTTGCTGGTTAAAAAGACGAAAGGCACTCGCCGGATTAGCCGCCAAACAGATGTTCAGGAATTCGTTTCTGATCTGATGCTCAAAGGCAATCGTGATGATCAAAAGCCCTAAATCGTAAAAAAGAACCGAAAGCAGCCAAATAGAGAGCAGAACGCCCAAAGCTCGAGCTTTATTCTTCGCCAACAAGCTGATCGTTAAAGAAATTAAGATAAAAACCAAGCCTAAGAGGCAGCCTGAAAAAATCAGAACAGCAGTCAAAAGACTAAGTCTTGTGAGATCGTACGGCAGAACATTTAATACCGTAAGGAGCGGCAATACGGAAAAACCAAGAAGCAGACAAACGCCGAGTGCAGCACTTTGTCCGAGGAGTTTGCCGGTTAAAAGAGCCGTTCGAGAGAGCGGATAAGTTAAAAGAAGGATTAACGTTCCATGTTCCTGTTCTCCGACAAATGCGTCATAAGAAATTAGAACCGCAATTAATGGGATTAAAAACACTCCGAGCGTGACAACCGAAGTCATGACGGCTTCCAACGGACGACGAAGGCTACTGCCAGAGAGAGACAAGCAAAAAGCGCGGATCCTACGATCAGCCATAAATTTCTCCAGCAGTCTCTGAATTCCTTTGCAGCGACGACCCGAACAGAAGATAAAAAACCTCTCACTTTTGGTGCCCCTTCAACGCTGCTTTATAAATATCCATTAGTGACGGATTTTTAACACCGACTCCGGTGATGCCGTATTTCTTTTCCAAATAAGTGAGTTTTTGGCTGAGATCCGTTCCCTTACAAACAAGCCGCCCGTCAATAACGGAAGAGCGAAGAAATTCATCCTGACGAGCCGCATTCAGGGCCTCTGAAGAAACCAACTCAAAAGACAGACCCATCTTTTCACTCAAAATTCGAATCGTACCATCGGCCGCTTTATGTCCTCCTACGAGCATAACGATTCGATCCGCGAATCCTTCTACCAACATAAGCTCATGGGTACACACAATCACGGTACAGCCGCGTTCTTTGAGTTTTAAGAGCTCCTGATACATAAAATCTGACGCTGTCGGATCCAATCCAACCGTCGGTTCATCCAAAAATAAAAGCTTCGGTTTCGCTAAAAGCGCCTGTGCCAGGCCTAGACGCTGCCTCTGCCCCTTAGAGCACTGGCCGACTTTTTGTGCAGCCACAGTTGAAAGACCCAGTGATTCAATTAGTTCGTCGGCTCTTTGACGTGGGATATTTTTCAAATCCGCAAAGTAATTGAGATTTTCTCGAATCGTCATTCCGTCGTAGAAACTCACATTCTCCGGCAGGTAACCGACGGAGATGGGAGAGGCGCCCGGCCTTCCCCCTAAGACTTTAACTTTCCCTTTTTTCGGCGTAATAAGGCCGAGACACAGCTTAATCAGCGTAGATTTTCCCGCGCCGTTGTGTCCGATCAATGCGACGAATTCTCCTTGTGCAACAGATAAAGAAATGTTATCGAGGACCATCCGTGATCCTCGGTTAAACGAGACATTTAGGCATTCGACTGCATTCATAGGGCTCCTTTATTCGTCGAAATAGGATCGTGCATGATTGGGTTGGAATCAACAATGCCCTTGCCCTTATCCAACTGAAACTGTGCAGTGATAAACCTCAGAAAAACGACAAGGGGGCTATCCATCAAGAAACGGCTTTGCGGATAAAGCCAAAATAATCTGTCCAGAGAGTCATTCGGCTGATACGGAATATCTCCCACTCCGTCCTGATTCAAATCCCAGCCCTGATAGCTGCTCCAATAATTTCCGACGCCTTCCCTGCTCCACTCCACAGAAGAAGAACCAATATATCGGACCTGCAGACGATTGCCGACAAAACGATTGTTATGGAGAACGGTTCCTTCTCCGCCCATGGCCACGCCTGCACCGATATCGCAGGCTTCAAAGCTGTTGCCTTCAACAGTATTGATACCGCCGCCATAAATAAAAATGCCCTTCCCTTCGGTATCTAAGGAAGGCTTGCCACGCGGATTTTTAACGCGCTCAACGTGATTGTTTGATACTTCGGAGGCATCTGTTTCGTTGAGCAAGACGCCGAATTCCACCGTACGCTTGGAGAGGTTATCGAACAGACGAATTTTTTCAGAACTCATCAGCGCATAGCCGCCGATACAGGCTTCTGCTTCGTTGTTCCAGGCGGAATCGCCTCGTGTGTACATATAATGGATACCGTATTGGAGAGCCGCAAAGTAATTTCCGCTGCTTTGTGTTCGATCGGTATTTTCGAAATAAAACCCGTCTCTGGTGTAC
>QWCV01003262.1_pt1 | contig 12064 bp, 12 predicted proteins | sample 1972621 | NCBI WGS metagenome assembly QWCV01 (sample SAMN09866699, study PRJNA288562) | Human gut metagenome isolate pre2_stool, whole genome shotgun sequencing... | isolation source: gut | host: Homo sapiens | place: USA: California
TTACATGACGCTTAAACGTTAATTCAGTAACATGAGTATACAGCATAGTTTCCTATCTGCGTTTTTAGTATATCAATCATCTATGCTTAAGTCAAAAAAAGCTGCCCAAAATAGGGCAGCTTAGTCTTTTAATCATCAATTTTTATTTATCCACAGAGTTCGATTTATCATAGCTTGGTAAGACCACTTTATCCTTCATATAAGTATCGTGGATTCCCTTTAGGATCGTGCCTGCACACGTTGTAAGCGCTCCTAGAATTGTCATACAAAGTGCTGTATACTCCCAGGAAACGGCCTTGCCTACCACGCCAATACAAGTAATCACTGCTGGTGCAACGATTTGTATTGCCAATTTTGCTGCGTCATACTGTCTATTTGTCATTTTGTTCGCTCCCTTCATCTTTGATTACGATAATCGAACCATCTTCCAGCTTGTGGATATGGTCAACCCAGTCTTTTCCGGTCTGGTGCTTATAGATTTCCTTGCCAATCCGGATCTGCTTGATTTTCCTGCCTATTCCGTCCAGGCACAGCGGCAGGTCAATCAAAGCACGCTGGATTCCACGTTGAAAAATGCAGAGCTGACACCGGAGCAGCGTCAGCTTATGGAAGAGGTATTTCAGCGGACGATGTTCAGCTACCGGCAAGGTCAGCTGGATCAGATCCGCGCCGGCTTTGGCGACGGTGTGGACTACAACGACATTGCCGACCGGCTTCTGATCGGCGCGGGCGGCAGCCCGGCCGACGAGTACCTGCTCCTGGCCGACTTTGACAGCTACTGCCAGGCCCACCGCCGGGCCATCGAGACCTACGCCGACCGCAAGCTCTGGAATCAGATGTCCCTGATCAACATCGCCCGTTCCGGCATCTTTGCCGCCGACCGGTCCATCCGGGACTACGCCAGCGATATTTGGCACGTGCCCACCCGTCTGTAACACAAAGGCCCGCCGCGCACCGTGCGGCGGGCCTTCTTTTCCCCTGCGTTTTCAGGGGGGCGGCTTCACTTGCAGGTATGTTCCGCCGCCAGAAGCGGCTGGTCCCCGTCCCCCTGCAAAAAGCCGTTTACAGGCGTGTTCCGCCGCCGGAGGCGGCTGGTCTCGTCCCCTTGCAAAATAGCCGTTTGCAGATATGCTCCGCCGCCGGAGGCGGCGGACATTTTCTCGGAACCCCTTGCAAAATGGGGAAAAATGAAATAAAATGAAGTGGAACACGATCCCCGTTTTGTTTTGTGGAGGAGGAATAACATATGATTTCCATTGCGTCGGATCACGGCGGTTACCGTTTGAAAGAGCACATCAAGGCCTATCTCACCGCCAAGGGCCTCAGCGTTCTGGACTGCGGCTGTGACAGCGAGGAGAGCTGCGACTACCCCGTTTTCGGCAAGGCAGCGGCCCAGGCCGTGGCGGACGGCCGGTGCGAGAAGGGCATTGTCATCTGCACCACCGGCATCGGCATCTCTATCTCTGCCAACAAGGTGAAGGGGGTCCGGTGCGCCCTGTGCGGCGATCCCTACTCCGCCGAGATGACCCGCCGCCATAACGACGCCAACATGCTGGCCATGGGTGCCGGGATCATCGGTCCCAACATGGCCGAGCGCATTGTAGACGTATTTCTGAACACTCAGTTTGAGGGCGGCCGCCACGCCCGCCGGGTGGGCCTGATGATGGATATTGAGAAGGAATAGTGCAAAAGCTGGACCTGCGGGTCCGGCTTTTTTATGCCTGCGGCCCCTCCAGACAGGCGGCCAGCATGTCCAGGAACTCCCCGCAGGTAGGTCTTTTTTTGAGCGGAAATCTAGCACACTGCCGCAGCAGCTCCGAATTTTGTCTCCAGGCCCGAAGGATTACCGTGCGGATATTTCGTTCCACTGCGGCCCCTGTGGTGTTCATTTCCCGGGCCACCAGCGGATAGAGCCACTTGGACAGGGACAACATCAGTTCCGGCCGCCGCGCCGCCTCACAGGCCGCCCGGGCCGCCTGATGGAAACCGGTATAGTTGGGCGTCACTCCCATCCGCCGCAGCAGGTGGCAGACCCGGCGGTAATCGGGCGCCTGTCTCCCCTCCTCACAGCTGTGCGGCGTTTTCATATCGATCCATCTGCGTTTGCAGCAGGCTCATGAATCGGAGTCTGTGTTCCGGGTCTGGGATCAGATCCACCAGCCGGATCAGCACCGGCGCGCTGCACTGGCTCACCCCTTTTTCCAGCGCGTAGTAGCTCCGCGGGGAGATATTCAGACAGGAGGCCATCTCCTCCATGGTACAGTTCAATTCCCTTCGCAGGGTGCCCAGCTCTTTTGATACATACTTCCTCATAGCATTGCGGCTTGCGCTTGTCATATGTTTTCCTCCTTTACAAAACAAAATTCGACAAAAATCTTATCCGTAAATGAAGAAAAATTCCAGGGTGTGTGCTTCCGGTTTTTGAAATATTTTTTATATTTTCCCCTGCTTCTGAACAAAATCTGGAGAAAATGCGTCAAATTCGGACATAATAGAAATTTCGGCCGCATTCTAAGGTCATTCCGCCCCTCCCCCCTTTGGCGGGGCCTTCCGGAGGGCCCGCGCTTTCTGCAAGCCTGTACTCCGCTTTTTCAGGGCAATACAAATGGAGTCCCCCCTGATGTAGTCTTATTTTCTGCATCAGGGGGGATTTTGTCTCTGTTCGGTTTTGCCGGAACGGTCCAAAGCAAAAAAGAGGCAGGGGGGAGAAACCGCAGGTTTTCCCCCACGAAAAGTGATCCTGGCATGCATTTGGCCGTCTGTGGAAGAAAGAGGAGGGGAATTGAGCCTTTACCGCTCCCGGTTTGGAAAGTCCGATTCAGTTTGTACCTCAAAAGAGATGGTAAGCGTCTCGCCGCCGCGCAGGATCTGGAGAGAGACAATATCTCCCGGGAGTACATCAGCTTTGGCCTGTTTCAGCTCCGCAATGGTGCTGACTTCAGTGCCGTTCAAAGCGGTTACCCGGTCGTCAATGCGGAGGCCGGCGGCATAGGCGTTGCTGTTTTGCTCCACCTGGGACACCCGGAGCGTGCCGTCGCTGGAGTCCACGGTAAAGCCCAGAGCGGGCTGCCCTGCGATGAGCCAATCCGCCGTCTCCTTGACATTGGTCATGGGGATGGCAAATCCAAGCCCCTCCACAGTGTTATCTTCGGCCACAATTTTCATGGTGGTGATGCCCACCACCTGGCCGTGGTCGTTGATGAGCGCTCCGCCCGAGTTGCCGAAGTTAATGGGGGCGCTGGTCTGAATAACTTCCATATCGACGCCGTCCACATTGACAATCCGATTCAGCGCGGAGACGATGCCCTGGGTGATGGAAGTTCGATAGCCCAGCGGGTCCCCGATGGCCACCACCATGTCTCCGCACAGAAGCTGGTCCGAGTCGCCGAATTCTGCGGGGCTCAGGCCATGGGCGTCCACCTTCAGCACCGCTACATCGGCGTCTGCGTCCGCCCCCACCAGCTTGGCCTCCAGGATGGTGTCGTCATGGAAGGCGGCGTAGACCCGCAGGCTGTTAGCCACCACATGGGCATTTGTGAGCAGATAGCCGTCCGCGCTCATGACGATTCCGGTTCCGGTACTGGAGGTGCCGTCACCTTCCGCCCAGAGAGAGACGATGGAGGGAACGCACTTCTGATAGATCTCCGTTGCAGTCAGCGTCTCCTCCGGCGCGGGAGAGATGGTTACGGTCACGCCGGTTCCCGTCTCCGCCCGCTCCAGTGCGGCAAAGGGGTCCTGCTGGCTGCTGGTGGCAATGATTCCGGGATCTGTCTCTGATTCCTGGGGCCACAGGTAGCGCACCGCCACTGTCCCAACCGTCAGGCTCACCACCAGTACAAACAGGGTTAGAAAGGGAAAGAGCGGCCGCCTTCTGCGCTTCCGGCGGCGTTTGGGCCGCAGAAGCGGAGCGCGGCGGGATGGAATGACCACCGCGGGCGGCGTTGGAAACGAGGGGGACGGCTGTTCCCAGGGACCGCCGGTCCAAAGGTCGTTTGACGGTTCGCGCATAGCGCACTCCCTTCTGTCCGGCGGACCGGACGGAAATTCAATCAGGCCAAGGTCAGGGTGAAGGTGAACTGCGTCACGCCATCCTCGCTTGTGACCGTGATATTCTCTTTCAGGTTGCCCAGGATCGTCTTGACAATATACAGGCCCAGCCCCACGCCGTCCCGGTCCACGCTGCGGGAGGAGTCCGCCTTGTGGAATCGTTCGAACAGCAGAGGCAGTTCATCCGAGGGGATGGTAGCGCCCAGATTCCGCACGGCGATATAGGCTTTGCCGTCCTTTTTGGTGATCTGGACCGTAATGGCCGTCCCCTGGGCGGCGAACTTTGCCGCATTGTCCAGCAGGTTGTAGCACACCTGTGTCACCGCGTCCGGATCGCCCCAGACCATCACCGGGTCCTCCGGGAACTGGGCGTCCACATCCAGGCCGCGGTCGTTGATCCGTCCCTCCAGGCTGATCAGCACCCGGGACATGATTTCGATAATATCGAACTGTTCCTGGGCGGTGACCGTCTCTGTCAGGGCATTGAGCCGGGACAGGTCCAGCATCCGCCGCACCAGGCGGGAGAGACGCCGGGTCTCGGACACCACCACGTTCAGAGCGTCCCGCTCCTTCTCCGGCGGAATCGTCCCGTCCAGAATGCCTTCGGCAAAACCGGCGATGGTGGTCATGGGGGTTTTCAGCTCGTGGGAGACGTTGGCAATAAACTCCGCCCGCTGGCTCTCCACCTTGGCCAGGGAGTTGGCCATGGAGTTGAAGGCCTCGGCCAGCTCCCCGATCTCGTCGCACCGGTCCTTGTAGTTGTTCACCCGCACGTCGAACTCGCCCCGCCCGAATTTCCGGGCGGCCTCCGCCATCTCGGTGAGGGGGCGGGTCTGGTGGGCGGAGGTAATGGAACTGGCGATGACGGCAATGAGCAGGACAACCACCGCGGCGAAGAAGAAAATGGTAGCCGTGGAGCGCCACATCTCAGACAGTCCGCTGGTATCGCCTGAAACCAGAACCACCCCGACATTGACCAATAAGTTGGGGTTGTCCAGCTGAACCTGGACCGGAAGACCGGCAATATACCGGTTGCTCCCATAGATGCCGTTTAAATTGGTGAGGCCGGCATAGTTCCCCGCCTCCAAAATCTGGTCCACAATCTGCTGGGGGATCTGTTTGCTGTACATCCCCTCGTCGCTGGCGTACAGGATCTCACCCTGGGTACTGGCTACAATGACCGAGGCGTCGGAGACAGAGGACACCGTCTCCATAGTTGTCTGATAGAGAATCCAGGTGTCCGCACGGCTGTCAAATATATTCCAGCTGTTGAAATTCTGGAGATAGTTCCCGGTGGCGGAGGCGATATAGCCCGCGTTCCGCTCCAGACGGTCCCGGGTCTCGGAAATGATATAGCGGTAGGAAAGCAGCATGAATGCCGTGGACAGCAGGGTAAAGGACAGGGTTACGATCCCCACCATCATGGCCAGCTCCCGTTTATACAGACTTTTCACGGGAACACCTCCCAATGCGGTCAGCCTGCGCCATTGGCGGGGGAGACCTCGAATTTATAGCCCACGCCCCACACCGTCTTCAGCCTCCACTGGTCGCTGACGCCCTCCAGCTTCTCCCGCAGGCGCTTGATGTGTACGTCCACCGTGCGGGAGTCCCCGAAGTAGTCAAAGCCCCACACCTCGTCCAGCAGCTGGTTGCGGGTGAAGACCCGGTTGGGGGAGGCGGCCAGGTGATAGAGCAGCTCCAGCTCCTTGGGGGGCGTGTCCACCCGCTTGCCGTCCACCAGCAGCTCGTAGGAGTCCAGGTTAATGACCAACTTATCAAAGGACAGCTTCTTCTCCCCCTGCTCCTCCTCCTGGCCGGTGCGGCGGAGCACCGCATGGATGCGGGCCAGGACCTCCTTCATCTCAAAGGGCTTGACAATATAGTCGTCGGCGCCCCCCTCCAGGCCGGTGACCTTGTCCTCGGTCTCCCCCTTGGCGGTGAGCATGATAACCGGGGTGCTGCCCTCCTCCCGGATTTTTTTCAGGACCGTCCAGCCGTCCATGATGGGCAGCATAATGTCCAGCAGCACCAGATCGGGCTGGAAGGAGCGGAAATACTCCACGCCCTTGCCGCCGTCCTTGGCCACCTTGGTCTCAAAGCCCTCTTTTTCCAGGTAGAGGTGGAGCAGTTCGGCGATATTTCCGTCGTCCTCTACGATCAGTACCTTCTGGGCCATAAAACCCCCTCCGTTTCGTAAAGCGTTTCTTAATTGTTATTATACCGGTCCTATGCCCGGGTGGGGTGAATAATTTGTAAATATCCGCGTCAGGAGTGCTCCCGCTGCTCCACATAGGAGTGGTCCACCTCGATGACCGCGGTGTATTTCTCCGAGAGCTTCTTCACGCCCCGGCTCAGCTCGCCCCTTACCTGGCTGTCGGTGAGGCGGAAGCCGTAGGGCACCATCACGTCAAAGAGCACATTGGTGTGGCGGGGGCCGGCGGTGATGCGCAGGTCGTGGATGGACAGCACCGGGTCAATCTCGTGGGCCAGCTGCTCCACCTGGGCCCGCAGGGCGGCGGTGCGCTCGTCGTTGACCACCGGGTCCATGTGGATCACCGTCTCAATGTGGTGCTTCTCCTTCAGCTCCCGCTCGATGTGGTCGATGATGTCGTGCATCTCCAGCAGGTCCGCGTCGGCAGGCACCTCCGCGTGGAAGGACATCATGGCCCGGCCGGGGCCGTAGTCGTGGTACACCAGGTCGTGGATGCCCAGGATGTTGGGGTGGGAGACCACCAGCTTGTCGATGTCCCGGGCCAGTTCCGGGTCCATGGGGCGGCCCAGGAGGGGGTCCAGGGTATCCTTGGCGGCCTCCCAGCCGGTCTTTAAAATGAAGGCCGCAACCAGCAGCCCCGCAAGGCCGTCGATCTGCAGATGAAAAAAGTGGCCGATGAGGGTGGCCGCCAGCACAACTGCCGTAGCGGCCGCGTCTGAGAGGCTGTCTGCGGCGGTGGCCTCCACCGCCTGGGAGGAGATGGCCCGGCCGACGGCACGGTTGAAGCGGTACATCCACAGCTTGACCAGGACGGCCGCCGCCAGAATGGCCGCGGCCAGCCAGGAGAAGTCCAGTTCCTCCGGGTGGATCAGCTTTTCCACGGAGCTCTTTCCCAGTTCAAACCCCATGAGCAGAATGGCCATGGACACCACGAGCCCGGTCAGGTACTCCATTCGCCCGTGGCCGAAGGGGTGCTCCTCGTCGGCGGCCTGTCCCGCCAGCCGGAATCCCACCAGCGTAATCACCGATGAGGCCGCATCCGACAGGTTGTTCAGGGCGTCCGCCACGATGGCCACCGAACCGGTGAGCATCCCGGCGGCCAACTTGCCCAGACACAGCAGGGTGTTGAGCAGAATGCCTACCATTCCCGCCCGGGCGCCGCATTTCTGCCGCGCCTCCGGCGCGCTGGGGTCCTGACCGGCCAGCCACCGCTGGATCAATGCTTGGATCAAAGGTAAGTTCCTCCCCTGTTGGGCCGGATGGTCCGGCCCCAAGATTTTCATATTCATATCATTTTATTATGGCACGCCTCCCTTTGTTCCGTCAAGTATTGCCGCAGATGCTTTTCGAAAGCATCTTAAGAAAAGCTGAAAAAAGTTTTAATATTTCATTAAAGTTCGAAAAACGGCCCATTTCATCGATTTTTTGCGGGAAAGATGGGGCAAAAATGAGAGATGATTTACAGAAAGTTCATAATACGGACACGGTTTTGCCTTATTTTCCGGTTATGATAAGACCGTACCCAGAAGAAATCGATATCTCCCATTTCTCCCTCTCCTTTACAACACACACAAGCAAGCGGCCCCGGCTCACTGCCGGGGCCGCTTGCTTTCGGCTGTCGGAAAAGTCCTTGGACTTTTCCGACAGCCTGAAAAATGCCGTTACTTTTACGCCGCACCGCGGCGCAAAAGTCCGCGCTTCGCTTGCCGGAATCCTTGCATAGCAAGGCTTCCGGGGCATTTGATCCCACTCGAGGCGGGCTGCTGCCCCCTCGAGCTCCCCCGCCCTAACTTGAGCGGATTCATCTCAACAAAGGTTTTTGACAAGCTGAAGCAAGCGGCCCCGGCTCACTGCCGGGGCCGCTTGCTTTTCCAGGAAGAAGCGCAGGGAAAGGCGCTTTGTCTGAACCCGCGCTTCTCCCCTGTATTATCAGTCCTGTTCCCTTTCGTATAGGCCCAACCGTCTGCGAATACGGTGCGGGGATGCGCCGTGTGTGCTCGCAGACGGCGGGGCGCTCCTTACAAAACACGCCGTCTCATGTCAAGGCGGCATTAGCTTTGCTTCTCTGAAAACGTGGCCAAACGAGTACGCATTGCTCTGTACCCCGGAGCCTTTCCGGCAGCGCTCCTCATAACATACGGAAACCGCCACTCTGACAAGCGGCGGTTTCCTCTGATTTGGGGCTAAATGATAATCAAGACCGGCCAATGCCCAAAAATTGGAACCGAGCCAAAAAACGTTCCTTTCCTGTCTGTCACGACCTGCGGCACATTAAATCAGAGAAGCAACGGTTTTCCCTTACACTTCCATAATGACCGGGAGAATCATGGGGGAGCGCTTGGTCTTTTTATACAGGTAGTTGGACAAATCACCCTTGATGGACTGCTTGATGGCGGACCAGTCGGTGGCGTACCGGGTGTCCACGTCCAGAATGGCGTCCAGCGCCACCTGGCGCAGCTCGTCCATCAGGCCCTCGGACTCCTTCACGTACACAAAGCCCCGGGTGATGATGTCCGGGCCGGAGACCAGGGCCCCGTCCTCCCCGGACATGGAGACCACCACGACCACCATGCCGTCCTGGGCCAGGTGGCGGCGGTCCCGCAGCACCACGCTGCCCACGTCGCCCACGCCGGAGCCGTCCACGAACACCTTGCCCGCAGTGACGGTGCCCCCCAGCTTGCAGGTCTTGGGGGTGAGCTCGATCACCCGGCCGATGTCGCTGATGATGACGTGGTTGGGGGCCATCCCCATCTCCTGGGCCAGCTTGGCGTGGATCTTCAGATGGCGCTGTTCCCCGTGGACGGGGATGAAGAACTTGGGCTTCACCAGGCCGTGGATGATCTTCAGCTCCTCCTGGCAGGCGTGGCCGGACACATGGAGGGGCAGCGTCCGCTCGTTGACCACCTCGGCTCCCTTCCGGTAGAGCTCGTTGATCACGTTGCCCATGGCGTTCTCGTTGCCGGGAATGGTGGAGGCGGAGATGATGACCTTGTCCCCCGGCTGGATGTCCACCTGCCGGTGGGTGGAGAAGGCCATCCGGGAGAGCGCCGACATGGTCTCCCCCTGGCTGCCGGTGGTGATAATACATACTTTATGCTTGGGCAGGGACTTGATCTGGGTCAGGTCCATGAGCACCCCGTCGGGAATCTTCATATAGCCCAGCTCGGTGGACACCTTCATGGCGTTCTCCATGGACCGTCCGGTGACCGCCACCTTGCGGCCATACCGGGCCGCCACGTTGATGATCTGCTGAAGCCGGTCCACGTTGGAGGCGAAGGTGGTGACGATGATCCGGTCCTGGCAGCCCTTGAACAGGGCGTCAAAGGAGTTGCCCACGCTGCTCTCGCTGCGGGTGTAGCCCGGGCGCTCCACGTTGGTGGAGTCGGCCAGCAGAGCCAGCACCCCCTCCTGTCCCAGGGCGCCGAAGCGGGCCAGGTCGATCATCCCGCCCTGGATGGGGGTGGTGTCGATCTTGAAGTCTCCGGTGTGGACGATGGTGCCCACCGGACACTTGATGGCGAAGGCCACCGCGTCGGCGATAGAGTGGTTCACGTGGATGAACTCCACGGAGAACTTGCCCGCCTGGATCACATCCCCCGCTTCGCAGGTGATCATCTTGGTCTTGGACACCAGGTGGTGCTCCTCCAGCTTCAGCTGGATCAGGCCCGCGCTCATGCGGGTGGCGTAAATGGGGGCGTTGATGGACCGCAGCACATAGGGGATGGCTCCGATGTGGTCCTCGTGGCCGTGGGTGATAAAGATGCCCCGGATCTTGCTCTGGTTCTTGATGAGGTAGCTCACATCCGGGATGACCACGTCAATGCCGTACATATCGTCATCCGGGAACCCCATTCCGCAGTCCACGACCACGATGTCGTTCCCGTACTCATAGACGGTCAGGTTTTTCCCGATCTCATTCAGGCCTCCCAGCGATATGATTTTCAATTTTTCTGCCATATCAGTTTCCTTTCTCAATCTATTTTCTCAATTATGATTCATTTGTACCAGAAAACACGAGACAAGACGCCGTGCGGCCGCACGACAACCAGGCGAAAAGGCCCCTGCCCGCAGCCCTGCCTCGCTGTGGGTCGGTAGCGGCTTTTCGCCCTCCGGTGTCCTCTTGTACTGTGCCCCGCACCTCCGTTCCGGTCTGTTTTTCTACCGGTTGAGATCTGTGCGGCTATTTAAACGCGGAGGGGCTTGTCCCGCCCGGCATCCCGCGTATAAATCCAATTGTACGGCAGAGTCTATCCGCCGCTTCTGGATATCAAATCAATGGTATTATACCACAGTTTTCTTTGTCTGTATACCTTTTCATAGGAAACTGCAAAAGTTTGTCCATCAAACCGGGGTTCCATAGAAATACACATATTCTTGAATCACCTCTTGTCCCCACATGCAAAATATGGTATACTTTTTATGGAAAAATACGGATTGAAGGGAGGGAGTCCCATGGAAGAGCACAATCCTGCGCGGCAATTTCAGCCGCTGTCTGTTGAAATGCGGGCTGTTGGAGCCAGCCGGCAGATTTCGCCACCGCCCTCCCGCCGGGTTTCTTCCAACGGGCAATGGCATGAATATTCAAATTTTTGGAACCTCGAAGAGCTTTGATACCAAAAAAGCCGAGCGCTGGTTCAAAGAGCGCCGCATCAAGTTCCAATCAGTGGATGTCAGGCGGTACGGCATGAGCCGGGGAGAACTGGCCAGCGTCCGTCAGGCCGTGGGTCTGGAGGCGATGATCGACCCCAAGCATCCGGACGCGGTGATGCTCTCCTATTTGGCCTCCGACCAGGCCAAGCTGGACCACCTGTTTGAAGACCCCTCACTTCTCATCGCCCCCATCGTCCGCAATGGGAAGCAGGCTACCGTGGGCTATTGTCCCCAGATCTGGGAGACTTGGACCTGAGCAAACCGGTTTCCCCTGCTCTCGCAGGATGCGGCCCATCGGCCCGAAAGCTGGAAGGAGGCGGCCACATGGCCCGAAGCGCCAATCAAAAGCTGAAGCTCCTGTATCTGTGCCGGATTCTGATGGAGCAGACAGATGAAGAACATCCGCTGTCTGTCCAGGAGCTGATTGCCCAGCTGGCGCGGTACGGCATCCAGGCGGAGCGAAAGAGTATTTATGACGATTTGGGCGCCTTGGCACGATTCGGAGTAGACGTTCAGTGCCGGAAGGGACGCTCCCCGGGTTGGTTTGTGGGCAGCCGGGACTTTGAGCTCCCGGAACTGAAGCTGCTGGTGGATGCGGTTCAGTCCTCCCGGTTCATCACCCGCCGTAAGAGCAACGCGCTGATCCGAAAGCTGGAGCGATTGGCCAGCGTGCATCAGGCCCGCCAGCTTCAGCGGCAGGTCTTTGTCAGCGGCCGGGTCAAGGTCATGAATGAGAGCATCTATTATAATGTGGACAAGCTCCACGCCGCCATTGCCTCCAAACGCGCCATCACCTTTCAATATTTTGACTACAACATGTACCGGCAGAAAGTATTTCGGCGAAACGGCAGTCGGTACACCGTCTCTCCCTATGGATTGATCTGGAACAATGATAACTACTATTTGGTGGCTTATGACAGCGAGCATTGCCAAATGCGCCACTACCGCGTGGACAAAATGGCAGAAATCACCGTTACACGCCTGCCTCGGGAGGGAACAGATGAATATCCGGCCTTTGACATCGCCGCCTATGGTCAGAAACACTTTGGAATGTACAGCGGAGAGGAGATGACCGTCACTCTGAGGGCAAAGAGTTCCATGGCCAGCGTGGTATTGGACCGCTTTGGGCTGGACGTCATTTTGGTCCCGGACGGC
>QWCV01003264.1_pt1 | contig 12056 bp, 10 predicted proteins | sample 1972621 | NCBI WGS metagenome assembly QWCV01 (sample SAMN09866699, study PRJNA288562) | Human gut metagenome isolate pre2_stool, whole genome shotgun sequencing... | isolation source: gut | host: Homo sapiens | place: USA: California
GCACTTTTGGAACCGAAAGTGCCGTAAGAAAACGTGGTGGCAGCAGGAATTTGCCGTATTTAAATGCGAAGCCACGGCAAATTCCGTTACTGGGCACGTTTGCGTGAACAGTAACACCAGAACAGGAGCACACTTTTCTCTTAGACAACCGTCTCAATATTCTTAACCACAAATCCCTCTTTTTCAACCGCTTCCTGCAGCTTCGCATCGTCCACGCCATTCTCATAGAACACGCGGGCAATGCCTCTGTCTACGTCCGCATCTGCACGGATGACGCCGTTCTGGGCGGTCAGGGCTTTTTCAACGGATTTCTTGCAGTTTGCACAGTGCATACCCTCGATCCGCATAATCTTGGACGGGGTACCCGCTGTAACCGCTTTCTTGGAAAGATCTTCGCCGCGCGCACCAGCATTCCCATCGCTGCCGCAGGAACCGCAGCTTCCACCAGAGCATCCGCAGCATCCGCCGCCCTTTCCCGTGTAATGACGAATCGCCGAACGTAATGCCAGCAAAAGCAAAATCGCTACTACAATTAAAATTCCAATATCAATCGGTCTCATACGTTATCGTCCTCTCTTCTCTGACTTTTCGATGAATGGCTTCGGAGTATCTTTTTTATTTTATCATACACACGGCAGATAAAATATCCTACAAAATAAACTACCAGAAAACCAATCACACCATAAAACATGGATCCGGATGAATCCCCCATCTATGCTTTCTCCTTTTCTTTTTTGAAATCGAATAAAACTGCCTCCAAACAGCAGACTTTCATTCTGCTATCCGAGGCAGCCTTATAAAGGATTAATTTTATCACTTATGATTCCAGGCACCTGCCGATGCCCGGTCAGTGGAAACGCAAAACCACCGGCCGGACGGCAGAACCTGTTTTATTTTTTATTTAGAAACTAACTTATGAAGCTGCCTCTACAGAGCTTCTTGTGTAGCTCTTCTGATCCTTGTATGGATCCGGACGGAACAGCATGAAGAGCATGAATACCAGAAGGACTGCTGCCACGATAGTCCATACGTTGAATGCAACTGCGCCAAGTACCAGACCACCTAACTGATATACAATCAGGGATACAGCGTAAGCGAAGAGATTCTGATACAGGATAGCGAACCAGAACCATTTTCTGGACTGGAGCTGCTGTGCCATCGTTGCGATAGCTGCCAGACACGGAGAGTCAAGCAGGTTGAACAGCAGGAATGTAAAGGCTGCGATGGTTGTCGGGAACCATGTCTGGATAGCTGCTGCTACGACATCGGTCTCCTCAGACAGATCCTCGGATACATTCGCCAGAACACCCATGGTGGAAACGATAGCCTCTTTTGCCGTGAAACCAGTGATGGAAGCTGCAACCGGCTGCCACTCGCCGAAACCAAGCGGACGGAAGAGGATTGCGATAGCACCACCCAGCATAGCCAGGATAGAATCTGCAGATTCTTCTACCAGACCAAATCCACCGTCTACAAATCCGAAGGAGGACAGGAACCACATAACAACGCAAGCCAGGAACAGGATTGTACCAGCCTTGATGATGAATCCCTTCAGACGCTCCCAAACATGAAGGAGAACGGTCTTAGCGGACGGAATGTGGTACGCCGGAAGCTCCATAACGAACGGAGCTGGTTTGCCGGAGAACGGTTTGGTCTTCTTTAACATGATCGCGGATACAAGAACCGCAACGATACCTACAAAGTACATGATCGGAGCCATCATAGTAGCCAGATCCATGTCGCCGCTCATATAGCCAGCCATAACGCCGCCCATCAGAGCGATAACCGGCAGTTTCGCACCACACGGAACGAAGGTAGCGGTCATGATGGTAAGACGTCTGTCGTTGTCCTGCTCGATGGTCTTGGACGCCATGATACCTGGAACACCGCAGCCAGAGGAAATCAACAGCGGGATGAAGCTCTTACCGGACAGTCCAAAGTGACGGAATACACGGTCCATAACGAATGCGATACGTACCATGTAACCACAATCTTCCAGAATGGAAAGGAAGAGGAACAGGATAGCCATCTGCGGAACGAAACCAAGAACGGCGCCAACACCGCCGATGATACCATCTACTACAAGGCTTACAATCAGGTCAGAAGCGCCTGCTGCTGCCAGCGCATCGCCAGCCCAGCCCTGAATTGCGCCAACAAAGGTATCATTGGTCCAGTCTGTTACGAATGTACCAACGGTAGTAACGGATACATAGTAAACCGCCCACATAACAAGAACAAAGATCGGAATACCAAGTAAACGGTTGGTTACGATGCTATCGATCTTATCAGAAAGACTCATTTTCTGAGCCGGTTTCTTTACGGTCTCCTCGATAACCTTCTGAATGTATACATATCTCTGGTCAGTGATAACGGACTCAGCGTCATCATCAAACTCTTTCTCCAGTTCCTTGGTGTAACGGGAGAAACGGTTGTCTGCACTAAGACCAAGCTGATCTGCAACCTTGCTGTCATTCTCGAGAACTTTGATTGCATACCATCTCTTCTCTGCATCCGGAATGCTAGATGGAAGCTCTGCCTCGATTGCGCTTACTTTATCCTCTACGCTGCTCTCGAAAATAGCACTTACAGTGCCTGCTGCATGGCTCTTTGCAACTTTGATTGCCTCTGCAATGACTTCCTTCAGACCGGTTTTCTTCAGCGCGGAAGTCTCGATGATCGGGCAGCCAAGTTTCTTGGACAGTGCCTTTACATCAATGTTAATGCCGTTCTTCTTCAGAAGATCGCACATATTTAAAGCGATAACAACCGGAATACCTGTCTCGATCAGCTGTGTGGTCAGATACAGGTTACGCTCAATGTTGGTTGCATCGACTAAGTCTACGATGACATCCGGATTCTCTTTTAAGATAAAATCACGGGTTACAACTTCCTCCAGTGTATACGGAGAAAGGGAATAAACTCCTGGAAGGTCCGTTACATTTACTTCTTCTCCCGAAGCATCTTTTAATTTACCGGTTTTCTTTTCAACTGTAACACCCGGCCAGTTACCTACGTACTGGTTAGCACCCGTCAGTGCGTTAAACATGGTTGTTTTACCGCAGTTCGGGTTACCCGCCAAAGCAATATGAATTGCCATTTTTCATCCTCCTGCTTTTTTAATCAAACTTATTAAACTGTCTGAACATCTACGCACTCAGCATCGGCTTTACGAAGTGAAAGCTCATATCCACGAATCGTAACCTCTACCGGGTCGCCCAGCGGAGCTACTTTTCGAATAAAAATCTCGCTTCCCTTCGTGATGCCCATATCCATGATGCGGCGTTTGTATGCGCCTTCGCCATGAATCTTGACAACTTTGACGGTAGATCCAACCTGTGCATCTTTAAGCGTCATTCTCTGTTCCTCCTAACCATTCCAATTTTTTACTCGGGATTCCGTCTGCTTTTGTACCATACAACCTGCTCCGGAATATCCCCATTCCCTTGCCTTAGACCAGAATGTGTCTTGCCTGATCCTTATTTATAGCCACTCTGGACTCCTTTACGTGAATAATCACATCTCCGTCCAGCTGGGTTATCAATTTTACTTCGGTTCCCTCGTTAAATCCCATGGATTTTAAATGAGAACGAACCTCTGTGTTTCCGCTGATCTTTTTGATCGTATAGGCGGTTCCAACGGTTGCCATCGAAATCGGCATTGCTCCCTGCATACGATTCTCCTTCCTCTGTGTTTCCGCATTCTGCCCGTCATGATGTCTCACTTAGCGAAAACGGCTCTTTTCATCTGCTACTAATCTAATTGATTCGCGTACGCTAATTCTCATTAGTTTCTGCTAACAATTATTAGACATAGCTAATTTTCATTAGATGAGACTAATTTTCATTAGTTATTCCTAACTCATACATAAGGTTAGCACATGCTAACTTTATTGTCAAGTTTTTTTGCCCGGTCTGGAAATAAAAAAAGGGCGTGTTTTACGCCCGAAAATTGTCAAAAATTCCCATAATTAAAAGTCATCCCGCGGAGCTTTTTTGTCATAGGACGAAGTTTTCTATGACAAAAAATACAGCACCAGAAGATGCGCCGGATAATAGATATAAAAGAACGAACGGAATCTGCTCCGACCTCTGGATCCGTCATATAACAGGAGGCAGACAGCCGTGAGCGCCAGCACCCAGAGGGGTTCCTGCCACGCGAACGCGCCGATGAGGACGGCGGCAATCATCTTCATAAACACCCCCGCCGTTTTCTCATGAAAAAGAATGTGCCTTGGCACGTTAGTGCCTGAATTTCCTATTACACAAAAATAAAATGCCAGCACCAGTCCCATCCCCCATGCGCCGCCGTCTGCTCCCGCCGCTTCTGTCAGCGTACAGAACACTGCCGTCAGCACCAGCTTCTCCCAGATACCGTTTCCATACCGCTCTAACAGCTCCATCGCAACCAGCGCCAGAAAAAAGGTCAGGCAGACATTCTGGTGCTGTGCATCCATCCACCGTCCGGAAAATGCCAGATCATACGGAATCTCCGACACAGCCGCCGCCAAAAGCAGCCTCCGTCCATAACATCTGCGATCCCGCGTGTGAAAAAAACCTTCTACTAATAAAAAAGCGAACAATGGAAACGCCAGATCCCCAAATGTCCGGAATCCCGGAACCGGTCTGCAGATCACCGCAATGTGGTCTGCCGTCATCGCCAGAAGTGCTAAATATTTAAGGGCGGAGGCGCTGAGATGGAGGCGGGTTAAAACCGCTCTTTCCATCCCCTCTGATTTCTCATTCTGCTTTTCCTTGATTCGATCTTTTATCGCACTCTCCTCCCTTCGTTTCCTGTCCATTCTATCTCTATTCCATCAAATTATACTGAACATTTCACCCGCTGTCCATCCGCACTTTTCCATTCCCTTTTTCTCCATCTCCCCTATTTTCCCATTCTCATTTTCCACTCTTTCTCCCCATCTTTTTTCTTTATTTTCTCTAATAAAAAAATGTAGTTTTTTCTTATAAATAAAGGCTTTTCGGCACTTTTCCGCGTCTTTTTTACACTAATTTTACATTTTATTTGACAAACGAAAAACCGTGTTATATTCTGTAAATGGTGCTGGTGCGAGATCCTGCTGAAAAAGCAAAAATCCCGCACCGCTCTTCATTTTAAATACTAAAAAAAACACGGACAAAAGAGGTAGAATCTCATGGCAAGTTTAGATGTTATTTGCATTGGCGCTATCAATTATGACTATATGTTTCACTGCACCGGACTTGATCTGGTGGAGACATCCGCCGGTGGAGGCGACGAGAACTTAAGCAACCCGATTTCCGATGTGGAAAACGATATTCAGGAGCTGGCGATAAAAGGCAAGGAGTACACGACCCAGATCGGCGGTTCCGCTTTCATCACCCTGAAAGTTGCAAAGCATATTCTCCCTAACCTGCAGGTCGCTTATGTCGGCGTGTGCGGCACGCCCAGTCCATTCGATCTGCGCTTCGGCAAGACAAATGACATTGACGCTGAGCTGGCTCACCTGGATAACCGCGACTGGCTGTTTACCACGCGCGAACGCTTCGACGATCCATATTCCAAAGCGATTGCCAAATCGATTGTCCGCCTTTATAATCACACGCGCAACTGCATTAAGATTGCGCCGTGTGCCAACAACACGCTCTTAGACCGCATCCAGGAACAGGAAGCCCGGACGGGAACCACACTGGCGGAGTACCTCGCGCAGGCCCGCTGGATCCATCTGTCATCCCTGTCTGATTTCGACCAATTCGAGGCAATCATGCAATCGGTCATCCAGGCAAAACATTTAAATCCTGCCATGAAAGTCAGCATGGATCCTGGTTTTGAGTATACATCGCTGCGCCGTGAGCGCTTACAGCCGCTGATCGCATATGCCGATTATGTTTTCTTAAATAAATCCGAAAAGAAAAACCTCGGCTTCAATGCCCGCAGCGTCCGTCCGCTCTACGCGAACCTCTGTGAGTATTTTTCTGCGATCAACCCGGATCCCACCCGCACCCTCATTGTCAAGCATGATGACCGCCATGAGCTGATCCATTTTAAGGACGGCGTATGTCAGATCCGCACAGTCCGCCACAAAAAGCTCTACCAGTACCAGTTAAACAACGATACCGGCGCCGGTGATTCCTTTGCCGGCGGTTTCATCAGCGGTATGCTCGATGATCGGCTCAATTCGGATATCGCTGAGCCGATCCAGCTCGGCGTTCTGGCTGCCAAGGGACGGATGCGTAGTTTTGATTATGAGAACCCGTATCTGAATATACAGAAATTGACCAATGCTTTTTTTGAAGCTCTATAATAATTTTTTTCAAGTGCTGTTAAATAGCGCAGAGTAAATTGCAGCCATCATTTCAGGAGAAAAGTACCCAAAAAACAATAAAAGGGGGCTTTTCTCCTGTTTATCCTTATATAATTATATATATAATGTCTGTACACATCTAAAAACTTCTTTCATATATTAATATCAATTTGATATTGATTTTGGAGAGCCCATGATCCGCCTCAGCCTATGTATGATCGTCAAAAATGAAGAAGCCGTTTTGACGCGTGTTTTAGCATCTGCCATACAATTTGCGGATGAAATCCTCGTCGCCGACACCGGTTCCACCGATCGAACTGTAGAAATCGCCCGGCAATACACCAAACATATTTATCACTACCCGTGGAACGATGATTTCGCCGCCGCGCGCAATTTCATCTGTGAAAAGGTCACAACCGAATACTGGATGTGGCTCGACGCCGACGATGTCGTTCCCGCAGAATCGATTACAGAGATTTTAAAGTTGAAAGAAACTTTAAGCAAATCCCCGCAGCCCGACGTTGTCATGATGAAATACATCGCTGGATTCCAGCCGGACGGCACACCTGCATTTACCTACGATCGCGAACGGATTCTGCGAACGGACCGGCATTTTCGCTGGAAAGGACGCGTCCACGAAGCCATCGCGCCGCGCGGCAGGATTCTCTATTCTCCTATTCAGATCGAACACCGAAAGCCTGCTTCTGCTCTCACCCATTCTGACCGTAACCTGAAAATCTATGAAACAATGCTTGCGGACGGCGAACTGCTCGATCCACGCCATCAATACTACTACGCCCGCGAACTCATCGACCACAAACAATATGAAAAAGCCCGCCCGGTTCTGGAACATTTTCTGAACGAACCGGCCGGATGGTATGAAAATAAGACAGATGCCTGTCTGCTTCTGGCGCGCTGCCATGAAATGCTCAGAAATACGGCTGCCAGCCAGCTTTCTCTGTTCCAGAGTTTCCTCTACGACCGCCCACGTGCTAAAACTTGCTGTGAGATCGGACGGTTGAAATTTTCCCTCGGAGAAATTTCCCAGGCTGTTTTCTGGTACCAGCTTGCCCTCAAAGACCGACCAGAATATCATCCAAATGCCTTTATCGAAGCCGATTACTATGATTTCATTCCTTTAATCCAGCTCTGCGTCTGCTATGATCGGATGGGAAACTATGATAAGGCACTGTATTATCATAAGGAAACAAAAAAAATCCGCCCGGATTCTCCGGCGGTTTTGACAAATGAAGAATATTTTCAAACCATATCCTCAAACCATAAAACAAACTGATTAGCTATCTTGTGACATTCTCTCCGACCTCTGCGGTGGTCTGAGCGGCAGACTGGGAGTCGTTCCATCCAGCGGCATCCACACTTCCTACATTCATTCTTACCGTCTTCCACACTTATAATATTCCACAGTTCCCAGCCCTCGATTTCCCAGCCCTTTTCTACTAATGCACATCTCTTTCATTGCACACATATACTACATCAGGATGGATGTCCTAAATCTGGAAAGGAGTTTTTTATGTTTCGTCATTCATGTAATTTTCCCTACTATTTTGATGATAGTGACTATGAAAATAACGGCTATGGGCGCTGCGGACGCGATCGCGGCTGTCCCGGTTCTTTTGAACCCTACAACTGCTGTCGTCCCGGTCCCATAGGACCACGCGGCTGCCCCGGCCCGATCGGACCTGTCGGTCCCACTGGTGCTGCCGGACTCGATGGACTGGACGGCGCTACGGGTCCGGCTGGGCCGACTGGTCCGACCGGGGCAACGGGGGCTGCGGGCGCTGCGGGTCCGACTGGGCCGACCGGCGCTACCGGGGCTGTTGGGCCGACTGGGCCGACCGGCGCTACCGGGGCTGCGGGTCCGGCTGGCGCTGACGGGGCTGCGGGCGCTACGGGTCCGACTGGGCCGACCGGCGCTGACGGGGCTGTTGGGCCGGCTGGGCCGACCGGGGCTGACGGCGCTACCGGTCCAACTGGCGCTACAGGAGCTACCGGCGCTGCGGGTCCGACTGGCGCAACAGGTCCTACCGGCGCTACAGGAGCTACAGGAGCTACCGGCGCTACAGGAGCTACCGGCGCAACGGGTCCTACCGGCGCAACGGGTCCTACCGGTCCCGCCGCCACCGTCACCGCCGCTGCTCCCGTCGCAGATGCAACAAGTGCTGAAGATGTCGTTGAACGCTTCAATGAACTTCTTGCCAACCTGCGTGCCGCCGGACTTCTGGCAACCGACAATGCATAAAAAGGCTGAAATTCTGTAACAGAAAAACCCCGGAAACCTTACGGTTCCGGGGTATCTCTTACGTCTGGACACAATGCGCTTCCTGGAAGCGACTTTATATTATATATATATGGTACATCTTCTTGCCTGCTGCGCATACAAGAAGCACCTTTGTTTAATTCATTGATTACTCAATGATAGTAGCAACTCTACCAGATCCTACTGTACGGCCGCCCTCACGGATAGCGAAACGAAGACCCTGCTCCATAGCTACCGGATGAATCAGCTCTACAGTCATCTCTACGTTGTCGCCCGGCATACACATCTCGGTACCAGCCGGTAACTCACAAACGCCTGTTACGTCAGTGGTTCTGAAGTAGAACTGCGGACGATAGTTGTTGAAGAACGGAGTATGACGACCACCCTCGTCTTTTGTCAGAACGTAAACCTGAGCAGTAAATTTCTTATGGCATTTTACAGAGCCCGGTTTAACCAGACACTGACCACGCTGGATGTCAGTTCTCTGAACACCACGAAGCAGAGCACCGATGTTATCACCAGCCTCAGCCTGATCAAGCAGCTTACGGAACATCTCGATACCAGTTACAACAGTCTTACGAGTCTCCTCGTGAATACCAACGATCTCAACCTCATCGTTCAGTTTCAGAGTACCACGCTCAACACGGCCGGTAGCAACAGTACCACGACCTGTGATGGTGAATACGTCCTCGATCGGCATCAGGAACGGCTTATCTGTAGCACGTACCGGATCCGGAATGTAGGAATCTACAGCGTCCATGAGCTCCATGATCTTGTCGCCCCACTCGCCGTTCGGATCTTCAAGAGCCTTCAGAGCAGAACCCTGGATGATCGGTGTGTCATCGCCCGGGAACTCGTACTCGTTCAGCAGGTCTCTGATCTCCATCTCAACCAGCTCAAGCAGCTCCGGATCGTCTACCATATCGCACTTGTTCATGAATACTACGATGTACGGTACGCCTACCTGACGGGAAAGCAGGATGTGCTCTCTTGTCTGAGCCATAACACCATCGGTAGCAGCTACAACCAGAATAGCGCCATCCATCTGAGCAGCACCAGTGATCATGTTCTTAACGTAGTCAGCATGTCCTGGGCAGTCAACGTGTGCGTAATGTCTCTTCTCTGTCTGATACTCAACGTGTGCAGTAGAGATAGTAATACCACGCTCTCTCTCTTCCGGAGCTTTATCGATATCCTCGAAGTTCTCAGCTGTGTTACCAGCTACTCTTGCAGCCAGAACTTTTGTGATAGCTGCTGTCAGGGTTGTTTTACCATGGTCTACGTGTCCGATAGTACCAATGTTACAATGCGGTTTAGTTCTTTCAAACTTTGCTTTTGCCATTTTAAGACGTCCTCCTTAATTTACACCCAATACGGGTATCTCAATTTATGTTAGGCTGACTCTAATTATATTCGATTAGAGCCGTTTTTTCAAGCCTAATATTGCTTTTCCGGGCAGTTATCTGCCCGGAAAAGGCAATATAGTTACATTTTTAATTATTTCTCAGCTTTTCCAGCAAGAACTTTCTCCTGAACGCTCTTCGGAACCTGCTCATATTTCTCAAAGAACATGGAGTAATTACCACGTCCCTGAGTTCTGGAACGAAGGTCGGTAGAATAACCGAACATCTCTGCCAGCGGAACATAAGCCTTAACCAGCTTGCCGCCGCCGATGTCTTCCATACCCTCGATACGACCACGACGAGAGTTGATATCACCGATGATATCACCCATATACTCTTCCGGCATGGTTACCTCAACCTTCATGATCGGCTCAAGCAGTACCGGGTTACCTTTACGCATAGCATCCTTGAATGCCATGGAACCTGCGATATGGAAAGCCATCTCAGAAGAGTCGACCTCATGGTAGGAACCATCGTATACGTCAGCGTGAACGCCGAGTACCGGGAATCCGCCGAGGATACCTGCCTTAGCAGCCTCTTCGATACCTTCGCCTACAGCCGGGATGTACTCTTTCGGGATAGCACCGCCGACAACGCTGGACTCAAACTTGAAGGTCTCTTCGCCGTTCGGATCCATCGGAGTGAAGTGTACCTTACAGTGACCGTACTGACCACGACCACCAGACTGTTTTGCATACTTGCTGTCTACATCTACAGCCTTTGTGAAGGTCTCTTTGTAAGCTACCTGCGGAGCACCTACGTTAGCTTCAACGTGGAACTCACGAAGCAGACGGTCTACGATAATCTCCAGATGGAGCTCGCCCATACCAGCGATGATTGTCTGACCAGTCTCTTTGTTTGTATAAGCACGGAAGGTCGGATCCTCCTCTGCCAGTTTTGCAAGAGCCTCGCCCATCTTGTCCTGACCAGCTTTGGTCTTCGGCTCGATAGCGATGTCGATAACCGGCTCCGGGAACTCCATGGACTCCAGGATTACCGGATGCTGCTCATCACAGATAGTATCACCTGTGGTGGAGAACTTAAATCCGATCGCTGCTGCGATATCACCGGAGTAAACCTTTTCCAGCTCGTGACGCTTGTTGGCATGCATCTGAAGGATACGTCCAACACGCTCTTTTTTGTCCTTTGTTGCATTCAGTACATATGAACCGGAGTTCATAACACCTGAGTACACACGGAAGTAAGCCAGCTTACCTACGAACGGGTCGGTCATGATCTTGAATACAAGAGCAGAGAACGGCTCTTCGTCGGAAGAATGTCTTACAGTCTCGTTGCCATCCAGGTCAACACCCTTGATCGGCGGGATGTCAAGCGGAGACGGCATGAACTCAATGATAGCATCCAGGAGCTTCTGAATACCCTTATTTCTGTATGCGGTACCACAGCATACCGGGATAGCCTGACACTCACAGGTTGCTTTTCTTAATACTTTCTTTAATTCATCTACAGACGGCTCTTCACCCTCAAGGTATGCCATCATCAGATCATCATCCAGCTCGCAGATCTTCTCTACCAGCTCGGTGTGGTAAAGCTCAGCGTCATCCTTCATATCCTCCGGGATATCAAGGATGCTGATGTCCTCACCCTTATCATCATTGTAGATGTATGCTTTCATCTCGAACAGGTCGATAATTCCCTTGAAATCATCTTCCTTGCCGATCGGAAGCTGTAAACAGATAGCATTCTTACCAAGTCTGGTCTTGATCTGCTCTACACAGCCATAGAAGTTTGCACCCAGGATATCCATCTTGTTGATGAATGCCATACGCGGTACATTGTAGGTATCAGCCTGACGCCATACGTTCTCAGACTGCGGCTCTACACCACCCTTAGCACAGAATACACCTACAGCGCCGTCCAGTACACGCAGGGAACGCTCAACCTCAACCGTGAAGTCAACGTGTCCTGGGGTATCGATGATGTTGATACGATGCTCCAGAGCGCCTGGTTTCGGTTTGCAGTTTTCCTGCAAAGTCCAGTGACAGGTTGTCGCTGCAGAAGTGATGGTAATACCTCTCTCCTGCTCCTGAGCCATCCAGTCCATGGTAGCAGTACCTTCATGAGTATCACCGAT
>QWCV01003490.1_pt1 | contig 12037 bp, 8 predicted proteins | sample 1972621 | NCBI WGS metagenome assembly QWCV01 (sample SAMN09866699, study PRJNA288562) | Human gut metagenome isolate pre2_stool, whole genome shotgun sequencing... | isolation source: gut | host: Homo sapiens | place: USA: California
GCAGCCGCATTTCTCGGCAAAAAAGCCCTTGACAAATGCGGCGTTCTGACGTATAATAAAGATAGAAAGAGCATACCAGTAGACGGTCTGCTCCCAATAAGTTACTTAAAATAACCGCCTTGAGTTGCAGCTGTAGGGCGGTTATTTCCGTTTATCATCATGATGATTGGAACGCAGAATCGCTATCTGAATCAATGTAAGTATGAGCCATGCGAAAAAACGCAGCTGCTCCCATGTTACAAAGTTCTCCATGCACATCACCTCCCATCGATTTTGATAAAATCATGGGAGCGTGGAAAGACCGCCTACCGTTTCAGGTATGCCCTCAAAATTCAGTATACCACACTTTGCAAAAAATGTCAAACAGCCGCATCACTGCCGGAGCGTTCCGGTGGGTGGTGCGGCTTTTTTGCTGCCGTGCAGTCGAGCCATTGCACGTCTATACTATTATAATAGTATAGCATGTCATGTTCGATCTGTTTGCCCGGGCAGCACTGCCTCTCCCAACAGAACCTGCCCGAAACTTCCAGCTAACTTCCAATATTCCGAACTTTCATCAGAAACTGTGTAAATTCTCGTTCATAGTTGCACGCCGGCGTGCAACTTTTCCCCTCTGAGAGCCTATATATGGAGGGGCTTTTTTCCCTGCCGAAAATAACGGCAATACCGCACAAAGATTGTGCGGTATTGCCTTACATTGCGAAATGCCAGCCCGAAGCGTGCTCCGGACGGGCGGGAACAGGAGGAACTGCACATGCAAAGCAAACGGTTTTATTGGCTGAAATTACAGGAACATTTCTTTCAGGACAAGGCAGTGAAAAAACTGCGGCGAATGCCCAACGGGGATACCTGCGTGATGATCTATCTGAAAATGCTGCTGCTGAGCCTTTCCAGCAGCGGCGAGTTGTACTTCGACGGGCTGGAGCCGGATTTTCACACGGAACTGGCACTGACGCTGGACGAGGACGAAGAACTGGTCAGGGATACGCTGGAGTTTCTGATGCGTGTGCACCGGCTGGAACAGAAGTCGGAAACGGTCTACTATCTTCCGGAGGTAGGTGCGGTGACGGGCTCGGAAAGTGCTTCTGCGGAACGCATGCGAAAAGCACGGCAGAAACCGGCAGATGCCAAGCCGCAGGAACCGGTTCAGGCACCGGCAGAAGCTTGTGACACCGAAGCTGCACATTGTGACACACCGGCTGCACATTGTGACGTAGAGAAAGAGATAGAGAAAGAGTTAGAGATAGAGAAAGAAACAGAGTCAGATGCAGAGAAAGAGTTGTTTCCGGAGAGCCAGACCGCTGCCGCGGCAGTTCCCGAAACAACCACCACAACCGGCAGCCGGAAAAAAAGGACTGCTTTTTCCAGGCCGACACTGGAGGAGATACGGAACTACTGCATGCATCGGGGCAGCACGGTATCGGCAGAACAGTTTTACGACTACTACGAAGCCAACGGCTGGAACATTGGAAAGCACCCGATGCGGGACTGGAAAGCGGCTCTGCGGACATGGGAACGCCACGAAAAGCCGTCCTGTCCGGACAAACCCCAGACCCCGCGGTGTGAAAATGCAGAGGCTTATGCGTCATTTGTCTATAACCTGACGTAAGGAAACACTGCATAAAGCCCGCCTGACGGCTTTGCACGCAATCTGCTTGCAGATTTTCCGGCAGATTGCCCAGAAATCCCTTGCCAGACACCAAGTCTGCCTGCGGAATTTCTGAACAATCTGCCAAAAAATCTGACGACGCATCTTACGCACAAGCTTTATGCAGTGTTTCCATAACTCCAACACACTGCCGGAATCTGTCGTTTCAGCGGTGTTTCCTGTGAAAAGGGCTGCCCTCTCAGTGCATGCCGGCTGAAAATATACCGAAATTCCGTGCTTTTTCGGAGTTAACAAAGGACATGCCGCAAAACTTAACATTTAACCTAGATTTCACATTGCCGCGATAACAGACTTTACATAGGCTTGTTATAATAACATTGTTCATTGGAACATAGGGAAACGCAGAATAAAGCCCGCCTGACGGCTTTGCACGTAATCTGCTTGCATATTTTCCGGCAGATTGCCCAGAAATCCCTTGCCGTACATCAAGTATGCCTGCGGAATTTCTGAACAATCTGCCAAAAAATCTGACGACGCATCTTCCGCACAAGCTTTATTCCGCGTTTCCCAATAAAAACGAAACACGATTCTGGGCGAATCGGCAAGGGACACAGCGAAGCTTGTCCGGAAATGGAGTTATGCGTTATGAAAAAAATGACAAAGATCGCGGCAACAGTTGCAGCATTGGGCATGATGGCAAGCAGTCTGACAGGCTGCGGCGGCGGTGCTTCCGGAGCAATCTCCGTGATTACCCGTGAGGACGGTTCCGGTACCCGCGGAGCATTCACCGAGCTGTGTGGCATCATGGAGGACGACAAGGACAACACAGTTTCCAGTGCAGAGGTCACGAACAGCACCGCAGTTATGCTGACGACCGTTGCCGGCAATGCGGCTTCTATCGGCTATGTTTCTGTCGGCTCTCTGGACGATTCCGTCAAGGCTCTGGAAGTAGACGGCGTAGCACCCAGCGTGGACACCGTGGCCGACGGCAGCTATTCCATTTCCCGTCCGTTCAACATCGTCACCAAGGACGGCGAGGAACTGAGCGATGCGGCACAGGATTTCTTCAACTACATCATGAGCACCGATGCCGCAGATGTCATCAGCAAAGAGGGCTATGTGGCACAGGGCACAGAAAGCTATACCTCCAACGGTGCAAAGGGCAGCGTGGTGGTTGCCGGTTCTTCTTCTGTCACACCGGTCATGACTAAGCTGAAAGAGGCTTACGCGGACGTGAATCCGGACGTGACCGTAGACGTACAGCAGAGCGACTCCACCACCGGCGTGACTTCCACACAGGAGGGCGTATGCGACATCGGCATGGCTTCCCGCGAACTGAAGGACACTGAAACCGGCGTAAAGAGCACTGTTCTGGCAATGGACGGCATTGCAGTCATCGTCAACAAGGACAATTCTCTCGACGCGATTACCAAGGATCAGATCAAGCAGATCTACACCGGCGAGATCACAGAGTGGTCTGCGTTGACGGAACAGTAAAAAAGGCTGCGAGATAACCCCTCAGTCAAGCCTGCGGCTTGCCAGCTCCCCTTTCAGGGGAGCCTAGAAAAAAAGCCTCCCCTGAAAGGGGAGGGGGACCAGCGAAGCTGGTGGAGGGGTTCTTTGTGGAATCTTCTGCTTAATGTGCGAGGTTTTACGGAAGCACCCCTCAGTCACCTGCGGTGCCAGCTCCCTTTTCAAGGGAGCCTGATAGAAAAAAAGCCTCCCCTGAAAGGGGAGGGGGACCAGCGAAGCTGGTGGAGGGGTTTTTTGTGGAATCTTTTACGTAATGTGTGAGGTGTCACAGAAGTACCCCTCAGTCAAGCCTGCGGCTTGCCAGCTCCCCTAAAGGGGAGCCCATGCACCAAAAGGGAGCCTGATAGAAAAAAGCCTCCCCTGAAAGGGGAGGGGGACCAGCGAAGCTGGTGGAGGGGTTTTTTGTGGAATCTTTTACGTAATGTGTGAGGTGTCACGGAAGTACCCCTCAGTCAAGCCTACGGCTTGCCAGCTCCCCTTTCAGGGGAGCCTATGCACTAAAAAGGGAGCCTATACAAAAGAGCCTCCCCTTTAGGGGAGGGGGACCAGCGAAGCTGGTGGAGGGGTTCTTTGTGGAATCTTCTGCTTGGTGTAAAAGATTTATGTAGCAATCCCTCAGTCAGCCTGCGGCTGCCAGCTCAGCACAAGGCACGCCCTGCGGGTGCCTTTTCAGGGGAGCCTGATAGAAAAAAAGCCTCCCTTGAAAAGGGAGGGGGACCGTCGTTAGACGGTGGAGGGATTCTCACGTGGAATCTTCTGCACAATCAAATCATCATTTATCATTCCACTCTCTCAGAGAGGAGCAAAAACATTCATGAAAAAGTATCGTGAGTCCATTATGAAAGTGGTCTTTCTGGTGGCAGCCTGCGTGTCCATTCTGGCGGTGGTGCTGATCTGCGGATTCCTGTTCGTCAACGGGTTCCCCGCCATTGCAGAGATCGGACCGCTGAAATTCCTGACCGGCGTGATCTGGAAGCCGCAGGAAGGCGAGTTCGGCATTCTCCCCATGATTATCGGCAGCATTTATGTCACCGGTATCGCTATTCTGGTGGGGGTGCCCATCGGGCTGCTGTGTTCCGTCTTTATGGCGAGATTCTGCCCGCAAAAGCTGTATAAGATCCTGAAGCCGGCGATTTCTCTGCTGGCGGGAATCCCTTCCATTGTGTACGGATTCTTCGGACTGGTGGTCATTGTGCCGATCATGCAGAGCATTTTCGGCGTGGGCAAAAGTGTGCTCACTGCGGGCATTCTGCTGGGCATTATGATCCTGCCCACCATTATCGAAATTTCGGAATCGGCGATTCGTGCCGTGCCCAACAGCTACTACGAAGGCTCGCTGGCACTGGGGGCGACACATGAACGCAGCGTGTATTGTGCCACCCTGCCGGCGGCAAAGTCCGGCATCATGGCAGGCATCATTCTGGGCATCGGCAGAGCCATTGGCGAAACCATGGCGGTAGTCATGATCGCCGGCAACCAGACCGTAATCCCCAAGAGCCTGCTGTCCGGTGTCCGTACCATGACGGCGAATATCGTCATGGAAATGGGTTACGCAACAGACCTGCACCGAGGAGCACTGATCGGTACCGGCGTGGTATTGTTCGTCTTTATCCTGCTGATCAATGTTTGCTTCTCGCTGGTGAAGAAAAAGGAGCAGAAATGAACGTGGAAAATACAGCGAAGATCGTGGGCATCAACCACCAGACCTTCCGGCAGAAAATGGCTTCGTATAAGCGGCACCCCGGCTCACTGGTGGTTCTGCTTCTGACGATTCTGGCGGCAGTCATTACGGTAGGGGTGCTGTTGAGCCTGATCGTTTATATCGTGGTCATGGGCGTGCCGAATATCCGCCTGTCCATGTTCGCATGGAAGTATACGACCGAAAACTGTTCTATGCTGCCGTCCATTCTGAATACGCTGATGATGACAGTGCTGACACTGGTGATTGCCGTGCCTATCGGAGTGTTCTCCGCCATTTATCTGGTGGAATACTCCAACCGCGGCAGCAAGTTTCAGATGACACTGGTGAAGATCATTCGTATGACCACCGAAACCCTACAGGGAATCCCGTCCATTGTGTTCGGTCTGTTCGGATTTCTGGCGTTTGCCGTGACCTGTAAGTTCAGCTATTCGTTGCTGGGCGGTGCAATTACAATGGCACTGATGGTACTGCCGCTGATTATGCGTACCACGGAAGAAGCCCTGTTGAGCGTGCCGGATTCCTATCGTGAGGGCAGCTTTGGACTGGGTGCCGGACGGCTCCGCACCATCTTTCGTATTATCCTGCCCAGTGCAGTTCCCGGCATTCTGGCGGGCATCATTCTGGCGGTCGGTCGAATCGTCGGTGAAACCGCGGCTCTGATGTACACCGCCGGAACGTCCACCGATGTCTGCACCGGTTTCCTGAAACCCTGCCGGACGCTGGCGGTACATATGTACCAGCTGCTGTGCGAGGGCAAATACATGGGTGCGGCATACGCCACGGCTGTGGTGCTGCTGGTCATGGTCATTCTCATCAATGCCCTGTCCGGCTATGTGGCAAAGAAGCTGACGAAAAAGTGAGTGTGGGTTCGGCGGAATCTTTTGCTTGGTGTAAAGGGTTTACGAAAGCACCCCTCAGTCACCTGCGGTGACAGCTCCCCTTTCAGGGGAGCCTAGATATAAAAAGCCTCCCCTTTAGGGGAGGGGGACCGTCGCAGACGGTGGAGGGGTTCTTGGCGGAATCTTTTACTTGGTGTAAAGGGTTTACGAAAGTACCCCTCAGTCAAGCCTACGGCTTGCCAGCTCCCCTAAAGGGGAGCCTATAACACAAAAGGGAGCCTAGTGGAAAAAGCCTCCCTTGAAAAGGGAGGGGGACCAGCGAAGCTGGTGGAGGGGTTCTTGTGGAATCTTTTGCTTAATGTGTGAGATTTTACGGAAGCACCCCTCAGTCACCTGCGGTGACAGCTCCCCTAAAGGGGAGCCTAGATATAAAAAGCCTCCCCTTTAGGGGAGGGGAACCGCCGTTAGGCGGTGGAGGGGTTCTTTTGTGGAATCTTCTGCTTGGTGTAAAAGGTTTACGAGATAACCCCTCAGTCAAGCCTACGGCTTGCCAGCTCCCCTTTCAGGGGAGCCTATAACACAAAAGGAAGCCTAATAGGAGAAGCCTCCCCTGAAAGGGGAGGGGGACCGTCGCAGACGGTGGAGGGGTTCTGTGAAATCTTTTGCTTAATGTGTGAGATTTTACGGAAGCACCCCTCAGTCACCTGCGGTGACAGCTCAGCACAAGGCACGCCCTGCGGGTGCCCTAAAGGGGAGCCTAAACACCAAAAGGGAGCCTAGATATAAAAAACCGCCCACCCACATCTTATGAGGAGAAAAACAACTATGGCAAAATTTGCGATTCACAACATGGACTTGTACTACAACACGTTCCATGCCCTGAAAAATATCAATCTGGAATTGCCGGAACATGAGGTCAGTGCCTTTATCGGCCCCTCCGGCTGCGGCAAGTCTACGCTGCTGAAATCCCTGAACCGGATGAACGATCTGGTGGAGGGCTGCAAGATCACTGGTGACATTCGTCTGGACGGCGAGGACATCTACGGCGATATGGACGTGAACCTGCTGCGGAAGCGGGTGGGTATGGTGTTCCAGAAAGCGAACCCGTTCCCCATGAGCATCTACGACAACATCGCCTATGGCCCCCGTACCCACGGCATTCATTCCAAGGCGAAGCTGGACGAGATTGTGGAAAATTCCCTGCGGAGTGCGGCGATCTGGGACGAGGTCAAAGACCGTCTGAACAAGAGTGCACTGGGCATGTCCGGCGGACAGCAGCAGCGGCTCTGTATCGCACGGGCACTGGCAGTACAGCCGGAAGTGCTCCTCATGGACGAACCCACCAGTGCACTGGATCCGATCTCCACTTCCAAGGTGGAAGATCTGGTGCTGTCACTGAAAAAGGACTATACCATTATTATTGTAACCCACAACATGCAGCAGGCAACCCGTGTGTCTGACCGCACCGCGTTCTTTCTGCTGGGAGAAGTGGTGGAATATGCCGAAACAGAACAGCTGTTTTCCAAGCCGCAGGATCAGCGGACAGAGGACTATATTTCAGGGAGGTTCGGATAATGAGAGAACACTACGAAGCACAGCTGACAACGCTGAATACCGAAATGATTCAAATGGGAGCACTCTGCGAAGATGCCATTTCCGGTGCCATTCAGGCACTGCTGGAGGACGACAAGCACCTTGCCGAAAAAGTCGGCAGCATTGAAATGGAGATCGACCAGCACGAACGGGATATTGAACGGCTCTGTATGCGGCTTTTGCTGATGCAGCAGCCGGTGGCGACCGACCTGCGTGTGGTTTCTTCTGCCCTGAAAATGATTTCTGATCTGGAACGTATCGGCGATCAGGCGTTTGATATTTCGGACATTACCAAGCACGTTTCTTTTCAGAAGTATGAGAGCAAGGTACACATCAAGGAAATGGCAAATGCTGTCATTTACATGGTGACCGACAGCGTGGATTCCTATGTGAAAAAAGATGCGGCACTGGCGAAAAAGGTGGCTGCCGCAGACGATCAGGTGGACGATCTGTTTCTGAAAGTCCGTTCGGAACTGGTGGAACTGGTGCGTTCGAACCAGGACATGGCAGAGGGTGCACTGGATTTGATGATGATCGCCAAGTATCTGGAACGCATCGGCGACCATGCTGTCAACGTGGCGGAATGGGTGATCTATGCCATTACCGGCGACCATATGAAGCTGGCGTGAGGGGAGTTGCCCTTGCAAGGTGGAGGGGTTCTGTGGAATCTTTTACGTAATGTGCGAGGTGTCACGGAAGAACCCCTCAGTCAAGCCTGCGGCTTGCCAGCTCCCCTTTCAGGGGAGCCTAAATGCAAAAAGCCTCCCCTGAAAGGGGAGGGGAACCAGCGAAGCTGGTGGAGGGGTTCTTGTGAAATCTTTTGCTTAAGTGTGAGGTTTTACGGAAGTACCCCTCAGTCAAGCCTACGGCTTTCCAGCTCAGCACAAGGCACGCCCTGCGGGTGCCCTAAAGGGGAGCCTAGATTAAAAGAGCCTCCCCTTTAGGGGTGACTCCCCACGGGGTGGGGAGATGCCCGCAGGGCAGAGGGGACCGCTCAGTACGAGGGGAACCAGCGAAGCTGGTGGAGGGGTTCTCTGTAGAATCTTTTGCTTGGTGTGTGAGATGTCACGGAAGAAATCCCTCAGTCAGCCTGCGGCTGCCAGCTCCCTTTTCAAGGGAGCCTGAATATAAAAAAGCCTCCCTTGAAAAGGGAGGGGGACCGCCGATAGGCGGTGGAGGGATTTCTATGTGAAATCTTTTACGTAATGTGTGAGGTTTTACGGAAGTACCCCTCAGTCACCTGCGGTGCCAGCTCAGCACAAGGCACGCCCTGCGGGTGCCCTAAAGGGGAGCCTAATAGGAGAAGCCTATTTTAACTGGGCGAACCCCAAAAATTTCCTTGACGAATGACGGGGAATATGGTACGATATAGACGGTAAAACGTCAGGAGGGAGCATCTTTTTGGACGTTCCCTCTTTTTGTTGAAATGACAGATGCAGAGCCAGCGGAACGGCTGCACAGGCAGCACTGCCGGTACACTCTGCGGGAAGAAAGGGCAGTCATATGATTTATTTAGTAGAAGACGACGACAGCATTCGGGAATTGGTGATCTACACCCTGCGGAGCACCGGCATGGACGCAAAGGGGTTCGGGCTGCCCTCGGAGTTCTGGCACGCCATGGAAGAACAACTGCCGGAACTGGTGCTGCTGGATATTATGCTGCCGGAAGAAGACGGTCTGGAGATCCTCCGGAAAATCCGCGGCAGGCAGGAAACCAAAAGCCTGCCGGTCATTATGCTGACTGCCAAGGGGACGGAGTACGATCAGGTAGTGGGACTGGACAACGGGGCAGACGACTATGTGGCAAAGCCTTTCGGCATGATGGCACTGGTGGCACGGATTAAGGCAGTGCTCCGCCGGACAGCGGAAAAGTCCGCAGAGGGCAAGGTGCTCCAGCTGGGCGAACTGCGGGTGGATCCGGTTCGTCATGTGGTACAGGCGGCAGGAGAGCCGGTGAACCTGACCCTGAAAGAATTCGAACTGCTCTGCCTGCTGCTGGACAATCCGGGTGTCGTCTTTACCCGCGACCAGCTGCTGAACCAGATCTGGGGCTATTCGTTCGACGGCGAAAGCCGTACCGTTGATGTGCACGTGCGGCACCTGCGGCAGAAGCTGGGGGACTGCGGGAAGTACATTGAAACTGTCCGCGGCATCGGCTACCGTTCGGGAGATGGAAACGCATGACCAGAAAAATTTTTCAATCCATTATCGCTGTCGTGATCTCTGTGCTGCTGCTAAGTCTGGCACTGATTACCGGCGTGCTGTATAACCACTTTGAAACTGCCATGCTGGATCAGCTGCGGACGACGGCACAGTTTGCGGAACAGGGCGTGGAACAGGAGGGCATGGCGTATTTCGACAGTCTTCACGCCCAGAACTGCCGCGTGACATGGATCGCCGCAGACGGCACGGTGAAATACGACAACCGCAGCGACCCGAAAACCATGGAAAACCATGCCGACCGGCAGGAGGTGCGGGAGGCAATGGAGAACGATTCCGGCACCAGTGTCCGGCGTTCGTCCACCCTGTCGGAACACACCATGTACTACGCCAAGCGGCTGAGTGACGGCACGGTTCTGCGGCTCTCCATGTCCCAGCGTTCCGTGCTGTTCCTCATGGGCGGCATGCTTTCGCCGCTGGTGTTTATCTTTCTGGCAGCCTGTCTGCTGGCGGGGGTGCTGTCCTATCGGGTGTCCAAAAAAATCGTGAAGCCCCTGAGCGAGATCGACCTGAAGCATCCGGAACAGGTGGAAACCTATGACGAACTCTCCCCGTTTTTGCAGCGAATTGCCGCCCAGAATCGGGAGATCGATGCCCGCATGGCGGAGATCCGCAAGCAGCAGCAGGAGTTCTCCATGATTACCGAGAACATGAGCGATGGCTTGTTCGTGGTAGACCGGAACTATCAGATTTTATCCTATAATAAAAGTGCCATGCAGATCTTCGGCATGGATTCCAGACAGGAACACGAAAACCTGCTGGCAGTGAACCGGAGCGAGGGTTTCCGCAACGCGGTGGACAGTGCCCTGAAAGGCCGCCACACACAGGAAAATCTGGAGCTGAACGGCAGGGTGTACCAGATCATTGCCAACGCCGTCTGCCAGCCCGACTTTGCAGAAGATATGGTGGGGGCTGTGATTCTGGTGCTGGACGTGACGGAGAAAGAGGCACAGGAACAGTACCGGCGGGAGTTCACGGCGAATGTTTCCCACGAACTGAAAACGCCGCTGACTTCCATTTCCGGCATTGCGGAGATCATTCGTAACGGCATTGTCAAGCCGGAGGATATTCCCCATTTTGCAGGGAAAATTTACGACGAATCCCAGCGGCTGATCACCCTGATCGGGGACATTATCAAGCTGTCCCGTCTGGACGAAAATCAGGTGCCTATGGAACGGGAAACGGTGGACATGCTGGAAATGGCACGGGACGTGGTGCAGCAGCTTTCCTCCGTTGCCCGCAAAAGCGGTGTCACGCTGGTGGCAAACGGTACCCACGGGCAGGTGCTGGGCGTGCGGCAGGTGCTGGGGGAAATGGTGTATAACCTCTGCGAAAATGCCGTGAAGTACAACCGTGCCGGCGGGCGTGTCTGGGTGGACGTGCAGCAGGTGGCAGACCATGTGGTGCTGCGGGTCAAGGATACCGGTATCGGGATTCCGGCGGCGGAGCAGGGACGCATTTTCGAACGGTTTTATCGGGTGGACAAGAGCCACTCCAAAGCGGTGGGCGGTACCGGACTGGGACTGTCTATTGTCAAGCACGGGGCAGCTCTCCACCATGCCACGATTTCCGTCAGCAGCGAACCGGAGCAGGGCACGGAGATCACACTGACATTTCCGGCGGCGTGATGCGTCGGGGAATGCGTTGGAAATCCACATGATTTTGAAAAAGAAAAAGAGAGCAGACCGTGAGGCGTGCTCTCTTTTTTGATATGTGTTGTTGGGGTGATGCTTTCTTGGCGATTTGCAGACGAATGAGCGTTTGACATTTTTCGCATAGTGTGATATAATAAAAAGCCGAGGGCATACCAATAACGGTAGGCGGTTTGTTTCTGCTCCCACTGCTCATTGGAACAGATGGGAGGTGATTGCATTGGATAGTTTTGTTACATTTCGTGATTTGCTGGAAATCGGAACGTTTCTGATTTCTCTGACAACCGTAATCACAAGAAGAAAAAGAAATAACCGCCCTAGCACCCAAACTTGTGGCGGTTAAATCTTTTTGACTAAAACAGTGGGAGCAGACCGTCTACTGGTATGCTCTTTCTATCTCTATTATACGTCAGAACGCCCTGTTTGTCAAGGGCTTTTTTGTTGAAAACTATGGTTTGACATTTTTCGCGTAGTGTGATATAATAAAAAGCCGAGGGCATACCTGAAACGGTAGGCGGTCAAATCCACGCTCCCACAATCTTCTATTTGAATTGATGGGAGGTGATGCATGATGATGGATGTAATTTCCTTTATCGTAAGCATTTTTTGTAATGTCTTTCGTGCAGTTCTTGCATACTTAGCATACAAAAAGAAATAACCGCCCTGAAGCTACCAACTTTGGCGATTATTTCTTAGTCGTTTGAATGGGGAGCAGACCGTCTACTGGTGTGCTCTCTTTACTTTTATTATACGCGATTTTTTCCGGTTTGTCAAGTCTGTTTTTGCTCGGCAACTGCGGATAACCTATACTTATTCTTGCGAAAAACAGCATAAACTATGGTTTGACATTTTTCGCGTAGTGTGATATAATAAAAAACCGAGGGCATAC
>QWCV01003283.1_pt1 | contig 12004 bp, 12 predicted proteins | sample 1972621 | NCBI WGS metagenome assembly QWCV01 (sample SAMN09866699, study PRJNA288562) | Human gut metagenome isolate pre2_stool, whole genome shotgun sequencing... | isolation source: gut | host: Homo sapiens | place: USA: California
TGTATCCGAGAGTCTGAAAGACAGACTGGAAGACGCGAAGATACTGACAGATATTATGGGATCAGATCATTGCCCGGTGGAATTGGATATAAAGTAACTTTAAATTTTAAAATACGGTTTTGGATTTTAACTATCAAAATCGCATTTTCTCTTGAAATATAGGGATTTTGTGGGTATAATAATGTCATTAAAAAGAGGTTGAAAATCCAATGGTGGAACAAGCTTATTGGTTTTTTGCACCTCTTTTTTCGATATCAGGAATAAAATTTCCAATATCAGATGCTTCCGGAAGAATGTATAAAAGCATCTTTCCAATGGATTTCTAAGAAAAAAACAGGAAAAAATAACAGAAACAACACATGAAAAGAGAGGATGACAGACATGAAATTTAAAGAGATTAATCCATCACCACGTACACTTATGACACCGGGACCAGTTGAAGCAGATCCTCGCGTACTTCGCGCAATGGGCGCACACATTCTCGGACAGTTCGATCCGGAATTTACAGCACTTATGAATGAGACAATGGAGATGGAGCGCTATGTGTTCCAGACACAAAATAAAATGACATATCTTGTAGATACCACATCAAGAGGAGGTCTTGAGACAGTTCTGACAGGAGCAATCTGTCCGGGAGACAAAGTTTTGATTCCTGCATTCGGACGTTTTGGATATCTGCTTGCAGAGATTCTGGAGAGATGTGGAGCAGATATCACACTTCTTGAGAGAGAATGGGGAACTGTATTCGAGCCGGAAGAGATGGAAGAGGCATTAAAGAAAGACAGCTACAAAGCCGTTGCATTTATCCACGGTGAGACTTCTACATCTATGATGCAGCCATTGAAAGAGATTGGTGAAATCTGTGAGAAATATGGTGCACTTCTGATTGTAGATGCAGTTGCAACACTTGGCGGAGCAGAAGTACACGTTGACGACTGGAAGTTATCCGCATGTATCTCCGGTACACAGAAATGTATTTCAGCACCTTCAGGTTCTGCACTGATCACATACAATGAGCAGATTGAAGAGATTGTTAAGAAGAGAAAGAAAGTAGAGAAAGGAATCCGTACAGCAGATGATGTAAATGGTTAACTTGCAGGAATCCCAAGCAACTATCTGGATCTTGCACAGCTTGAGGATTACTGGAGTCCAAGACGTCTGAACCATCATACAGAGGCTACAAGTATGCAGTATGCAGTACATGAAGCACTCCGCTGTATCGTGGACGAGACTCTGGAAGCAAGATGGGCAAGACACAGCCTTAATGACAAGGCTCTGTGTGCTGGTCTGAATGCAATGGGTCTTAGCATTTTCGGAGATATCGAGCACAAGATGCCGGTTGTAACAGCAATCAATATTCCGGAAGGAGTAGACGGAAAGGTAATCCGTGGAACACTTCTCAACGAGTTCGGAATCGAAATTGCAACATCATTCGGACCACTGGACGGCAAGATTTTAAGAATTGGTAACATGGGATATTCAAGCCAGAAGAGAAATATTCTGATCCTTCTTGGTGCTCTTGAAGCAGTTATGCTTCAGAATCATGTTAAGATTGCTACAGGCGAAGGTGTGGCAGCAGCTATGGAAGTATATAAAAATGCTGAGAAATAAATAATGATATTGAAAAATATATGACAGATAAATGCCTCTTGGTGAATTGATTGCCAGGGGCATTTTTAATTGCATGTGTAATAATAATTTAATATTTATTTATACTAAAAGTATAGATAATTAAAACATAACATGTTATAATGTGACATAAGGATTTACAGGAAAGGAGCAATACAATATGCCGTTATTGAAAGAGGACATTTACACAATAAAAGATATATATGCATTACCAGCCGGAGAACGTACAGAACTGATTGAGGGAAAAATATATGACATGGCACTGCCGTCAGCAGCTCATCAAAGAATATTAATAGCATTAAGTACAGCAATATATAATTATATTGATAGTAATAAGGGCTCTTGCGGTGTATATTTAACGCCGTTTGCTGTTTTCCTGAATGAAGATGACAAGAATTATGTAGAGCCGGATATATCTGTGATTTGCAATCCGGATAAGTTGGACGATAAAGGGTGCAATGGGGCACCGGACTGGGTGATTGAAATTGTATCGCCAAGCAGTCAGAGAATGGATTACATGATAAAGTTGTTTAAGTACCGTGCCGCAGGGGTTAGGGAATATTGGATTGTAGATTCATTGAAAAATAGAATTACTGTATATAATTTTGAAGAAGATACCATGCAGGAGTACACATTTTCAGAAGATATACCTGCAGGAATATATCAAGGCAAGCTTACAATTAATTTATCAAATATTCAGAGATAAGTGTAGAATATATGATTTATTCCGGAACATATATTGTTATAAAGGCAGATGTTCCGGAGTTTTTTCGCAGGTTGAAAATAGTAATTATATATAAAAAATATCTATATGCATATGACAGTTATAGAGAAAAGCAATTTGAAAAAACTGATTATGAGTGCTAAAATATTCAAAAATACAACAAAAAAGAAAGAGGAAAAAGTATTATGAAAAGAATGAAGAAATTTGCAGCTCTTCTTCTTGTAGTAGCCATGACATTTGGTATGGTTGCCTGCAGCAGTTCAGACAAAAAAGAAGAGTCTACAAAAAAAGAAACTAAGACAGAAGAAAAAAGTACCAAAAAGCTTGATGGTACTTTGAAAGTTGTTACAACTGGAGATGCTTATCAGCCATTATTTGATAAGTTTACGGAAGAAGTTGGACCTAAAGTAGAATTTATTTCTATGTCTTCCGGAGAGGTATTATCAAAATTGAAAGCAGAAGGTGGAACGCCAGCAGCAGACCTTTGGTTTGGTGGCGGAATTGACGCATTTATGGACGCAAAAGATAATAATCTTCTTGAAAAAGTAGATTTTGATGCGGCAGATGAACTTTCACCAGACTTTAAGGATAGTGATAATTACTGGTTCTCTAAAGGTGTTACTGTAGTAGGATTTATTGTAAACAATGATATTTTAAAAGAAAAAGGACTGGAAGCTCCGAAGACATGGGATGATCTCACAAAGGAAGAGTATCAGGGAGAGGTACTGATGTCTAATCCGGCTATCTCAGGAACAAACTATGCAGTAGTAAATGCACTTCTTCAGACAAAAGGACAGGACGAAGGTTGGAAGTATTTTGAAGCACTTAATAAGAATGTAGATTATTATTCAAAACGTGGTTCAGATCCAAGTACTAAGACGGCAGCAGGAGAAGTTGGTATTGGTATCACATATATCAATGGTACACTTGATGAGTTAAAAGAACAGGCAGATGTTGATGTTATCTATCCTGAAGATGGAATGCCATATGTTCCAGAAGGTGTTGCAGCATTTGCAAATGCAGAGAACACAGAGGCAGCAAAAGCATTTATCGAGTGGTTCTTCTCTGATGATGAGAACATGAAAATGATGGCTGGTATTGACAAGAATAATACATGCCTTCTTGTAAAACCAAGCTTGAAGGGACTGGAACTGAATTTTGACGAGAGCCAGCTTATGAAAGAGGATCTGTCATTATTTGGATCAGAAAGAACAGAAATTCTTGACAAGTGGAGTACTTTGATGGGAGATAAAGGTGAACAATAGAAAACCTATAAAAAAACGGGCATCATTATATGATGCCCATTTTTATAATATATTAGATTATTTTATATTGGCAATACTGGTAGCCGGAGTATTGATATTTATTCTTTATCCGCTTCTTTGTATGGTGAAGCAGAGCTTCGCAGGAACAGAAGGATTTTCAACGGAAGTTTATAAAAGTATTTTCAGTGATAATCTGGTGTTAGTAAAAAATAGTGTATTTGTCGGAAATTTATCAGCATTTTTTTCTACGATTGCAGGACTTCTTGTAGCAATTTGTGTGTGGGCAGCTGGAAAGAAAATGGGAAAAGTCCTGGAGACAATTTTATTGATTAGTATGGTCTCTCCGCCATTTATTGCATCGCTGGCATACATTCAATTATTTGGAAGAAATGGATTGATTACAAAAGGAATTTTAGGCTTGTCATTGAATCCATATGGCTGGCTTGGGGTTGTTGTTATGCAGACTCTATTTTTTGCTTCATTAAATGCACTTATGATTCTTGGAATGCTGAAGAAAATGGACATGTCATTGGTCAGGGCATCTTTTGATTTAGGAGCATCATCGGGCTACACTTTATGGAGAATCGTAGTACCGTTGTTGCGCCCAATACTTTTAAGTTGTTATTTGCTTTCCTTTATCCGCTCAATTGCTGATTTTGGAACTCCAGTAGTAATTGGAGGCCGCTTTGAAACAGTTTCAACAGAAATATATATGCAGGTCATTGGCTATTCTAGATTGGACAAAAGTGCTGCGCTTAATGTATTGCTTCTTGTTCCTACAATTATTGTATTTGTATTATACCGTTATTTGATGAAGAAAAATGAAAAAGTTATTGATGGAAATAGCAATAAGACGATTGAGGCTGGAAATACTTTCAGACTACGAGGTATGTCGGCAATTGTTGTATGGCTGGGAGCAGGTTTCTTTTTTGTTATGATGGCGCTGGAATATGGATCTATTTTCTTGAATAGTTTCAGTAGAAATCTGAGAGGCAAAATTACATTTACAACCATGTATTTAAAAGCATTGCTTGAACGAGATATGGACACTTTTGTACGAAGTGTGGAATATGCGTTGATTGTTGCAATAGTAGGAAGTGTGATTGGAATGTTGCTTTCTTACTATATTGAAAGAAGAAAAATAAAATTAGGAGGAGTGCTAGATTTTATTATTACATTACCATATATGCTTCCGGGAAGTTGCTTTGGAATTGGTTATATTCTTGCATTCAATCATAGTCCGTTAAAGTTTACCGGAACAGCAGCTATTGTTGTGTTAAATATGATTTATAAGCAGATGTCCATTACAACAAAGGCTTCGTTTTCTTCACTGCAACAAATCAGCATAGAACTTGATGCTGCAGCAAGAGATCTTGGGGCAAACAAATTTTTGGTGATGAAAGATGTAATTCTTCCTAATATGAAACAAGCTTTTGCAACAGGATTTATTAATAATTTTACAAGTGCAATGGTTACGGCAGGTGCTGTAATCTTTCTGGTGACACCAGGACAAAAGATTGCTGTATTTACATTATTTGACTGTATTAATACAGGGCGATATGGCGAAGCATCAATGATTGCAACATTTATTATTGCTATTACAATTACTGTAAATGTGATATTTTCAATACTTGTTGCTTGGAAAGGAAGAAGAAAACGTGTATTTAGAACTGAAAAATGTAAGTAAAAGTTTTGGTGAAAAAGAAGTAGTAAAAGATTTATCACTTTCGCTTCCTAAGGGAGAGCTGTTATGTTTGTTAGGAGCATCAGGTTGTGGAAAGACGACAACGCTTAAAATGATTAGTGGTTTCTTAAAGGCGGATAAGGGGCAGATTTTGATTGATGGACATGATATTACTGAACTAGATCCAGAAAAGCGCCCAGTATCAACTGTTTTCCAGTCATATGCATTATTTCCGCATATGACGGTTTTGGAAAATGTAATATATGGATTAAAATTTCAGGGAATTCAAAAAAAGAAAGCCAGAGAAATGGGGATGGAGTATTTGAAAATCGTGGATATGGAAGAATATGCAGGATTTTCAATTGGCGAAATATCTGGTGGACAACAGCAAAGAGTTGCATTAGTCAGATCGTTAATTACAAAGCCGAAGGTACTTCTTTTAGACGAGCCACTTAGTAATTTGGATGCGAAACTTCGAGTCAAGATGCGTGAAGAAATTCGGGAAATTCAAAAAAAGTATGAGATTACAATGGTTTTTGTAACCCATGACCAAGAAGAAGCAATGGTACTTGGTGACAAGATTGCTATTATGGATCAGGGTAAACTTGTCCAAATTGGAAGACCGGAAGAAGTGTATTTGCATCCACAAAATGATTTCGCAAGAGATTTCTTGGGAATATCGAATCAGTTTACCGATATGCGAGGAAACCATATATGTTGTAGACCAGAAGAACTCGAATTTGTGGATAATGGTACTGTAAAAGGAATTGTAAAGCAGGAAGAGTTTTTAGGATTTTACCGACAATATTGTGTTGAAACAGAAACCCATGAAACCATCATTGTAAGAACGGATAGAGGGGTAAAAAAGGAAGTAGGAAAAGAAATTCAGCTTCAAGTTAAATAGAAGATTAAAAAGGATATAATTTATCAAAAAATAAAGATTCTTATAGAAGAATATATGATTTACTCCGGAACATATACTGTTATAAAGGCAGATGTTCCGGAGTTTTTTATGAGAAAGTTAATAAAACTTGAGAAAATAAGTACTGATTGCAAGCGTATTCAAAAGAAATGGTTGACTCGTGGGATTTTTACATGTGTGGTTGCAATAGCATTGATAGGTTCATGTAGGTACATATCAGGAATTGTCAAGGTTTCAAGCAATGTCAATGGGAAAGAACTTCCGATTTACTGTGTCCAGACTGATGAAAAGAAGGTTGCGCTCTCATTTGATGCGGCATGGGGGAATGATGATACCCAGAGAATCCTGGACATTTTAAAGGAACATGATGTACATGTCACATTTTTCATGACTGGTGGGTGGGTCGAAAGTTATCCTGACGATGTGAAAGCAATCTATGAGGCAGGTCATGACCTTGGAAATCACAGTCAGAATCATAAGAATATGTCTCAGCTCTCCGATGAGGAGAAGACACAAGAGTTAATGAGTGTTCATGAAAAAGTGAAGGAGTTGACAGGAGTCAAGATGCAGTTGTTTCGCCCGCCATATGGAGATTATGATGACGCTGTTGTTTTAAATGCCAGGGAAAATGGATATTATCCGATTCAGTGGGACGTGGATAGTTTGGATTGGAAAGACTACGGGGTTGATAGTATTTTAAATACGGTGCTGAATCATAAGGCACTTGGAAATGGTTCGATTATCTTGTGCCACAATGGGGCGAAATATACGGCAGATGCTCTGGATGCATTGCTGGACGGATTGAAAGAAAAAGGTTATCAGGTAGTGCCGATATCGCAACTGATTTATAAAGAAAATTACCATATGGACGTGACCGGAAGACAAATTCCGGACGCGAAGTAGATACCTAGAAAAGCCCGTAAAATGGACGAAAAATCAGAATATACACATCAATTAAAGAACATATATAGAATAGTTTAATATTTGCTGTCCCTTTTATTTAAATTCTTGATTGGACAATGGAAAAGTAATTGTGGTAACATTAAATGTATACTTGTTAATGTTGATAATTACTGCATAATAAAGCAGTGATACAACTGGAGAAAAAGAAAAGGAGAACTTTATGAAAAAGAAAATCGTAAGCGCACTTTTATGTGTCGCAATGATCGCAACTATGGCAACAGGTTGTGGTGGCAGCAAATCCAGTTCTACATCTGGAAATGCAGATTCTACAGCTAAGCAGTTTGAGATTAATGCAGCAATTGCAGCAAATCCACCTGCACTTGATCCACACACTGTAAATGCTAATGTTACAGGTGCAATTGGAATTCATGTTTATGAAGCTCTGTTCCAGATGGATGAGAATTATGAACCACAGCCAGTACTTGCAGAGTCTTATGAGATGAGCGATGATGGAAAAGAGTACACAATCAAACTTCGTCAGGGAGTAAAATTCCACAACGGAGATGAGATGAAGGCAGATGATGTAGTAGCATCTATGAATCGTTGGATGGAGCTTTCACCAAAGGCTAAAACACTCATTGGCGGTTCAGTGTTTGAAAAAGTAGATGATTATACAGTGAAACTTACTGTAAATGAGCCATCTTCTGATATCATCATGGTTCTTGCAAGCCCTATTCAGTTTGCAGCTATTTATCCAAAGTCAGTTGTTGATTCAGCAAGTGATGAGGGTGTAAAGGAATATATTGGAACTGGTCCGTATAAAGTAGCAGAGTGGAAGCAGGATCAGTATGTAAAACTTGAAAAAAATGAGGATTATCAGCCGGCTGAAGGGAAATCCAGTGGTCTTGCAGGAGCAAAAAATGCACAGGCTGATACAATCACATTTAATATTGTAACAGATACAGCGACTCGTATCGCAGGTGTACAGAATGGTCAGTATGACATTGCTGAGGATATCCCGGCAGATCAGTACAAAGATCTTGCAGCAGACAAGAATCTGACTATGGATGTTCGTAGTGGTGGTACACTGAACCTGTTCCTGAATACAACAGAGGGTGTTATGGCTGATGAGAAAGTACGTCAGGCGGCTCTTGCAGCACTTAACTGTGATGATATTCTGATGGCAAGTTATGGAGATGCTGATCTTTATAAGCTGAATGCAGGCTGGTGTAATCCAGATGATGCTCAGTGGGGAACAGAGGCAGGCTCTGAATATTACAATCAGAACGATGTAGAGAAAGCGAAAAAGCTTCTTTCTGAGTCAAGCTACAACAATGAAAAAATCGTATTAGTTACAACACCAGAATACAATGAGATGTACAACGCAACATTAGTTGTTCAGGAGCAGTTAAAAGCAGCAGGATTCAATGCAGAAGTTGAAAGTTACGACTTCAGCACATTCATGGAGCACCGTGCAGATCCGAAACAGTTTAGTATGTATATTACAAGTAACAGCTACAATATGCTTCCAATTCAGTTATCAGTACTGGATAAAGGATGGGCAGGACTGGATCGTCCGGAAGTAACAGACGGAATCAAAGCAATCCGTTCAGCATCTTCTAACGAAGAAGCAAAAGCTGCATGGGAAGATCTTCAGTCATTCATTTATGAATATGGTGCAGCAAGTGTTATCGGACATTTCACAAATATTACAGCTATGAACAGCAAAGTTGAGAATTATCAATACCTGAGATTCCCAATTTACTGGAATATCACTTTTGCAGAGTAATAGATGGAAGAGTTTGCTTACATCTAGGTGAGTCTTGAATAGTAAACACAGCGGCGGAATGCGAAAGCAACCGCCGCTTTTGCAAATTTAAGTAATATTTTCATTGAACTTAAAAATCATGGAGGAGGAAATTATATGTTATCTTATATTGGAAAACGTATTCTGTCATTGATTCCTGTACTCTTTGTTGTGTCGTTTGTGGTTTTTCTGGTTGTATATATGATACCGGGAGGACCTGCAACAGCAATTTTAGGACTGGAAGCATCGGCAGATCAGATAAATGCTTTGAATGCGCAGCTTGGCTTTGACAGACCATTTCTTGTGCAGTATGGTGACTGGATCGTCAATGTATTTCAGGGGAACTGGGGGGATTCATTTTTTTTACATGAGTCTGTAACAGAAGCAATTGCTGAATATTTTGGACCAACAATCAGCCTTGCAATTCTTGCGCAGTTAATTGCATTAGTTCTTTCTGTACCACTTGGGATTCTTGCAGCGTATAAGAGAGGAAGCGCGACTGATGTAGCAGCAGTATCTGTGTCATTGCTTGGTATTGCAATTCCAGGATTCCTTTTAAGTATGTTTTTAATGTTATTTTTTAGTGTGTATCATCACTGGTTCCCGGTAGCAGGGTATGCACCATTGGCAAATGGACTGTTGGAACATTGGAAATATCTGTTTGTTCCTGCACTCTCACTTGGAATTGTACAAGCTGCTTATATTACACGAATGACAAGATCATCACTTCTTGAGGTGTTATATAAAAATTATATTCGTACAGCAAGAGCAAAAGGATTAAAAGAAAGAAAAGTAGTTCTTCGCTATGCACTTAAAAATGCGGCGCCTGCAATTCTTACAGCAGTCGGACAGTCATTTGGAAGTCTGATTACAGGAACGATTGTAACGGAGACGTTGTTTAATATTCCGGGGCTTGGAATGTTGACAATGGGTTCTATTAATCGAAGAGATGTATATGTAATTCAGGGAGTTGTATTATTTGTAACATTATTGTATGTACTGGTAAATCTTGTGGTTGATATTTTATATGGATTTGTAGATCCAAGACTGCAGCCAGGCAGAAATAAATAACGGGAGGGCGGAAAATGGTATTAACAAGAAAAGGAATTTCTGCCTCCAGTGAGGCAATTATAAAAGAACAACGACAGATCACAAGAGAAAAATTACTCGCAAGTCCGGGACTCATTATCGGAACAATTGGATTTTTATTAATTCTGGTTACTGCAATCTTAGTTCCGATTCTCAACACGCAGGATCCAAATGCAATGGTGGTCATGGATCGTCTGAAAGCACCAAGTGCTGCACATATTTTTGGAACAGATGAATTAGGAAGAGACTTATTTATCCGTGTAATGTACGGAGCAAGAGTTTCTCTTTGGGTTGGCGGTTGTGTCGCAATCTTTTCCTGTGTTTTGGGAACAATTATCGGACTTTATGCAAGTTATTTCAAAGTGCTTGATCAGATCCTTATGAGAATCTGTGATGGATTGATTGCAATTCCAGGAATCTTACTTGCGATTGCATTGATTGCGGCACTTGGAACATCAAGCTGGAATGTAGTTGTAGCACTTACAATTGTATATACTCCAAACGTAGCGCGTACAGTACGTGCCAGCGCTATGGTTATTCGTGAGCAGACTTATGTAGAAGCTGCAAAAGTACAGGGAAGCGGAAATTTCAGAATCTTATGGAAACTGATTCTTCCGGGCGTTATTTCACCGCTGACAGTTCAGGCTTCTTACATTTTTTCACAGGCAATTATTTCAGAAGCATCTCTTAGCTTCCTTGGAGCGGGTGTTCCGGCACCGGCAGCCAGTTGGGGAAATATGCTGGAAGCAAGTAAAGCAGTACTTTCAAAGGCACCTTGGACAATGATTGTACCAGGAGCAGCAGTTATTATATGTGTACTGAGTCTAAATCTTTTTGGAGATGGACTTCGTGACTTTATGGATCCGAGAACAAAAGGAGGCGTGAAAAAATAATGAATGATACAATATTAGAGATTAAAGATTTACACGTTCTGTTCCCGGTACATAAAAAGTGGCTTCCGGCAGTAGATGGCGTGAATTTGAAGATTGAAAAAGGTGAGATCACTGGCATAGTTGGTGAATCTGGTTCCGGAAAAAGTGTTATGTCCCAGACAATTCTAAGACTTCGTGATCATGATACGAATGTCCGCTATGAAGGTGAAATTTTATTCGAAGGTGAAGATTTGTTAAAGCAGCCTTTAAATAAAATCCGTGATATCAGAGGAGACCGTATTTCGGTTATTTTTCAGGATCCATTGACTTCATTGAGTCCGGTTCATACTGTAGGCAGTCAGTTGAGTGAAGTACTGACTTTGCATAAAGGGTTAAATAAAGAACAGGCAAAAGAAAAAGCAATTGAAATGTTAAAATTGACAGGAATCCCAAATCCGGAGAACTGTTTTAAACAGTATCCATATGAACTTTCTGGTGGTATGCAGCAACGTGTTATGATTGCAATGGCATTATCCTGCGAGCCAAAGCTTTTGATTGCGGATGAGCCAACAACAGCACTTGATGTAACAATTCAGGAACAGATTCTGCAGCTGATCCGTGAATTGAACGAAAAGCTTGGAATGTCTGTATTGTTTATTACCCATGACATGGGAGCAGTTGCAAATTTATGCCATAATGTAAAAGTTATGTATCTTGGCCAGGTAGTTGAAGAAGCATCTACAGAAGAATTGTTCCAGAATCCGCTGCATCCATATACACAGGGACTACTGTCATGTATTCCGCACCTTGGAGTGAAAAAAGGAGAACCGCTGCCAGTGATTGAAGGATCAGTGCCTCCGTTATCTAAAGTACCGGTAGGGTGTCATTTCTGTACCAGATGTAAGATGGCAGATCAGCACTGCATGGAACATGAGCCGCCGGCCTGTGAAGTTGCTCCGGGGCATGTAGTGAAATGCTGGAAATATGCCGAATCCGGAAAGCAGGAGGTGTAAGGTTGAAAAAGAATAGTAGAGGATATCCATTCCATTAAGGACATCACAAAAAGACCATCAGATGGTGGTCATTTAAAATTGAATATGTAGCAAAGT
>QWCV01003297.1_pt1 | contig 11954 bp, 26 predicted proteins | sample 1972621 | NCBI WGS metagenome assembly QWCV01 (sample SAMN09866699, study PRJNA288562) | Human gut metagenome isolate pre2_stool, whole genome shotgun sequencing... | isolation source: gut | host: Homo sapiens | place: USA: California
ACTCGACCCCCTTTCCAATTTTTAACATCCCCCCGGTATGGCCTGAAAAGTCTAGGAATCATGCGGGTTTTCGGTGAATGCTACCTTCCGTTATTAGGTAGTATTCGAGTGCTGGAAATCTGAAATTCTGCCTGGATTTTTACAACTGTCTGTTGTGCCTGAAAATTTCTTTGCTGTTTTTTGTTGTATTGTGTTACCATGTATTTTTGTGGCTGTACTATATAGACAGGCCCGCCGCCGTGGTGGGCTGGTATCACACTTTTTAGAAATGAGGATTATTATGCTGTACTTGACCGAAAAATCCAGCGCCCCCGCAACTGTACGCCGTTCCACTTCTGCCCGTATCGCCGCCCGCAATCGCCGCATTGCCCGCCGTGCCGCCGCCCGTGTCCAGCGTGCCGCCCGCATTGCCAACACTCATACCGCCCCCGCCGCCGTGCTCATTACCCCTATTACCCCCGCCGCACGCATTGCCGCTATGCTCATTACTGATGATATTACAGGACGTTTCACCCGGCACGCCGCCGCCGTTGCTGTTGCCCGTGTCTACCCCCGCCCCGTTTTGACCCGTACCGTTGAGGGATACCGTTATATCCAGCCCGACGGCCCCGCATACCTTGCCCCCGTGGATAATGCCCCCGCATACCGCCGCCCCGCCGTGCCTTATGCGGGCGGTACAGCTGAAAGTGTGCCTGTATCGTATCATCCCGGTATTAAAGCCGCCGCCCCGACAGCGGCCCCCGCACCCTTGTATAAGTCCAGCTATGCGGCACAACATACCATGCACACGGGGGCTGTATCGCCCTTAATGGGTTTGGCGGGTGCCGTTGCGTGCAACGTGGTTAAACGCCGCTTTGAGGATAGTGCCGCCCCCCGTTTTTTGACCTTGCAATGGGATAACGTGCGGGATGCAAAGCGGAATACAGCCGCCCAAAATATGGAAAATCTTGCTGTTCAGTATGAGCACGCCGCCGCCGCACTTGATGCCGCCCAAACCCTTGCTAAAAGAGACACGAAAATTTTGGGCTTGACCGGACACGTTAAATCTCGCTATATCGCCGAAAATACCGCCGCCGAAAAGGCCGCTTTGCAGTCCATAAAGGACAGTATTGCCGCCGCTGAAAAGTGCGATAATACGACTATTTCCGACTTTGCAGATATCAAGAGCGCCGCCTATATTGCCGGATATGAGTTACTTACACAATTTGCCCGCTGGACTGTAAAAAACGGCGGTAAAGCGCCCGAAAATATTGATTGTGACGACTTAATTACTGCTCTAATTGCCCGCAACAACGCCGAAAAAGACGACTTAACCGCCGCCCGTGCCGCTGTTGATGCCGCAAAAGATGCCGCCCGCCGTGCGGGGTATGCCCGTTTGATGGATTTTGCCCCGTACCGTGATGCAAAAGAACAGCTGAAAAAATACCGCCGCCGCAATCTGGTAATTGTAATGAGCAGTGCCGCCCGCACCTACATTGGAAGTGTTGACCACGGCGGCAACGTCCACGCCGCCGATATTGACGGGGCCGCCCGCCGTGCAAAAAACGTGCAAAGCGCCGAAAATGCCGCCCTTTTCAAAGCGGTAGACAATGCCGCCGTATATGATGAGCACTATACCGCCGCCCGTGCCGATATCCTCAGCGTGGTACAGGATGCCCGTGCCCGTGCCGCTGTTGCCTGTATCATTGACGGGTATACCATGGACCAAACAGCCGCCCGCCTTGCTCAGATGTACCCCGCCGAAAAGTGGTATAAAATGCGTGTATCCCGTTTAATTGCCGCCGCCCGTGCCGATATTGCCGCCGCTGATGGATATCGGGACAATGTACAGTGTGCCGCATATCTGGACGCAATCGCCGCCCGCATCAAATAAGGATCTCCAGCCGCCCGCCGTGGGCGGCTTTTCTTTTGCCCGCCGTATATCGCCCTTTTTGGGGCTTTATGCGGCTTTTTCTTTTGCCCTATATCCTACCATTCCAGCCGCCTTTACACGCTTTACAGGGCTTTACAGCCGTCCTACAATGCGCACTTTTCAACAGGGTATCGCCCAAAAATACACCTATAATAAAGCGCCGAAAATTTTTTCAAAAAAATTTTTTCTGATTTTGTTACAAACGTGTTTCCCCACGGGGTATAAACGCCGCACGGCACAACAACAAACGCCGCACGACAAAACCCCGCCGCACAACAGCGACACGGGGACACGGCACAACAACAAGCGCCGAAAAAATTCAAAAAGAAAATTTTCAAAACTTGTTACAAACGCCGTTCCCCACGGGGTAACAACAGAAACGCCGCACAACAGCGGCGGCAACAAGTTCAACAGCACCGGACAAAACGGAACGGATGCCTAGAACAGGAAAATCCAGTGAATCCTATAATGCGCTGGACGATGTTGGCCCAAAAAGAAATTATGGGCCGTTGGTGTCGGGAATCGCCGCCCACATGAACACATTCGCAAAAGTTGCGAGAATGTGAAAGCGACCGACTATGTGATGCAGGAAATGGCACCATGAAAGTGACCTGAAAAACGGCTACCAATGGATGTAATCGTAAGCTCCAACAGGAATGCAAGCCTAAACGCAAGCCCTGACTGGGGGCATCTAACTACACCTGCGGCCGATAGTGCTTTAGTCGGCGCTGGTAGTAAAGGTGCAAGAGAGCGTACTGCAAACGCAATGAATGGAGATAGAATTGAAATCAATGCAAGTGATTGATTGAATTGGCTCCGTCAATGAAAATCGTTGCTCCATGGCCCCTCCGGGACTATGGATTCAAAGTATTCGCAAGCAATGATTGAAATGATATCGAAATTGATTGTGTGGTGATTTTAGCGATATTACATAAGACTGGCGCAAGCTGGCCTTGTTTGATATATAGCCCTCCGGCGGCAACGTCAGAGGGCTTTTTATATGTCACTGAAGTGGTTCAAATGATTGCAGTTCGATTCTGCAAGGTGGCGCAAAACATATCAAACGAGAGGTAAAACTTATGGAAACCACTACTACTATGAACACCACGCCCGAAACTGAGACCAAAGTCGAAACGAAAGCTCCTCAGACCGCTGAAGAGTGGAAGGCTGACGCAAGTCGCAAGCTGCTGGCTCTGGAGCTGGCTGTCGATGAATACAAGGCCGTAGTCAACACGAAAGACTACGACGCAATCAAAGATAAGCTGGGACGTGTCAACCTGGCATTGGCTGGCTACAATGGTTCGTACAAGATGGCCGTTTACGCTGAGCTGGCTGAAAGCGAAAACCCCATGAAGGCGGCTGTCGAATACGGCTATCTCAAGTGTAAGCGTGTGAAAGAAGTCGTTGATCGCGACACTGGCATGATTGGTGTTGAAATCAATGATGCAACCGTTGATAAGCGCAACGTTCTGAATCTCATTGAATTTACCCGCTTTACGACCGCAAAGTTCAATAACGCAAGCTGGCCCTTCGCCTGCAATGAGTTTGCCCGTGTAATCAGCATGGACACCATGGCAGAGCATACCATGAGCGCCGAAGAGCAGAAGGAGTTTAATGAGGCGTATGCTGAAAAGAAGGAAAGCGGGCAGCTCGTCCTGAAGTCTGTTGAAAAGATGAAGGCCGGCGCAACTGTAAGCAACAATGACCTCATCACTGATATTCAGAGCATTTTCGATGCCATTCTGATGATTCCTGTTGAAAACAAGAAGGGCGAAACCGTTAATGCCATCAAGGCAACCAGCCATGAGCTTAAGTTCATTATGAACCGTAAGTCCGGAGCTGGTAAGAACGCTCGTGACACTCATGTAATGGGCGGAACGGAAATGACCCAAGCAATTATGAACATGATGTGGAACATCGCAAGCCATGTCGATGAAAAGGGCGAACATGATTATCATGCCGACTACACCTTCAGCTTTGGCAAGTAATCGCAATTGCTATGAAAAGTCGACTGAGCGGCTATAAAAAGGCGTTAGGCTCAGTGCGTGGGGCCCTTCGGGATCCCGGTCGCATTACAGAAATGAACACAAGTAGTGCGAAAGAAAGGAAGCACAGCAGTATGAATGCAATCGAAAACGCAATTCCGATGGAATGGGGCGACATAATAGCCCTGTTCCGTGAGTACAATCACATCGCAACCTCAAGCGCAAGACCCTTAACCGCCTACATTGTGTATGATGCAAGCAACTGGAAGAAAATTTTCCATGAGAGCTCTCGCACCTATGCGGTTAACTCGTGGAGTAACCTTTTCTTCGACGGCAAGATTTCCACCAGCTTATTTGGTGACTGCCTCGATTTGTCAGAGTTCGGTGTCAGACTCGATTGGTACGACTGGAAGCGTGAGAAGTGCTACCTGTGCACCGATGGTCTGCCCGCTAACTGGGAAGAATTGATTCGGTTTTACAATGACCGTATGAAAACTATCGCAAGTATGGATGAAATTGAGTTCGATTGAAATGGAGTATAAGAAATGAAAAAGAAGACTGTTAAAAAGCGCGTTGCAATATCGTGGCGTGCTCTGACCATCGTGAACACCGATTTTGAAATCACTGAAGACGGGTGGCACATTCCGTTCAGTGATGAAGTCAAAACCGGTAAGCCCATTTCCGGTAAGACTATGAAAGCCATCCATCATCCTGCGGTATTAGCTGAGATCAATCGTCTGGACCCGCACATGATTTTTCGTGGTTGTCCTAAGAACGTCCGCTCTAGGCACAAGTACACCTTGATTGCCGAAAATTGGGGCGGTCAGAATTCGATTTACGATGTCAGAGTGAATCGCAAGTAAGCGAAAAGGGGAGTCGCGCTACAATGAAATCAAAAATAATAACCGATGTCCCGAGCATGACGTTAAACTGCTTTGCCCTCAATATCAGAGCCTCCACGCGGCGAGGGTGGATAACCAACAAATCTGAGCTGGAATCCAATATGAATCCATGATATAATAACCCCAACGAAACCCAAGTCCAATGAAAGGGGTACTATGTTATGGATTGGATCGAAAAGCAGAATGATGATTTCTGTAAATGGCTCCAAGATATAGGAAAGCTCGAAAAAGTGTGCGCTAATGGTAAATCCTTTATGGTAAATCCGAAAGCCATACAAACCATTATGAAATTAAACGCTTTTTTCAAAACGAAATCAGATGAGCATGTTCAAAAATGCAAGTCTGTAGGAATTGAATGTCAACCATACTTGATAAAACTAGCTATGGGAAACGAATCAAGTCCTTGGTTTGGTTTTGAAACGTATTACATTGCGACAGATGAAGATGGCATTTCGTTTTCAAAAGAGGAACAAAAAAAGTTTGACGAAATTTGTTCTGAAAATATAAACGGAATAACGTTCTCAGCAAACAAATACGATGGCGTTTCTATTACAATGGTTATCGAGAATTTCTATATCGAAGTAAAATAAACCCGGATTCCAAACGCAAGCCCTATGAGCATCACAGCTCGTAGGGCTTTTTCTTATGCCAAAACGTCGATGAATTCCTCTGGCGGTATCGGAGCGAATTCGTTCGGCGTTTTCTTTTTACCTCTTTTCCTTGTTCAAAATGCTGGGCGATTCACGGTACCAGGGCAGACGAAACCGTGACCACAACAAAACAAAAATTGAAAGGAGCTCAACAATATGAAATTCGTCAGAATCAACGGCGAAAACCACGCCGGTTACGCTCTGCTTGATATCGTCGAGCACAAAACCACAAGCATGACTGTCGCAGAGCTGATGGAAGCTCTGTCCAAGTGCAGCCCGGACGCATACGTTACATTCGGCAATAATTACGATGATTATGTCATCGAAACCGTAAACCAGATTTGAGTATCAAACGAAAAGGAGAATCATTATGGATTACTTTAGCACTGAATTCATTTTCGCTTGCGGCATCATCGTTGGTGTCGCTCTGGCAATCGTAGCGCAGTCTATCTGGCATGATTTCCGCCGGGCAGCACGCCATCACTAAGCGCCGCTGTCACTAAGCGATGCAGCTGTAACAAGCGTCGCTGTTCGAATCCGAATCAAAAAAATGATACATCGTGAGGTACATCGTTATGAAATCCATTCTGAAATCGCTGAAGCAATCCGCCCGTTCCATGGTAGTGACAGTCGCCGCTGTCTTTCTGATGGCCGCAATCTTTGCCCTGCCGGTTCCCACTGCAAGTGCCGCCACTGCAAGCAGCGCCGCTGGTCGAAAGCCCGGTCTGAATGATCGTTACATCCTGACTGGTATTGCCACTCGATATAATGTGGTTACCGGTCTCGACCTGAACGACAACGAAATCACCCTGTTGTACTGCACAATCGAGGATGAATACGGTGAGACGTGGGTTTATGCCTATGAGTTGGGCAGCGAAGTCCCACCTGCGAATCAGAAGCTGACCCTCATTATGAATGCAAACGGAACTCCGAATGATATCGACGATGATATTATCGAGGACATTCTCTGGTGCAACTGTGAGAACGCCGCTGAGGAAGATTAAAATGGCATTTGCTGCCAATTGATAAAACAAAAAGAGAGGTAAAACAAAATGGACAACATGAAACTGCTCAGATACGCCCGCGCCGCCGCCTTCGACAAGTGGTGGCACTATGACAAGATTGCCACTCAGTATGCAGGTCACCGCGCTGAAAGTCTGGCTCGTAAGATGGCTGATGAAGCAATGGCGGATGTGAATGCAATCACCGAGATGATTCGCGCCGAAAAAGACAAGCGGCGTCTGAATGCCGATGTGATTGCAGAGCTGAAGAATCTGGCCGAGAAAATCGTCGCCAAGGAGCAGTCCGCCTGGGCACAGCAGTCCGCCGGGGCACAGCAGTCCGCCGAGGCACAGCGCTATGAACAGGCCATCAAAGAAGCTCCTTACGTCCTCGTAATCAAATGGAACGATCCCATCATGGGCGAAATGGAATACCCCTTCAAGAGTTACGCCAAGGTTGAGCAGAACTTTGAGGTCGCTAAGCGAGAAGTTCACAATCGCCACGCAACCGAAGCCCATGTGTACGAGCAGAGCGAAGGTCAGCGTGTCCCTGTGATGGGCATTATGAGCGGCAAGCTGTAAGCCGCCTGGAAGGGGAGGACACTTTCTAATGATTTTGTCAGAGATCTATCAGATGCATGACAGATTGTGCGCTGTTGTGCTGGACCCGGAAAGCGGAACCCTCACGCCGATTCGTGTCGTAAATTTGGATACGAAAGAGCTGACCCCGCAGTTTTTCAGTGATGCGAGGGCGGGATTTCCTGATGCGAAACCATTCAGACCGTACAATCCGAACAGCCTGAATTGGCTCATCATTGAAAAATATGGCCTGCTGGTTGCATCCATCAATAATCTGGGCGGGTTTATCGTGTTTGAAAGTCCTGATATGATTCCGCTGGCAAGATCTCTATTCAGCAAGAAAGCGAGGTTGAATTATGAGAGACGTTTTCCCGCCAGAGAAACATGCAATCGCCGTGTATCCGCTTAACAACTGGGGCGGGCTTGAGATCACAGCGATTGAAGAGGCGTGTGTCGAAGTCACAACCAATAATGGCGAGCGCCGCAAACAGGCTGGCCGCCACAAAATCTATCAGACAAGTCAGGGCCGTGCGTATTTCATTATGCATGGCTCTCGTTATTATCTGGACGAATTCACAAGAGTATGAGCGCAGCAACAGCCGTAAGAAGCGCAGCAGCGCAGCAAGAAAGGAGCAATATGAACCATGTTCGCAACATACCTTAGTGACACGGATTCCACCTGGATGCAAGAGCGCCGTAATAAGCGCCGCATCGAATTGGCTGATCCGTACTTCCTGCCCTATAGCAGACTCCGGCCGCGTGTTCAAATCGAATTACAGTTTCACATTCTGACTCTGCCATTCACAGTAAAGGAAGGTGATTTGATTGTTTGAGCATCCTATTGTCTGGGTGTTCGCCGCCATGTTGTTTCTGGTTGGCGCACTCCAGCAAATCGGAACCGGCCTGTATTATCTGGGATGTTTCCGCCGCTACAATCAGGTGATCGACACCCTGGCACGCTGGTTTGATACCGTAGATCCGATCGAAATGACGGAAACGATTCGCAATTTCTTCCTCATCTCGATCGCCCTAACTCTGTTGATTGCTGTGGTCGTCTAAGCGGCACGCAGTAATACATAAACGCAAAAAAGTGAAAGAGGTAATAAAAATGCTGTACTATCGTACCAAAAAGGAAGCCAACAACAAGCCCATGTATATGGGAAAGAGGCGGGACCGCGAAGAGAAGTGGTCGATCTATATCGCAGATGAACTGTTCACTGAGAAAGAAGTGTGCAGGTTGAATCTGAATATGGATTACCTGGAGCCGGTTGAAATTCCGCGTCTTCAGACTCACAAGCAGGGCTGTTTCCGTGTTGCGAATTTCGATGCCACCATCACCAAGGTGGAAGAGAAGCCCCTGGTCGAGCCGCTGTCCAAGGAAGCCACGCGGGAGTTGGTGAAGAAGATGAAAGACCGAGAGCTTTATAAGGCCCGCACCAATCAGATTCCCGATGCCCGTCCTGCAACTATTATGATTCGACTCAAGATGCCGACCCCGAAGCAGGCCGGCGGTGCAAAAGCAGGTGGCGCACAGTCGAGCGGCGCACAGGAGTAATCCGGCGGCGCTACTTATAGCGGCGCACAATACATAACAGTGAATTTTAATCAGATTTATAATAAATGCTTTGCGGTGGCGCTCTGGTAAAAATCGGAGCAACAAACTGCGGAGCCCATGTCGGGCGACTGGTGGTACCGAGGCAGACGTAACCACATCCAATGCATGCGTAGTAAACGCGATAGCATACACACGCAAAAAGAAAAGAGGGAATCAACATGAACACCGCGAAACTGATTGAATCTCTTCCGCCAAGAATTAAAAACCATGTGATCGAGTATCAAGATGTTATCTTGAAGGGTGGTCAGTCGGCAATGCGGGTACTGCTTGATTGTACTTTGTCGCCAGGTCAGAAGGCGCTCCTACAGAATAACAAACATATCATTGGGCTGGAGTGTGTCGCTCAGGACAAATATGCCCCAGAAATCAAGCATTCTTACTTCTATATGGTATGAGCGTCGCTATGTATAATCCACGGATAACGCAGCGGGTAAAAAGGAGGAAGTTGTAACCATGATGGTGCATATTTTGGATCATTCCTATTCCAATTGAACCAAGGGCAAGCCGTGGGCGATTTTCAATCGTTACAATGGTGATGTTTATAGCAGTCGCAAGCGTGCAATGAAAATGCTGAATGAGATGGCAAAATCGGTGAGCGCAGATCCGGAGTGTTATGACGTCGTATTTGATGCTGATGGCGGCAATCTTCATTATCGTTGGAAGAATTTGGACGGCGATGAGTTCGAACACTATATCCAGATCGAATCAAAAGAAGTGAAGTAAGAGCATCAAAAAAGAGGACATAAACATGGAAATTTACATTGTCATGCAAAATGTCAAAGTTAATGACTGTTTTGGTTGGCATGATAACGGAACGAGACCGCTATCTGCTTATCGTAGTTTTGACGTGGCATTTGATACTATCTTCAAAGAATATTGTTCTATCAGAAAACATAAAAACGTTTCGGATGTGAATTACAAAGACGGCGATGAAGCTAGTCTTGAGTATACTTTTACAGACCCTATGTTTGGAGTTCAATACAAATTCGAACAGTGGGTTAGTTGTGTTGAGTTAAAAGACGAGGAGGCTCTGCAGCATGGGTGACTATGCAGACGCTGGCTATCAGCTCCAGCATTACAAGATCACATTCTATGCCGACAATAATGGCAAAATCCCGCTCAAGGTGGTTCGTCGTGCATTCGCCAGTTACGATTGTGCCAAGAAGTGGGAAGCTAATGTGATGTATCGAACCCCTGAATATAACAGTGTCACGATCGAAATGGAATGAAAGGAGGCGGCGCAGTATGTTCGTTTGGGGAATTTTTATGTCCCATGAAGACCGTGACGAAACTATTCACGACGACAAGTTTCATTACGATCTTTTTGCTACTGAAGAACGAGCACTTGAGTATCTTAAAGAACAAGAAAAATGGTGGCATAACATCTACAATGATCCTTGTATCACAGATGCGGCTAAGAAGAAAATCTTTGGTGGTAAAAAGCCAGACGAATCCATTCGCTTATTCAAAGAGCCTGCCGAAATCTGCGGCGAAGAAGATGTATGGGTTCTTACTCGCGATTACATTTCCTCAACTGGAGCCGAAATGCGCGAAAGAATCATGGCAAAAGAACTATCAGTAAAAGAATAAGGGGGCAAACGTAGCAATGATTCTCAACATGACTGAACTTCCCATTATGAACTGGTCGCCGGAGCAGCTCGAAGCAGCCCGCAAGCTCTGCACGGATGGTATTTTACAGGACTGGGAGCTTCCTACGATTACGCCCAGCGACGCATCAATCAAAGTGAAAGACGCGGCGTGGCAGACGGCTGAATGTATCGAGTCCATTCATCCCGATGCAGTCATCATTCAGGGTGAACCTGTTTTCGTGGCTACATTTGTGAATGATTACTGTGTTTCGCAGTGTTACTCTCCTTGCTACGCTGATGGCAAGTTCGTGCAGTTCAGGAGATTCTGATATGTGTCAAAAATGCAGTTGGACATTAAATAACCATATTCTCTGGAACAGTAAGGGAAAATGGCTGTTCACATCAAAGAAAAATTATCTAGCAGAAGACATTGATATGAGTCTGATTGAAAATTTTGGCACTGATTATACTGCTGCATTACTTAGTATTATTGATAAGCACGGATTCGATGTATTCAATGATACCTGCGTTATGAGTGGTAATACGCCACAGGTATAAGTGCCGTTGGCGCAGAAAGGAGGTTCCGCAAGATGTCTGACTGGAAACTCGGTAAGGATATGATTCCCAGCGATACGATTCTTGACCCTGTCACATTCGATGACTTGATCCTGGCTTTGAAATGCAACTGTGAGCGCATCACGCCGGATGCGGTCATTATTCAGGCGACGGAGATTATCAATCAGCGGCTGGAAGATTGGAAGTATCTGCTCGAAAATAACATGGAAGAAATCATTGCGCTGGCAACGGATGAACCGCTTGAAGACGCTGGCCACGATGATATCACACTCGAAGAGTAACAAGTAAGGAGGCAACGCAGCGATGACCATCAGTGAAGCAACAGGAATCCATCAATGCAACATCGATAAGGCCACTGGCAAAACACTCAGTCATCGTGAGCGCTTCACTCGCTACATCGATTATCTGGGCGGTCTGGATGCGGTCAAACCGTACATCCCGTTCGAGCTTGACTATCTGATTCCGAAGTACAAAAATGATCGCCTGTTCAATAACACACCGATTTCGACCTGGGACAATGCGGCTGGATTTCACCGTCTCGGGTCCGATGTAATTCCTACATACGGCGGACTCTGGAACCTGTATCGCCAGCACGGAATCAATGCGGCAAGTTGTGCAACTGGTGTCTGTATTTTGAAAGAAGCGGCCGCGATTCTGTGTGAACGAGCGGCGCAATAAGAGGAGTGTTAATTTGTATACGATCAAAGTAACATATCGTGCAGCAATCGCAACAAGCACGCGGCTCGATTATAAGAAGGCTACTTACCAGTTCGAATCTGTGCCGAATGATGTGGTTGATACGCTGTGTGCTGCCATTGATACAGAGTATAAGAAGCGATCAAAAGAACAGCATGGTGTGATGATTTACCTTGAAACGGCGCTTGAGACCATGGAGCGATTCAGAAAGCGCATGTACGTGCCGAACTCCATCGAGAGCGTCGAGATCGTTGACGCAGAAGAAAATGGCGACTAATCAACGCCTGTTAGTTGTTGAGCAAAACCCCAAACGGTTGTATAATAAAAAGGAGCGTAACAGTATGAAGTCGGTACAGATTACATACGATGCAAAAGTTAAGATCGGAACCAGCTATGAGCGCGGCGAAGCATGTACGCAGCTCGATTTCCTTGACGATAAGGTTGTGGAG
>QWCV01010312.1_pt1 | contig 11945 bp, 5 predicted proteins | sample 1972621 | NCBI WGS metagenome assembly QWCV01 (sample SAMN09866699, study PRJNA288562) | Human gut metagenome isolate pre2_stool, whole genome shotgun sequencing... | isolation source: gut | host: Homo sapiens | place: USA: California
GTTCACCAGCCAAGCCGAAGCAGACGCTGCTGCCGAAGCTGCCAAGAACGCGGCCATTGGGCAGCTGCAGAACGAAGCGCAGGGCATGGTAGATGCCGCCATTGCCTCGGCGCGGGCGCAGCTTGCGAATATTACATTCAGCTATGATGAAATCACCATCCCGCACGGTTTTGATTCCACGCCCGGCGCGCTGGGCAGCCACCAGACCATTACCGTTCCTGCCAACAGTTCGAACGATTACCCGATGAAAAACGATGAGTGGTCGGTAAAGGTCAGCATCGACAAAATCGACAGCGAAACAAAGCAGTGCATCCGAGATGACGCCGAGTTTAAGATTTTTGAGTGGGATACCGTAAATCAGCGGTATATTCCATTCGGCGGCTACAACCAGTACAAGGTTGAGCGCCAAGCAGATGGCACCTACAAGGTTATAAACCACAGCAGCTATGCCAATGGCTCGGATAACCTCTATTACACTCAGCGCAACGAGGGCAAGTTCGTCATCGTGGAGAGCCGCGCCCCCAGCGGGTACTACGGCGATTGGACGGATGTAACCAAACCCGGCACGGCAGGCTCTGTGCTGGGCAAGCGGGCGTATGCCTTTGAAATCACCAAAGCACTAGACGGCCAGACCATTTGGCTGGGGAACGCCGATTATAACGCGGATATTACCACGACCAACAGCGGCGGCACCCTCATCGACACCGGCGAGGGCATCGTAACTATCACCTTTGGCATCCGCAATGCAGATAAGACCTACGCCACAGACCCCACGGGTATTGCCAACAACGAAAATTCCTACACCATACACGCCAATGCCGATAAGATGCAGAATGACCGTGTCCTCGGCAATATTCTGTTGACAAAAGTGGACTTGGACGCCGCGCGGTATCTGGCTGCAGGCAGCAACGGAGATACCACGCTGGAAGGTGCTGTGTACGATCTGTACGCCGCTGACACGATTGAACATCCGGATGGTGTTTCGGGTGTGGTGGATTACTCCAAAATCACCGATGCCAACGGCACACCCCTTTGGCACACCACTGTCCTTACCAACGGCGGCTGGGATACCGATTACCTGCCCATTTTGCAGAAAGACCGGCTGGTAGCGTCTGCCAAAATCACAGACGGAAAGCTGGCTTTTGCCAACCTGTATATGGGCAGATATTACCTTGTGGAACGCGCCACAGGGCATGTTCTGCCGATTGACGGAAACGGCAAGCTGTATGTTACCGGGAAGTATCCGCAGCTGAACAAGAAGCTGGAACGCACCGGCAAGTATGCAAATCTCGCTGTGGATAGCGGCGAATATAAGGATTACATCTACAAAAACCAGTATTCCGCTGTTTCCGAAAGCCGCAAGCTGGACGGCAGCAAGGCGTGGGATGGCTATTATCTTTCCTACGCGAAAGGTTACCTCTGCGATGAGGTCAACCACTACAAAACCCTGTCCTATGCGGATGAATCCACCTACCACATCCACGCCGAGCAGGAAAGTCAAGACGAAGTGCTGAAATCTGGTTTTAGTTTGCAAAAGTTGGTTTCGACCACCGGTCAGCCAAGCCCGGCACTGAAGCTGGAGGGTGCGGGCTTTACCGTTTACCGCATTTCCAAATTGAGCAAGGCGGCGCAGTTCAAGCAGAACCAGGATGGCAGCTACGATGCCGCCAGCATCCTGTCCGTCTACCGCAAGGACAATTACGATAGCGCCACACTAAAATACGATTTCACCCATGAGGGACAGGCCGTCGCCAATATGTTCGAGAGCAATGCCGATACGGTCAACGCCTATAACGCGACCTTGACCGCAGACGGCGACTACGCCAACGGCAGGGGCAACGGCTGGATGCCCACGGATCAGCCCGCTGAATATAGGCTGGGAGAAATGTTCACCAACGATGAGGGCGTGTGGAGGGCTTGCCCTATGGGCAATACCTTGTCGTGGAAACCACTATCCCGAAAGATGTATTCCAGTGCGACCCGTTCATCGTCACGGTGGATTCCAGCAGTCCGCAGAGCCGCTTTACCGTACCAGCGGGCAGTGTTACCACCGCCACCGACAATTATATGACTTTTAACGTGCTGGACGAGGAATTGGAGGGCTATTTGCAGCTCATCAAGACCGACACCGAAACCAGCAAGGCGGTCAAAATTGCAAACGCAGCCTTTGCGCTGTATCGGCTGGATGAGAAAGACCGCAAGACCCGCATTTCCATGATCGACCCCGCCAGTGGCAGCGCCACCAAGAAAACGGATGTGTTCTACACCGATGCAGACGGTCTTATGAAAACACCCGAAAAACTGCCGCTGGGCAGATACCTGATTGAGGAACTTCAAGGTCCGGAGGGGTACTATAACGATTCTGCCTACTCGGTGGAATTTGAAATCAAGTCTGACCGCGTCTGGCAGGTCGTGGGCAATGCCACCAACGACATGGACGAGTACATCGTCACGGAGAAATACTGCAACCACGAAACCCTCGGTCAGCTTACCATTCGTAAGCTGGGCAATGTCCTGACCGATTACAAAGACGGGCAGTTCATCTACACGCAGAATAATTTGGCAGGGGCAACCTACGAAATCCACGCGGACGGCGATATTGCCACGCTCGACCGTCAGGGCACTTATTGGTATAAGGATGGCGACCTTGTTGCCACTGTTACCACAGGTGCGGCAGGTCAGGAAATTTGCCCCCCATCGTACACAGGCCACCTATGATTTCCTCACCATCTCCCATGACGGCACCAAAGGCGAAGTCACCGTGACCCTGCCGCTGGGTAAGTATACCATTACCGAGGTAAAAGCACCTTACGGCTTTATCCTGACAAACCAGAGCTACACGGTCGAATTCGGCTGGGGCAACCAGAAAAACGACATTGTGCTGGCAAAAACCATTGTCAGCCACGAGCAGGACGGCGACAAGGAATGTTCGTACAGCATTGTGAATGTCAAGGACGCCTCGGATGCCCACAAGAATGGGCAGACACTTGTGTTTGAAAATGCCCGTGTGCTGCCTGTTCCCGAAAAGCCCGGCGATAAAGTCAGCAAAATCGGTGTCGGCATCTATAAGCAGGATCGTGAAGCGCTGACCTATCTGCCCGGTGCGGTGTATGAACTCTACACCGTGGATGACATTTATTCCGCAGACGGTACAAAGCTGCTGGACGCCGGTGCAAAACTGGGCACCAGCAGCGCCACCAATACCAACGGTTTCGCGTGGTTCGATGCGGATGTTCCCATCCGTTCTGAAAGCTATCCCGACTCCGGCAACAGCGGCAGATACCGAATTGTCGAGGTCAAAGCTCCTGCCGGGTATTTGCTGGACAGCACCCCTATGGAATTTTCCTTCACCTATGAAGGTCAGCAAATCGCGTGGCAGGTCGTGAACGGTACAAACACCAACCTGCGCACCGGTGTAGACATTTCCAAGCAGGACATCACCAACGGCAAGGAGCTGCCCGGTGCAAAGCTGGAAATCCGCGATGCAGACGGCAATCTGGTAGAGGGCTGGACCTCCGGCAAAGTGCCGCACACCGTGCGAGGTCTGGAGCTGGAAAAAGCGTACACTCTGACCGAAACTCGTGCCCCGGACGGCTATTCCGAAGCCGAAAGCATCGTGTTCAAGCTGGTGCAGAACGGTACAGAGCAGGTCAATGAGGTGTATATGAAATCCAACGATGATTGGACAAAACTCGATAATGCCACAATCATCATGCAGGACGCGCCTGTGCTGGATATCGACAAAACGGACATTGCAGGCAATCTGCTGCCGGAAGCTACGCTGACGATCCGTGATGCGAATGATGAGGTCGTCGACACTTGGACAACCGACTACAAAACGCATAGTGTTCCCATCTCGGATGAATTTATCAAGCTGTCAGGCGAAACGAAGGAGTACATCTACACCCTGACCGAGGATGCCGCCCCGGCCGGCTTTGAAATTGCCGAATCAGTGCAGTTCAAGGTACAGCAGGCAGACGAAACTGTTTGCCTGTTCGTCCGCAAAAACACCGATGCCGAATGGGTGCGCGCTGACAAGCGGCTAATTCAGATGATAGACGAAGCCACGCCCCGCGAGGACACGCCCACACCGACTCCGGCGCCCACACCGCAGCCGACGCCCGCTGCAACTCCAGCGCCCACTCCTGTTCCCACGCCGGTTATTACGCCGCACAAGGTGCAGACCCTCCCGCAGACAGGAGATGGTTTCCCGCTGCTGGCTATCGTGGTCGTGTCTCTTGCATCTGCGACAGGTATCGTGCTGCTGACCATTAAGCAGAAAAATGCGCTGAAAGAAACTTCTGATGAGGAGGACGCCGATGAAAGTTCTGATCGTTGAACCCGGAAAATACCCCCGCGAAGCCGACATTGAACACACCCTTGAAGCCGAGCAGGCAGTTGTCGGCGGCACCATCGAGGCAGTGTACCCTTGGCGGGATAGCGCCTGTATCGTCTGTAATGCGTAGTTATATGTTATGTGTAGCATAATTGACATCTCCTTTCGTACCTCCTGATTTCATTTGTATTTTAGCCGGTAGCTTTTTGTGATCTCTTGGGTTTTATAGAGCTACATGGAACAGATTTCTTTCGTATTCAGCCTCTCCCGCTTATAGCCGTGAAACTGCAGAGCAGTTTTTGCTTCAATACTTCGGAGTCGATGTCCACGCTATAGATCAGACTCTTGACGGTCGAATGCGCCATGCACGGCGTCACATGAATGCATTGGACGAGATTTTTCGCACGGGAACAGTGTGCCGCCGTAAAGTTTATGGCGTTGCTTCTATTGATGACGATTGTTTCGATAAGTTTTTTTCCGACTACTTGAGTTATTGCAAAATGCAGAATTTTTCGAGATCGTGGATGGACAACACAATAGCAGCATTGAGGCTTTTCTTGCTTGCTGTTCATTCATCAAACACACAGAACATCAAAAGCATAAATGCGGAGACTATCAACTGTTTTTCCACGGCTATGAGCAATGCTTCAGAAATATGCATGAATGTTCGTAGAGCAAGATGCCGACAAGTTGGTGCTTACCTGCACTGGCTTTATGACCACAAATATACGGATTTGGATTATTCCCTTCAACTCCCAAACTTCAAACGCACTGCACCCCAGATTCCACAGGTATGGAGTCCTGAAGAAATCGACAAGATTCTTGCAGTCATCGATACTGCCAATCCAGTTGGAAGGCGGAATTACGCGATTTTTCTGCTTCTTGCAAGAACAGGGTTAAGGATAAGCGACGTTTTGGGACTCAAATTTTCAAATATTAACTGGAAGGAAAACTGCATTTCACTTTCTCAGCAGAAGACAGGGAACGCCTTGAGTCTGCCACTCAGCAAAGAGCTAGGTATGGCGATTATTTCTTATTTGCAAGATGGCCGCCCACAGTCCTCCTCGGCTTTTATCTTTCTGAGCCATAACGCACCGTTTCAGCCATTGGGTGAGCATAACAATTTCAATCCGGAATTTCATAAGTATTTACGCAGAGCAGGGATTGCTATCCCAACAAAGAGGCACACAGGCGTACACACTATCCGCCATTCGTTTGCCACAAATATGCTGAGAAAAGGCACTCCGGTGCAGGATGTGTCCCAAATCCTCGGTCACAGTAACATCAGTGTAACAGAAACCTACTTGCGGGTCGATATTGAACATATGCGGTTATGTTCGCTGAGTTTGGAGGGATTACTATGAAACAATTTACTTTCACAAGCCAGCTTGCGCCAATAATATGGAAATATCTAGAATCTCGACAAAATGAGGGATATACCTCCGTGCATTGCGGCTATTATATGCAGGAACTGGACTGCCTTTCAAAGGAACTCTCGGATGCCCCCGTGGTGACAAAAGAGCTTATTGACGCATGGGATTTATTAAAGCCATATCTTTCAAACCGTTCGAAAATAGTCAGACATAATGCGATACGCGCTTTTGCAAAATTTGCATACACGCAGGACGGAATCTCCTATGTCCCGGATACCAGCAAACTAAAGAACAGTTCGACTTTTACCCCGCATATATTTACTGTTGAAGAAATACGGCGATTATTATATGCAGCAGATAATCTGCCGGTCAGGAATAATGCGCCAACAAGGCATCTGGTCATACCTGCTGTTATCCGGCTTTTATATTGCTGTGGTTTTCGTATAGGTGAGGTGCTCCGGCTAAGAGTGAAGGATGTCGATTTGGATACAGGCATTATTACTGTACACAACGGGAAAGGAGGTAAGGATAGACTTGTCCCTGTCCACAATAGCGTAATAGAGTATCTCCGAAGCTACTCTGCTCAGTTACCAGATGAAAGAGAATGGTTCTTTCCATCTGCTTGTGGCCATTATTCTATTAAAACAATCTATGATAATTTTCGCGAGCTGCTATTCGCATGCAATATTCCTCACACCGGCAATGGCCCTCGTGTGCATGATTTTCGGCATACATTCGCAGTTCATACACTGGAAAAACAACTTTCTGATGGGTATGATCCCATGGTAATCGTTCCTCGCCTTGCCGCGTATTTGGGACATAAGAGTTACCGTGAAACCTGTTGGTATATTCACCTGACGGTTGCTTCGTTCCCGGAACTTTCCCAAAAACTTGACAGAGCATTTGTCGGCATTATTCCGGTTGGAGGTGAGACGGATGAGGAAAACTGACTTTACCAAAGCACTGACCGAGTATTTCTCAATCTATCTGCCTACTACATGCGGGGTGAGTCCCAATACCACCAATTCATACAGAGATACTTTCAAGCAACTCCTTCTATTTTTTCAAGAAAAGAAAGGCATCTCCGCAAATTATATAGAATTGCGCTATCTGAATATGGAACTTGTTTCTGAATTTCTGGATTGGTTAGAAACATCCCGCCATATTGCGGTTACAACAAGAAACCAGCGACTTGCCGCCATAAAGGCCTTTGCTCATTTTGTACAGTACAAGTTTCCGGAAAACATAGAAAACTGCGTTGACATTATTAATCTGCGACCCAAAAAGTACGAAAAGGCATTGATACCGTTTTTGACGGAGGATGATCTGTCACTTCTTCTGTCCCAACCAGATGCATCTACCCGACAAGGGCTCCGAGATTTGACACTTCTTGCACTACTGTATGACTCTGGCGCACGGGTACAGGAATTGGTGGATCTTAGGCTGAAAGATGTCCGTCTAACACACCCCCCAATGGTTATTCTAACTGGAAAAGGACGAAAAGTTCGTCAGGTTCCCCTGATGAAGGATACCTGCAAACTGTTGGACAGATATATCCGCAGCTTTCATTCCGATTCTCAGTCTCAGATGATTCCGCTATTTTATAATGCAAAAAAGCAGGCTTTATCTCGCTATGGAGTCACCTATATTCTGAAGAAGTATGCGGCAAAGGCATCTCCGGTACTTGAACCACAGAATATATCTCCTCATGTATTACGCCACACCAAAGCCATGCACTTGCTGCGAGCTGGTGTTAACATGATATATATTCGAGATTTTCTTGGGCATGCAGACATCTCTACAACAGAGGTTTACGCTCGCATCGATGCAGAGATGAAGCGAAAAGTATTTGAGGAGAAAGTGCCGAATTACACACCCAATACCACAATGCCTTGGGAGGAGGATGAAGATTTATTGCAATGGTTAACACAATTTGGAAAGAAAACTTTCTGATTATGTGTAGTAAATTATGCTTAAACGCCCGGGATTCTGGGCATTTTGCTCAATTACTACTCATTTGTAGGAACTACTCATTACAGACTCAATGTCGGCTTCGCGGGGGTACTTTCCGGGTTCAACAATCAGCACTTTCATCGGTATTCTCCTCATCAGAAGTTTCTTTCAGCGCATTTTTCTGCTTAACGGTCAGCAGCACGATGCCTGTCGCAGACGCAAGGGAAACGACCACAATAGCCAGCAGCGGGAAACCATCTCCTGTCTGCGGGAGGGTCTGCACCTTGCGCGGTGCAATAACCGGCGTGGGCGCGGGAGTTGGCACCGGGGTTGCAGCGGGTGTCGGCTGCGGTGTTGGTGTAGGCGTATCCTCGCGGGGCATAGCTTCATCGATCATTTGAATTAGCCGCTTGTCAGCGCGCACCCATTCGGCATCGGCGTTTTTGCGGACGAACAGGCAAACAGTTTCGTCTGCCTGCTGTACCTTAAACTGCACCGATTTGGCAATTTCAAAGCCGGCCGGGGCGGCATCCTCGGTCAGGGTGTAGATGTACTCCTTGTTGCCATCCGACAGCTTGATAAATTCATCCGAGATGGGAACACTATGCGTTTTGTAGTCGGTTGTCCAAGTGTCGACGACCTCATCATTCGCATCACGGATCGTCAGAGTGGCACCCGGCAGCAGATTACCCGCAATGTCGGTCTTGTCGATATCCAGTACCGGCGTGTCCTGCATGACAATGGTTGAGCCATTCATTTTCGACCAGTCATCGTCCGTTTTTACATACACCTCATTGACCTGCTCTGTACCTTCCTGCACCAGCTTGAACACGATGCTTTCGGCTTCGGCATAGCCGTCCGGGGCGCGCTTTTCCGTCAGCGTGTACTCTTTTTCAAGTTCCAGCCCGCGTACAGTATGCGGGGCTTTGCCGGAGGTCCAGCCCTCGACCAGATTGCCGTCTGCATCACGGATTTCCAGCTTTGCACCGGGCAGTTCCTTGCCGTTAGTGATGTCCTGCTTGGAAATGTCTACACTGGTGCGCAGGTTGGTGTTCGTGCCGTCCACGACCTGCCACGCGATTTGCTGACCCTCGTAGGTGAAGGTAACTTCCATAGGGGTGCTGTCCAGCAGGTAACCCGCAGGGGCTGCAACTTCCACAATGCGGTATCTGCCGCTGTTCTCGTGGCTGGTGCTTCGCGGACCTGCAGGGTCAATGTAATATTCGCCGCGAATCGGCACGTCCACATCAAACCAAGTAAAGCCGCTGGCGTTGGTTGTGCTACTGGTGGCCAGCTTTGTACCGGCGTCCAGCAGCTTTGTACCGTCTGCGGAATAAATGTCATCCACGGTGTAGAGTTCATACACCGCACCGGGCAGATAGGTCAGCGCCTCTCGGTCCTGCTTGTAAATGCCTACACCGACTTTGCCGACTTTATCGCCGGGCTTTTCGGGAACAGACAGCACACGGGCATTTTCAAACACAAGTGTCTGCCCGGTCTTGTGGGCATCCGAGGCATCCTTGACGTTCACGATGCTGTACGAACATTCCTTGTCGCCGTCCTGTTCATGGCTGACAATAGTTTTTGCCAGCACAATGTCATTTTTCTGGTTTTCCCAACCAAATTCCACAGTGTAGCTCTGCTGGGTCAGCACAAAACCATACGGCGCTTGAACCTCGGTAATGGTGTACTTACCCAGCGGCAGGGTCACGGTAACTTCGCCTTTGGTGCCATCATGGGAAATTTTCAAGAAATCATAGGTTGCCTGCGTGCGGGTGGGGCTGAATTTCACCTCATCCACTTGCCCCTCTGTGCCGGTGGTAACAGTTGCCACCAAATCGTCGGATTTGTACCAGTAGGTGCCTTGGCGGTCTGGTGTGGCAATGTCGGCTGCAGCGTGAATTTCGTACACCGCGCCTGCAAGGTTGTCCTGCGTGTAGATGAACTGTCCATCTTGGTAGTCGGTCAGCACATTGCCCAGCTTACGAATGGTAAGCTGACCGAGTGTTTCGTGATTGCAGTATTTCTCCGTGACGATGTACTCGTCCATGTCGTTGGTAGCATTGCCCACGACCTGCCAGACGCGGTCAGACTTGATTTCAAACTCCACCGAGTAGGCAGGATCGTTGAAATAGCCTTCCGGGCCTTGCAGTTCTTCAATCAAGTATCTGCCAAGCGGCAGTTTTTCGGGTGTTTTCATAAGGCCGTCTGCATCGGTGTAGAACACATCGGTTTTCTTGGTGGCGCTGCCGCTGGCAGGGTCGATCATGGAAATACGGGTCTTGCGGTCTTTTTCGTCCAGTCGATACAGCGCAAAGGCTGTGTTGCCAATTTTGACCGCCTTGCCGGTTTCGGTGTCGGTCTTGATGAGCTGCAAATAGCCTTCCAGTTCCTCGTCCAGCACGTTAAAGGTCATATAATTGTTGCTGGCGGTGGTAACACTGCCAGCAGGAATCGTGAATCGGCTCTGCGGGCTGTTGGCGTCCACTGTCACGATGAACGGATCACACTGGAACACATCCTTGGGGATGGTGGTTTCTACTACCAGATATTGCCCATACGGCAGGCCCTCCACGCGGAAAATGCCCTCATCGTTCGTGAACATTTCTCCCAGCCTATATTCAGCGGGCTGATCCGTGGGCATCCAGCCGTTACCCTTGCCGTTGGCGTAGTCGCCGTCTGCGGTCAAGGTTGCGTTATAGGCGTTGACTGTTTCGGTACTGCTCTCGTACATATTGGCGATGGCTTGTCCCTCATGGGTGAAATCGTACTTTAGTGTGGCGTTATCGTAGTTGTCCTTGCGATAGGCAGACAGGATGCTGACGGCATCATAGCTGCCATCCGGGTTCTGCTTGAAATGCGCCGCCTTGCTCAGTTTAGAGATGCGATAAACGGTAAAGCCCGCACCTTCCAATTTCAAAGCAGGACTAGGCTGTCCAGTAGTGGAAACAAGTTTTTGCAAACTAAAGCCGGATTTCAGCACTTCGTCTTGGCTCTCCTGCTCGGCATGGATGTGGTAGGTGGATTCGTCAGCATAGGACAAGGTTTTGTAGTGGTTGACCTCATCGCAGAGGTAGCCTTTCGCGTAGGACAGATAGTAGCCATCCCACGCCTTGCTGCCGTTCAGCTTGCGGCTCTCGGCTACGGCGGAATACTGGTTTTTGTAGATGTAGTCGGTGTACTCGCCGCCCTTGGTGGCAAGGCTGCTGTACTTGCCGGTGCGTTCCAGCTTCTTGTTTAGTTGCGGATACTTTCCGGTAACATACAGCTTGCCGTTTCCGTCAATGGGCAGCACCAGCCCTGTGGCGCGTTCCACAAGGTAATATCTGCCCATATACAGGTTTGCAAACGCCAGCTTTCCGTCTGTGATTTTCGCAGAGGCTACCAGCCGGTCTTTCTGCAAAATGGGCAGGTAATCGGTGTCCCAGCCGCCGTTGGTGAGAACAGTGGTGTGCCAAATGGGCGTGCCGTTGGCATCGGTGATTTTGGAGTAATCCACCACACCCGAAACACCGTCCGGGTGTTCAATCGTGTCAGCGGCGTACAGATCGTACACAGCACCTTCCAGCGTGGTATCTCCGTTGCTGCCCGCAGCCAGATACCGCGCGGCGTCCAAGTCCACTTTTGTCAACAGAATATTACCGAGGACACGGTCATTCTGCATCTTGTCGGCATTGGCGTGCATGGTGTAGGAATCTTCGTTGTTGGCAATGCCCGTGGGGTCTGTGGCGTAGGTCTTATCTGCCTTGCGGCTGCCAAAGGTGATGGTGACCACACCCTCACCGGTGTCGATGAGCGTGCCGCCACTGTTGGCCGTAGTAATGTCGGCGTTATAATCGGCGTTGCCCAGCCAAATCGTCTGACCGTCCAATGCTTTGGTGATTTCGATGGCATACGCCCGCTTGCCCAGCACGGAACAAGCTGTGCCGGGAGCGTTTACATCCGACCAGTCACCATAGTACCCACTGGGTGCGCGGCTCTCCACGATGACAAACTTGCCCTCGTTGCGCTGGGTGTAGAACAAATCGTCCGAACCGCCTGCATAGTCGCTGTGGTTGATGACCTTGTAAGTGCCATCGCTCTGGTGCTCGACTTTGTACCGGTTGTATCCGCCAAACGGGATATAGCACTGCCGAACGGTGTCCCACGCAAAAATCTTAAACTCGGCGTCACCCTTGATGCGCTGCTTGGTTTCGCTGTCGATTTTGTCGATGCTGACCTTTACCGACCATTCATCGTTCTGCATTTTATAGTCATTGGAACTATTAGCCGGAACAGTAATA
>QWCV01003304.1_pt1 | contig 11936 bp, 9 predicted proteins | sample 1972621 | NCBI WGS metagenome assembly QWCV01 (sample SAMN09866699, study PRJNA288562) | Human gut metagenome isolate pre2_stool, whole genome shotgun sequencing... | isolation source: gut | host: Homo sapiens | place: USA: California
TTTCCATCTGTGAAGAACTTCCGCATACGAATGGTCTGATCGTGGGACGGGGTGCATTGGTTCAGGTCGATTTCATCAACCACCGCCCGCTGGCTGTCCTCGTCCAAATAGGAAAGCTCCACCGCAGGGCGCATTTTAATTTTGCCCTCGTCCACAAGGTCGAGCAGTTCAGGTACAAGATTTGTCAGTCGGATATATCTGCGAATCTGTTCACGACTTTCGCCAACTTCATCGCCAAGAATATCTCTTGATTTTGCACCATCCAACTTGTGCCCCACTGGTGCACAAGTTAAATCTGATCGCTGTCCCTGTCTGTTCATCGCTTCCAGCCGCATTTTATAGGCAAACGCCTTTTCTGAGGGAAGTATCTGCGACCGCTGGTAGTTGCTCTCCACCATCAGCACAGTGGCGGCATCACGGTCAAGGTCTACGACCTCGCAACGGAGTGCTTCAAATCCGGCAAGTTCACAAGCTCGTTTTCGCCTGTGACCGGAAATCAGCTCGTATCTGCCGTCCTCTTTCTGACGGACTGTAGCCGGAGTAATGACTCCTCGCTCCTTGACGCTCTCCACAAGCTGTATCATATCCTCGTCGTCCCGTACCTTAAATGGGTGGTCGGGAAAATCGTCAATCAGCTCAAGGGGAATATCTCGGATTTTACTGAGCTTAGCATCATCCCGTTCCTCTTGCGTAGAGAACAGCTCATCGAGTGTGTTCGTGGGAAGCGTGAAGTCGCTCTTTCTGCCTGCCATCGGCTAACACCTCCTTCGTAAAATCCGTGTAAGCCTTAGACACGGTGCTGCTCGGCTCATAGGCGTATATGCTTTTCCCTTTAGATGAAACCTCGGCGGCTTTTACGGCAATGGGAATGGTCGTCCGGTATATCCTGATCCGACAACCGAAGTTCTCTCGCAGCGCTTCTACCGTACTTTTAGCAAGATTGGTTCTACCGTCTACAAGCGTGAGCAGAATACCGTCGATTGTCAGGTTCCGATTGGTGTGCTTCTTCACCTTGGCAATCGTCGATAAAAGCTGCGTCATACCTTTTGCGGGGAGATACTGTGCCTGCACGGGAATAATCACACTGTCCGCCGCAGTCAGAGCATTGAGCGTTATCATACCGAGGGACGGCATACAATCTATCAGTACATAGTCGTATCTGTCCTTTACTTGGCTGAGATAGTTTTTCATCACGCTCTCTCTGCTCATTGCAGTCACAAGGCTCATCTCCAACGCTGAAAGGTCAAGGTTTGACGGAACAAGGTCAACCTTTTCTTCGTGGCTGAGAATGCCGGAGAACGGGTCTTGCTGTTCTTCCCGCATTACCGCTGATAGCTTATTGGAAAGGGTCTGCTTCAAGCTGTCCGTGTCCTGCCAACCGAGGCAGGTAGTAAGGTCGCCCTGCGGGTCAGCATCCACGAGAAGTACCTTTTTGCCCTGCATAGCCAATCCAATGCCGAGGTTTACTGCCGTGGTGGTTTTCCCCACGCCGCCTTTTTGGTTGCATATCGCTATGGTTTTACAGTTTGGCATCTTTCGCTTTTCCTCCTTCTTTGTAGATTTCATAGCCGCCTGAAATCGACGGCTATGTATATGTCCGCAGTATTTGTTCTCAACGCCCCCTGCGGCGGCTTTTGCCTTACGGGAAACACTTGGGTCACGGTGTGCTGCACCGTGTTCATAGGGATCTCACCTCTGCCGGGTTCTCCGCCAGCTCCGTAGAGAAGTATCATTATCATTCTGACTGTCATCGCCGTTCCGGTGGCAAACCGAATTTCAGATCAGGGGTTCTCGCTCTTGCTCCGAAAAGGAACAGTCACGGCGTACCTATCTTCGGGCTATCATCAGAACTAATGTCCCAAGTGCCTGTATATTCAATTTTCAAGGATCACGAAGAAGCTCCTGAATGAAGTCAGGAATTAACCCCTTCACTTACTCTGAATTAGGGGCGGCTTTTGGCAGGGTGTTTTTCAAAAAAAGTTGAAAAAATTTTTTCGTGACCCTCTGAAAACAAAAAAGCCGCCTTTCCGAAAGCGGAAAAGCGGCACAGGATTTAAGGCTATATAATATGAAAAAGGCTGCTTACCCCCAAGCGGGGAATAAGCAGCCCAAGCTATGTTTAAATGTAGACAACTTTGAGTTTCTTCTTTTTTGCACGGATTACCTTTACCAACACCTCATCAACGGCATCGGTATATTTCCCTTGCTGCATACGGAGGTTTTTGAAATCAATTAGGGACTCAATAATCTCTGACCGTTCCTGATTGGTCAGGTAGATATGATATTTCTGTTCTTTCATTGTCTGACACCTCCTGATGCTTTCATTATACTTATAGAGGTGCAGAAATTCAAAGATGCAATTACATTATAGATAGAAAACAATAAGGCTCCGACCTTTAGAGTCAGAGCCTTATTGCTCGCCTTTGCAAATGCCATTTTTCAGTGTTTTGAAATTATCGCCTTACCGGGCTGTGGCATTTGGCTCCTCCCGTTTATAATATCACGCGCCAGGCCTCGGCCAGACGCTGCAGCGACCACGCCGCGTTGGCCGGGCTCGTCGACGGCAGAGCAACGGCCGGGCGGCCGAGCAGCGGCTCGTTATAACGGCGGTAGTATTTCAGCGACGTGTTCCCGTTGCAGAAAATGCGTTCGATCGGCGCATGCTCCGTGATGATGCGCAGGTCGTTCGGCACAACGTCGCGGATGCTGCTGTCGGACGAGCCGGTGATGGTGCACTGCCCAATGGAGTCCCACAGCGCAAAATGGTGGCGCAGGGCAAGCGCGCGCTTCTCCTCCACGGTCTGCGGTGTCGGCTCGCCGGTCAGCAGGGCGAGCAGCGGCCAGAAGCGGTTCTGCGGATGGCCATAGAAAAACATGGCCTCCCGCGACTTGATCGACGGGAATGAGCCGAGAATAAGCACGCGGGACTCCGCGTCAAACAGCGGGGGGATGGGATGCACCTGCGGCATGGGCGTCTGCGGCATGAGATCAGCCTCCTGGTCTAAGAAAACGCTGATTGAAACAGCGCTTCCCCTAAAAACTGCCCTCATTGTAGCCCGCGCCGCCCCGATTGTCAAGCGTCCGGCGCAGCACGCGCCGCAGCCAGCTGCCGTCCTGCTGCGTCAGGGCCTGCAGCAGCACAAAGGCCGCAAGCAAAACCGTCAGGAACCAGCCGCCGCGGCACAGGAGCCGCACAAGCCATCCGCCCATCGCCGGAGACGGGAGCGTCAGCAGCAGGGCAAGGCCGAGGCTCAGCAGCGGCAGAGCAAAATCCGCCGCGCGCGGCCGGTGCTCCGTCGCAACGAGCAGCCGCCGGATGCTCAAATACAGATTGATGGCATGCGTCACGGCAAACACCGCCACATAGCCCGCAACGCCATGGCGCGGCAGCAGGACATAAAGGAATACGACGTCCAGAACGGACGTCAGCGTGTTATAGCGCACGCAGCTCAGCTGCTCGGCGAGGCCCTTGAGCATGCCGTCGACAATGGCATCGAGATAGAGCATCAGCACCATCGGCGCAAAGATGCGCAGGTAGCGCCCGGCATCCGCGCTGTGATAGATACACTGCCCCAGCTCCTCCGCGCAGACGAAGAAGAAGCCCGCCACGGCTGCGGCAAACAGCATGGTCATGCGGATACACTTCCCGCTCAGGTCACGCACGCGCAGGGCGCGTCCCATGGCCCGGCAGCGCGAAAGCTCCGGCACCAGCAGATCGGAGACGGAATAGAGGATGGCAGCCGGGAACATCAGGATGGGGAACACCATGCCGTGGATCGTCCCATAGCCCGCCATAGCCTCCTCCGTCGAGCCGCCGTAGCGCGCAAGGCCGATGGGGATAAGCAGCTGCTCGGCCGTGTTCAGCCCGGCGCGCAGGGCGTCGTTCAGCGCCAGCGGGACGCTCAGGCGCAGCAGGCGCTTTCGCATCGGGATGTGCTCGCGCGGGACCCGCCGCATATCGCGCCGGTAGCGCAGATACAGCAGTGTGAAGTCAAAAATACACCCGGCGGAGCTGCCGAACGTGATGGCGCAGCACGCCCGCGCCAGATCGTCCCCGGCCCAGAGGTACAGCAGGGTGACCGTCAGCCCGACGGACACCAGCCGCTCCGCGATCTCGATGCCGACGAGCTGGCGGATGCGGGAGCAGGCCGTGTAATACCCCGTCATGATCCCGCACAGGCAGGAAAACGGAAGCAGCAGGCCCATGACCCGCAGGCTCGGCGCAGCGCGCAGATCGCGCAGCCATGCCTGCGCAAAAAAGTCCGAGAGGAAGAACAGCGCCGCGCCGGAGACGGCGCTCACGAGGATGCCGTATTGCAGACAGGCGCGCATGGCCGCGCGCACGCCGCTCAGGCGCCGGTGTCCGAATTCCTCCGCCGCCAGATACATGGCCGTTACGCGCACCCCGGCCGTCCCCGCCAGCATGGCAAAGACGCCGATGGTCGAGATGAGCTGCATCAGGCCCAGCCCCGCCGCGCCGATGCGCACGGAGAGGAAGACCTGAAATGCGATGGAGATGAGCCGCAGCAGCAGATTCGCCGCCGTCAAAAGCAGCGCGCCGCCCAAAATGGAGTCGTTCCGCTCCACGCCCTCACCTCCCCTGTCCAATATATCAAAACTCCCCCGGAAACATGCCTGTTTCCGGGGGGATCAGATCGGTTATCATGGGAGCGTTGCAGGGTCGGGACATGCCCCGACCGGCGCGGAACTCACGAACGGCAAAGGCCATCGTTAAAACGGTAAACGCACCCGAATTGTCATTCCGAGGAGCGAAGCGACGTGGGAATCTCGCAGTACCCGGCCGGATCACAGGAAAGCCTTGGCGAATCCGCCGGGCGTTGCAGGAGATTGCCACGGCCCCTTCGGGGCCTCGCAATGACAAACTTGAAGGCACTGCGCCAATGAATCTGTGCCGCAATCATTGCCTGCCTGCATGGCGCTCAGGCCGCTGCATTACCAGTCCCGCAAGAAGTCCCGGACGGCTGCACGGGCAGGCTCACAGGTCATCAGGTCGCCGTCGAGGCTGATGCGATGATAGGCCGCCGCGCGCAGGAAGCAGACATCCGGCTCCGTTCCGGGCAGCACATGGTCCCGGAACGCCGCCAGAAAATTCTCCCGGCCCGTATTGCTGACAACGATGAATTTCTTCGGCACGGCAAGATAGTGGTCCGCCAGCTCGGCATGCCCGTTGAAGCAGCACTGGCTCCGCTCGTTGAACAGGAAAAAATTGGAGCACGGAAAATCGCAGTAATTCGGCACGATGAACACGGCGCGGTCCGCCAGTGCCGCCGCCTCGTTCAGGCGGAACGCATCGTCCGCAAAATAGGGGCAGGCCTCGCGCTGCCGGAAGCACTCACAATGGCAGGCGCCGCAGCCATGCACCGAAAGTCCGGAAAAATCGAAGCGGGTCAGACCCTCCGCCCCGAGCGTTTCCTGCACACAGTCGGCAATGGCAGCGCAGTTCCCATCCGCCCGGCTGCTGAAGGAGATCACACACGTTTTCATTCATTAGCCCTCACTTTCGCTCAGAATTCGCCCGCTGCATACATCAGCGCGGACAGGGCGCACAGTGGGGCCGTCTCGCAGCGCAGGATGCGGCTGCCGAGCGTGCAGATCTGCAGGCCGGCCCTCTGCGCCTGCTCCACCTCGCTGCGCTCCAGACCGCCCTCCGGCCCCGTCAGCAGGGCCGCCGTGCGGAACGACGCGGACTCGATGGCGGCGCGGAATGTGCGCTGCTCCTCGTTCTCATAAAAGCAGACGGCAAGCTCCGCCTGCGCCGCCCGCTGCAGCGCCGCCTCATACGACGGCAGCGCCAGCACCTGCGGGATGCGGCCGCGCCCGGACTGCTCTGCGGCCGAGGCAGCGATCTTCTGCCAGCGCTCAAGCTTTTTGGCAAGTGAGCGCTCATCCGGCCGGGAGACACAGCGCGCGCTCGGGAACGCGACCAGCTCCGCCGCGCCCAGCTCCGTCGCCTTCTGGATCACATGCTCAAATTTATCCGCCTTGGCAAAGGCCATATACACACTGCAGAATACGGCCGCCTCGCTCTTTGCGGCCGTGTGCTCCTGCACGACAAGGCTGACCTGCCCCGGAGCCACGTCCGAGACAACGCAGTGCCACTCCTCGCCCTCGCCGTCGCACACCGTGACGGCATCTCCGTTTTTCAGGCGCAGCACACGCGCATGCGCGGCATTCTCCCCCGTCAGGACCAGAAAATTCTCACCCAGCTCCGCGCGCGGAACAAAAAAACGCGGCATAGCGCTCTCCCCTCCCCGCCTTTGCGGCGGTGGTTTTTGTTGTTTATAGGCAGCACCGCACATTTGCATCTTCAGCCCCCGAGGAATCGTGCGGTTCAGCTTGAATCAGGGAAGCTCTGATTCAAGCTGCAAGAGTGGATGGCGAGAGATTTTTCGTCAAGCCGAAGTTTGGAAAACGCAGGAATACTTTGTGTATTTCAAGTTTCCCGAACTGATGGATTGGCGAAAAAGATCCGTCATCCGCCGCAGCAGATTGATTCAGAGTTTCCCAAATAATATTGTAGCATATTGGTAGGCATTGTGCAAGCCCGCCCGGCTCGCGCTTGTATTTCGCCCGATTTTGTGCTATTATTTTTCGGGAAAGGGGGCGAACACGCATGGACGATCTGCTGAGCGGGCTGAACGCGGCCCAGCGGGAGGCCGTCACGGCCACAGAGGGCTATGTCCGCGTGATTGCAGGCGCGGGCTCCGGCAAGACGCGCGCATTGGCGCGGCGCTTTGCCTACCTTGTGAACGAGGTCGGCACGCTGCCCGGCAACATCCTGTGCGTGACGTTCACGAACAAGTCCGCCGCCGAAATGCGCCAGCGCATCCACGCCCTGACGGGCGACGAGGACACAGGCTATATCTGCACGTTCCACAGCTTCTGTGTGACCGTCCTGCAGGAGGACAGCCACGCCGTGCAGTATCCGCGGCGCTTTCTCGTGCTTGACAACAGCGACATCGACGCCATGCTCCGCATCATCTATGAGGAGCGCGGGCTGACGCTGCGCGCCATGACCTTCAGCGCGGCGCGGGACATGATCGAGCTCCGCAAGCTCAAGAAGGAGCCGCAGTATTATCTCGATCTCATCACGCTGTCGCTCGAGACGCTGCAGCAGAAATACCTGCAGGCCGAGGCCCCGGACGACATCATTTTCTATGGCTATCTCTACCAGCAGAAGAAATGCTTCGGTCTGGACTACAACGATCTGCTGAAATTCACGCTCTATATCTTCGAGCAGGATGCGGACATCCGGCTCAAGTGGCAGCAGCGGCTGGAATACATCATGGTCGACGAATTTCAGGACATCGACGAGCCGCAATACACGCTGATGCAGGTGCTGTGCGGCTATCACCACAACCTCTTCGTCGTGGGCGATCCCGACCAGACGATCTATACCTGGCGCGGAGCAAACATCCGGTATCTGCTGGACTTCGATCAGGTCTTTCCCGGTACGCGCACGATCCTGATGATGGAAAATTACCGCTCCACGCCGCAGATCCTGTCCGTGGCCAATTCGCTCATCGCCAGAAACACGGACCGCATGGAAAAATCCCTGCTCCCCACCCTGCCGGACGGCGCGCCGGTCCGTCTGCACCACGCGCGCAGCGCGGCGGACGAGGCCGCGTGGATGGCGGCGCAGATGCAGGCCCTGCACGACGGCGGGACGCCCTACCGCGATATGACCGTGCTCTACCGCGCGCATTATCTCACGCGGACGGTCGAGGAGGTGCTCCAGCGGGAGAAGATCCCCTATACCATCTACAGCGGCGTGCAGTTTTTCGGCCGCGCCGAGATCAAGGACGCCCTGTCCTACCTGCGCATGATCGCCTGTCAGGACGATCTGTCATTCCTGCGCATTGTCAATCAGCCGAAGCGCAACATCGGGGAGCGCCGCCGCAGGCTGCTGCAGGAGCAGGCCGCACAGGAGGGCTGTTCGCTGTTCACGGCCCTGCGCCGCAGTGTCGGCACGGAGGCCTTCCGCGGCACGGGTGCGGCGCGCTTCGTCTCGCTCATCGATGCCTTTTCGTCCGACTGCTCCGGCCGGTCCGTCTCGGAGGTCCTGTCCGCCATCCTGCACGAAAGCGGCTATGAGGCCATGCTCCGCACGGAGGGCAGTCAGGAGCGGCTGGATAATCTGGCCGAGCTGAAGCAGTCCGTCTATGAATATGAGACGACGTGCGGCGAGGAATGCACACTCGAGCACTATCTGGCCCATGTGGCCCTGTTTACAAACGCCGACGCGGGCGACAGCAGCGACCGCGTGAAGCTGATGACCGTGCACACGGCCAAGGGACTGGAATTCCCCCATGTGTTCCTGTGCGCGATGAACGAGGGACTGTTCCCCTCGAAAAAGATCCGGACCCTCCCCGCCATGGAGGAGGAGCGACGGCTGGCCTTCGTCGCAATGACGCGCGCGGAGCAGGGGCTGTACCTCTCCGAGGCCGCCGGACGCAATTTTGACGGAACCGACCGCTATCCCTCGCGCTTTCTGCTCGACATCGACCCCGGCCTTCTGGAGCAGAGCGGTGAGCGCGACGATATGCTGCTGGATAACGCCCGCGGCTACATTGCCATGAGCGAACGCACGCTGCGCGGCAGCGCGGACGCCGCCGCCTTCCGGCCCGGCCAGCGCGTGCGGCACAGCATTCTCGGCACGGGCACCATGCTGGAGCTCGACGAGGCAAAGCAGGCCTGGCTCATCCGCTTTGACGGACTGCCGACCCCGCGGCGCATTTCTTTCCGCGCGCGGCTCACGCCGTGTCCGGAGCAGGAAGGAGACACCCCATCATGACCCTACAGGAATTTTTCGCGGAAAACGCGCGCGCTGCCATCGCGTTTTCGGGCGGCGTGGATTCGTCGTATCTGCTGTATGCTGCGGTGCAGTGCGGTGCAGACGTGCACGCCTACTTCGCCAAGACAGCGTTCCAGCCGCAGTTTGAGCTGGACGACGCGCGACGGCTGGCCGAGAGCGTCGGCGCAAGGCTGACTGTGCTGGAGCTGGATGCCCTGTCCTCCGAGGATGTGGCGCGCAATCCTGCAAACCGCTGCTATTACTGCAAGCAAAATATTATCGGAAATCTGAAGCGCGCGGCAGCCGAGGACGGGTTCACGCTCATCCTCGACGGCACGAATGCCTCGGACGACGCCGGGGACCGCCCCGGTATGCGCGCCCTGCGCGAGATGGACGTCCGCTCGCCTCTGCGCGAATGCGGCCTGACGAAGGCGGAAATTCGCCGTCTGTCGCACGAGGCTGGGCTGTTCACCTGGGACAAGCCCGCCTATGCCTGCCTTGCCACGCGCGTCCCCACCGGCACGCGCATCACGCCGGAGCTGCTGGCCGCCACGGAGCGCGCCGAGGGCTGGCTGTTCTCGCAGGGCTACACGGACTTCCGCGTCCGCCTGCTGGACGGCTGCGCCCGCCTGCAGTTCCCGGCAGATCAGCTTTCCCGGGCGCTGGCCCAGCACGACGAGATCGTCGCGGCCCTGAAGCCCGATTACCGGGCAGTTCTGCTCGATTTGGAGGCACGCCATGCATAATTCTCTCACCGCCCTGCTCACGCAGGTGCGCGACGGAAGCATCTCCGTCGCGGACGCGGCCCTGCAGCTGCGCGAGGCTCCGTTTGAGGACCTCGGCTATGCGCGCGTCGACCATCACCGCCGTCTGCGGCAGGGCGCGGCCGAGGTCATCTACGGCGCGGGCAAAACGCCGGAGCAGATCGCTGGCATCGTCGATTCCCTGCAGCGCAGCGGGCAGAAGACCGTGCTCATCACGCGCATGAAGCCGGAGGCCGCAGCCTATCTGCAGGAGCGCGCAGCGCTCACCTATGACGCAGCCTCCCGTATCGGCATCGTCGGGCCGCTGCCGGAGCCGGACGGCGACGGGAAGATCGTCGTCGCGACCGGCGGCACGAGCGACATTCCCGTCGCCGAGGAGGCAGCGCTCACAGCCGAGGTGCTCGGAAACCGCGTCGTGCGGCTGTATGACGTCGGTGTGGCCGGGCTGCACCGTCTGCTCGCCAGTCTGGACGAGCTGATGGGTGCGCGCGCCATCATCGCCATCGCCGGGATGGAGGGCGCGCTTGCCAGCGTCATCGGCGGACTGGTCGACTGCCCCGTCATTGCCGTGCCGACGAGCGTTGGCTATGGTGCGTCGTTCGGCGGTGTTGCCGCGCTGCTTTCCATGCTGAATTCCTGCGCCAGCGGCGTTTCCGTCGTGAACATCGATAACGGCTTCGGCGCGGGCTATCTTGCCAGCATGATCAATCATATGGGGGCCAAACCATGAAAACACTGTATCTTGACTGCGGCATGGGCGCTGCGGGCGATATGCTCACGGCGGCGCTGCTCGAGCTGCTGCCGGAGCCGAAGGCATTTCTGCAGGAGCTCAATGCGCTGGGCATCCCCGGCGTTGTCACCACGGCCGTGCGCACCGAAAAGTGCGGCATCTGCGGCACGCAGCTCTCCGTGACCGTGAACGGCGCGGAGGAGGAGAGTGAGGACGTCCCGCTGGCGCACACACATGCTTGCAGTCATGTTCACGAGCATGACCATGAGCATGCCCATGAACACCCTCATTCCCACACCGGCATGGCGGACATCCGCGCGCGCATTGCGGCCCTGCCGGTCCCGCAGCGTGTGCGGGACAATATCCTCGCCGTCTATGGCCGTCTGGCCGCAGCAGAGAGCGAGGCACACGGCAGGCCGGTCGACCAGATCCACTTCCACGAGGTCGGCACGATGGACGCGCTTGCGGACATCACAGCCGTGTGCCTGCTGCTTGAGCGGCTCGCGCCGGAGCAGATCATCGTCTCGCCCGTGCACGTCGGCAGCGGCCACGTCCGCTGCGCCCACGGCATTCTTCCCGTTCCCGCCCCGGCGACGGCCATTCTGCTGCGCGGCGTTCCCATTTACGGCGGGCACATCGCAGGCGAGCTGTGCACGCCGACCGGCGCTGCCCTGCTGACGCAGTTTGCCGCGCGCTTCGGCGATATGCCGCCCATGCGCGTAGAGCGCATCGGCTATGGCATGGGCCGCAAGGACTTCCCCGCCGCCAACTGCGTCCGCGCCCTGCTGGGCGAGACGGAGGACAGCGCGGAGGACGTGCTGGAGCTTGCCTGCAACCTGGACGACATGACGCCGGAGGCCATCGGCTTTGCGCTGGAGCGCCTGCTGGAGGCAGGGGCGCTCGACGCATGGACGACGCCCATCGGCATGAAAAAATCGCGCCCCGGCGTACTGCTGCGCGCACTGTGCCGCCCGGAAAAGCGGCAGGCTGTGCTGGACGTATTCCTGCGCGACACGACAACGCTCGGCGTGCGGGAGCACCGCTGCAGCCGGACGGCGCTGCAGCGCAGCGTCAGCGAGGCCGACAGCCCATGGGGGCCGGTCCGCTGCAAGCAGGCGGGCGGCTATGGCGTTTCCCGCAAAAAGTATGAATTCGACGATCTGGCACGCATCGCCCGTGAGACGGGCCTGAGCCTGCCGGAGCTGCTCGAGAAGCTGCCGTAGCCCGTTCGGAAGCCTGCAGCTCCTCCTGCACGGGGGATTTCTGCAGCGGCCGATCACACTTGTAATTTTCCTCCGGATATCTTGACACCGTCGGCGTCGTATGCTATACTTCCAACATAGCCGCCCTTGTGCAAACCGTCTGGGCTACCGCTTCGGTAGCCCAGCGACCGAAGCACCTGGGCGGCTCTTTTTATGCCTGTGTACAGCACGCCGCTGTCCCCGAGAGAAACCCTGCCTCCGTCCTCACTGCCCGGCCTGCAGAACGCGGCTCCCAAGCGCCGATTGAAAGCGAAGCGGCCGCCCATTTAGATGGGTGTTCATAAAACAGTCAATGGAGCGTATCGATACAGATACGCTCCATTTTTCACGTCAACATACTATGTAATGGGGTACAGTCCCTTGGC
>QWCV01003467.1_pt1 | contig 11895 bp, 9 predicted proteins | sample 1972621 | NCBI WGS metagenome assembly QWCV01 (sample SAMN09866699, study PRJNA288562) | Human gut metagenome isolate pre2_stool, whole genome shotgun sequencing... | isolation source: gut | host: Homo sapiens | place: USA: California
TTCTTCCGCCTGATCTTTGTTCGGATTGTTGACATTTGCATCCGGATGATACTTCCGGCTCAATGTACGGTATGCTTTCTTTATCTCTTCATCCGAAGCGCTACGGCTGACGCCGAGCACCTGATATGGATCTGTCATGATTTCTTCCTCTTTTTCTTCAACTGAATGTATTCATACTTGGACCATACACCGGAATACAAAATATTCCGCAGAATATCCGCGTGAAGCAGAATCGGCAGGCGTTCAAAAGACTTCGCGCATTCCGAAATCATGCTGGTCATCATCAGACGGCACAACGTCTCATACTCCTGCTCATCTTCTGTATCCAAATACCGGAGCGGGTTGTAACTGTCTTTTTTTTCATCTTTATCCCGGTCCTCGTAGGCATCCATCAGGTAGATAAATTTGCCCAGATAAAATCCAAGTGTTTTCAATTCATCATACCACTCGTCCTGCTTCCATGCAAATATTTCTCCGAGCATCTCGCCTGTCAGCCCTGCCACAAGATCAATATTCCGCCTCATAAGTTGCCAGTTTCTCCATATACTGCTCAATGGCATTAGTCTGCCGCGGATAATTTATTTTGATCCGCTGATAATCTTTCTCAAACATTGAGGCAATGGTTTTCTTCGTGTAATTATGGTCATCTTTCCAGTCATCCACCAGATTGTAATATGCCAGAAGAACGTTCATCTGTGCCGCATAACTCTGAATATCGTTTTCCCGCAGCTGCCGTTTTTTCATCGGATGCATCATACAGGTAAATTCACCAGTCTGCGTGTCCGGCTCATACAGACCGGTCAGCAGGACGACCAGAAATGTCATATCATAATTCAAAAGTGCCTGTCCTTTTTTCCCACAGAACTCTTTTAATTTCCGGCAAAGTCCACAATAATACGACTGATATATTTTTTTATTTTCTTCCGACAGCTGTGCGCCGTTTACATTAATATATCCGAACATACTGCCTCCGATTTAGGTTCTGCGAATAAATTTTTCCCTGCATTTCGGGCAGGTAATCTCTATCTTTCCATGTCCCCTCGGCACACGGACTTCCTGTTTACACATCGGGCACTTGAAAAAGCGGTAATCCCTTGCCTGTCCCATGCGTTTTTTTAACCGGTTCCACGATACGGTGCGGTTATAACGGAAATTCAAATACTTCTGGTTTTCTTCATAACGTTTGGATGTATTTCTTGAAAATACCCGGAAATACATATAAATCATTAAAATCAGCGCTACAAAGGAAAACAGGCCGATGCGTGTAAACATACCGACAAGCAAAAGAATCAGAACAAGCCAGGACTGCATCCGTGCCAGTTCATCCATGCCATTTCTTCCCTGCATAAAACGATACAATTTGTCTCTCATACAATTCCTCTTTTCTGTGTTTCGTCGATATTTTTCGTGTCTTATATTAGTTATATATCATGGGAAATCATATCGTCAAGCAACGTATTTTCTTTTCATACACTTTTCATAAAGTGTTTAGAAATCCGGGAAATTTATAATGGTATAGACGTGAAAAATGAAAATTTCCAAAGAATACTGCTGATATTTACGGAAAACATCTTAAGAAGAAGGACGATAAGCCGGGTTATGTCGTTGGGTGATCATCTATCTAGTACGATTGTTGCCAACCGTCTCAAGCGACCTACCTAAAGCTGGCGGGCCACGTCAGCGCTTTGTTTCGGTCTTGCTTCGAATGGGGTTTACATGTGCCCTCTCTGTTACCAGCGAGGCGGTAGTCTCTTACACTGCCATTCCACCCTTACTATAGAGGTGCATCTGTGATGCATCTCTTATAGCGGTATATTTCTGTTGCACTTTCCTTAGAGTTTCCTCCACCGGCCGTTAACCGGCATCCTGCCCTGTGAAGCCCGGACTTTCCTCACCTGCGGTCTTTCGACACCTGCAGCCGCGATCACCTGTCCTCCATCTTAAGATGCTTTTCCACTATAACACAGTTTCCAGTAAGGTTCAAGCCGTAAAGTTTACCGTGTTTTTATACATTAAAACAACTTCCTCCGACAAATTCCCGCACCAGAGAACTCTGTGCAATTCCTTCCGTCGGAAGCGGCAGAAAATAGTCCAAAAACTTAAGCAGACGCTTCGCTTCCAGATATTCTGCACTGTCACGCGGAATCTGAAACAGAAGCGGTTCCGCATATACTTTAAGCACCGCAACCTCATACAGTAAAGCGGAATTAAACATGACATCCGCACTGTCCTGAAACGGGAAAATATTTTTTTCTTCTCCTCTTCGCACAGATTTCCACATCGCAATTGTCTCCTGTGCCGTCGTTCCACGGGTTCTGGCATCTCTCACGATCCGGCGTAACAGACGGCAGTCCGTCGTGGACAGCGGATTGTGTTCATCAATATTCAACTGTGTCAGCGCAGAAATATAAATCTTAAATTTACTTTCTGCGGGAAGTGTATACGACAGCTTATCGTTCAGACCATGAATTCCCTCTATGACAAGAATATCATTTTCTTTAAGCTGCAGGGGCCTGCCACGGTATTCCCTCTTTCCCGTCTTGAAATTGAAAGAAGGCATATCTACTTTCTCCCCTGCCAGAAGCCGGGTCATATCTTCATTAAACTGTCTGACATCCAGTGCCTCCAGACATTCAAAATCAAGATTTCCGTCTGCATCCCTCGGACACCGCTCCCTGTCATCATAATAATCATCCAGACTGATCGGATGCGGTTTTCTTCCCTTTGCCAGAAGCTGAATCGACAGGCGGTTGGAAAATGTCGTCTTTCCGGAAGAAGACGGACCTGCAATCATGACAAATTTAATTCCTTTTTTTGCTGCAATCTGTGCTGCCAGGGAACCGATCCGTTCCTCCATCAATGCTTCCTGAAGCAGAATAATCTGTTCACCCCTGCCGGATGCGATTGCATCATTGAGCGCACCGATCGTTCCAACGTCCAGCATACGGCTCCAGCTGCGTGATTCTTTTAATGTGTGGTACAGTTTATTGGAGGTATGAAGCGGTTCCACTTCATCTCCCTTTTTATTTGGGAACAAAAGAACAAAGCCGTCTTCATATAACTCCAGATCAAACACTCCGAGGTATCCCGTGGATGGAACCATATAACCGTAATAATAGTCCTGATGTCCGTCCAGCTCATAAATATTGACACGCGAACTTCTGCGATAATGTAAAAGCCGCTCTTTGTCCTTCATTCCCTTATCATGAAACAGCTGTTCCGCATCTTCTGTTTTTACACTGCATTTCTTGATCGGTAAATCGGCCTCTACCAGACGCTGCATCTCTGCACGCAGTGCCTGCACGGCTGCTGCATCATTTGCAGTTCCATGCAGTTCACAGTAATAACTTTCTCCCAGAGAATAATATACCCTGATTTTTACCTGATCCTTCCACAGATTTTCTACCGCCTTCTGCAATAAAAGCGTCATACTTCTGCGATAGGTGCGTTTGCCGTCCCTGTCCGTCATCGTCAGAAACGAAATTTTACCGGGTGCCTTCACCACTTTTGAAAGTTCCCGCAGCTTTCCATCTACACATGCCAGTACAATCCTGTCACTGTAATTTTTCTGATATTGTTTTGCAATCTGTTCCAGTTTTGTCTGCTCCGGAATCAGAACCAGTTCGGTTTTCTCCGGCGCAGTCTCCAATGTGATCTCAAATTCCTGCACTTTTTATCGCCCCCAAAATCGTATACGCAGATTCATTCTGCTGTAATTTTTCCTGCACTTCTGCAATACGTCGTATGATCTGTTCCGATTCTTTCTGTGCTTCAAGCGTCTGCAGAATCTGTGTCAGCTGTCCATGCTGACGCACCAAAAACCGGCGCAGTACCGGATTTCCGTTTCTCAGAAGAAGCGGTCCGTAAATATCACAGACTGCAATTGTCTGATCGTTCAACCGGTTCCACGTTTCATCCTGCTCCGTTTTTACGGCACGCATCATCGGATAATATTTTCCTTCTTCACAGACCATATCTTCATCTTCAATTTTATACTGATGCTGGCGCAGATATTCCCGGACCTTATGTATTTCAGACTGTGGCTGCAAAATCAGTTCTTTCGCTGTACTGCAGACGGATTCCCCTTCCGTCAGAATATGCAGAATCAGTTCTCCACCCATTCCTGCAATCAGAATGGAATCCGCTTCATTTGGAAGCAGTGCCTCTGCCCCGTCCGAAAGCCTGGTCTGTATATATTCCTCCAGCCTGGCTGCCCGGATATGTTCCTGTGCCCGGGCAAGCGGTCCCTCATTAATATCCATTGCAATGGCTCCCTTTATTTTCTGCCTCTGTACCAGTGCAATCGGCACATACGCATGGTCTGTTCCGATATCCGCAAGGATACCGCCGGTTGTAACCATGGAAGCCACTGCTTTCATTCTCCTCGATAATTTCATCATGTTACTCTAAATAATCCTTTAACTTACGACTTCTGCTGGGATGGCGAAGCTTACGGAGCGCTTTTGCCTCAATCTGACGGATTCGTTCTCTGGTTACATTGAACTCTTTTCCGACTTCCTCAAGGGTTCTCGCCCTTCCATCCTCCAGACCAAAGCGAAGCGTCAGCACTTTCTGCTCCCGCTCGGTCAGTGTTCCGAGTACCTCTTCCAGCTGTTCCTTAAGCAACGTAAAAGTTGCAGCATCTGCCGGTACCGGTACATTATCATCTTTAATAAAATCGCCCAGATGGGAATCTTCCTCTTCTCCGATTGGTGTTTCCAAAGATACCGGTTCCTGTGAAATCTTTAAGATTTCCCGCACACGTTCCACCGGCATCTTCATCTCTTCCGCGATTTCTTCCGGCGTAGGTTCCCGCCCGAGTTCCTGCAGCAGCTGTCTGCTGACACGAATGAGCTTGTTGATCGTTTCCACCATGTGCACCGGAATACGGATGGTTCTTGCCTGATCCGCAATTGCACGGGTAATTGCCTGCCGGATCCACCATGTTGCATAAGTGGAGAACTTATATCCTTTGCGGTAATCAAATTTTTCTACCGCCTTGATCAGTCCCAAATTTCCTTCCTGAATCAGGTCTAAAAACAGCATGCCCCTGCCCACATAGCGCTTGGCAATGCTGACTACCAGACGAAGATTTGCCTCCGCCAGACGTTTTTTGGCATCTGATCCACGGTCGACATCCAGTTGCAATGCTTTGATCTCCGCTTGTATTTCTTCTTTTTCCTGTTCATCACCGGTTTCTGCCAGACGCTCTTTGAACAGTGGAATTTTTTCAACTGCCACACTTCCGGCCTCCATCTTCTGTGCCAGCTCAATTTCTTCGTCTGCAGACAGCAGCGGCACTTTGCCGATTTCCTTTAAGTACATGCGTACCGGATCCTCGACACTTACGCCCTCTGGAACCGAAAGATCAATCTTTTCTACTTCTACCTCGTCTTCGTCATCCAGAATGATATCATCATCCTCATCATCCCCGTCACTGATCCTGAGGACATCTACTTTATTTGCTTCCAGGAAATCCAGAACCTTCTCCATCTTTTCTTCGTCAAGATTCATATCCCTGAAAAAATCGCTGATCTCCTGATACTCCAGAATGTTCCGTTTCTTTTTTCCCAGTTCCAGCAGACTTTTCAGTTTTTCTCTGAACTTTGCCTTTGTTTCTTCCGTTTCCACTGCTGCATTCTCTTCTTTTTTCTTTGCCATGTCGTTTCGTCCTCTCAGGTTACTTTCTATTTTGTCCCTAATCAATAGAAATATGCGTTTTCTTCAGCTTCTCCAATTCCTTCTGTTCATTGATCAGCTGCATAACGACCGTCAGATCATTCGGATCTGACTGCCGGCTTCGAACATCAATACTGTTTTCCTTGATTCTCTCAATTGTTTCCTTTAATGCTTTTTCTTTGTCCTGTTTTGTCTCTACTTCATGAATTTTTGCATTAAAAAGCCCCGCAATTTCTTTTTGTTCTTCCTCCTCCTGAAACCGGCTGATAATCTTTGCCGGATTCACCTGTCCGCTCTCCCCATACTGGGTGAACAGCTCCTGTGCCGCTTTGCGATACAGCGGTTCCGTGAAATCTTCCTCCGTGATCCATCCTTTGATGCTGTCAAAAAGCCGCGTATCCTCGATCAGCCAGGTCAGAAGCAGCTTCTGTGACTGTTTCATGCCATCTTCTTTCTTTTTTTCATGGATACCGCTCTTTAACGGAGCCGCCTTTGTAATCCCGCTCCCTGCCATTGCCAGATTATTCACAAGCTTCCGCAGATCCTCAAAGCCAATCCTGTACTTATCAGCGACCGCCTGGATATAATTGTTGCGCTCAAGCTCCTCCGGAAAGGCTAAAAGCCGCCGCGCCGTCTCATTATAAAATGCCGTCTTGGACTCCGGATCATTCATATCATAATTCTGCTCCAGCATACGGATTTCAAACAGAAAACTGTTTTCCGCCTGATCAATCCGCTTCTGATATTCTTCGGCCCCAAGTGCTTTGATAAATTCATCCGGATCTTTGTACGGCTGCATGTTTATGACTTTCGTGATAATTCCAACTTCTTTTAAAATCGGAATTGCACGGAGTGCCGCCTTTACCCCAGCCCCATCACTGTCATATGTCAGATACACTTCTTTGGTGTAGCGTTTCAGCAGACTGGCATGTCCACTGGTAAGCGATGTGCCAAGAGAGGCCACCGCATTGTCAAAGCCTGCCTGGTGCAGTGCAATGACATCCATATATCCCTCACATAAAAGCAGCTGCGGTTTTCTGGTTGTCCTTGCAATATTTAATCCATACAGATTCCGGCTCTTGTCAAAAATCTTCGTCTCCGGCGAATTCAGATACTTCGGTTCCCCTTCGCCCATGACACGCCCTCCAAATCCGATCACCCGGTTATGTACATCCATGATCGGAAACATGGCACGATTCCAGAATTTGTCATGGCCTCCGCGCACCTCATCGATGGAGACAAGCCCCGACTCTTTCAGCAGCGCATCGTCATATCCCATATGTCTTAAATAGCGATAGAGATCATCGCTGTACTGATCCGAATAGCCCAGGCCAAATTTGCGCATCGTTTCATCCGACAGCTCCCGCTTACGGAAATACGCATATGCTTTTTCCCCTCTCGGGCTGCGCAGAAGTTTATAAAAATACTTTGCGGCTTCTTTGTTAATCTCCAGCAGCTTCGTGCGCTTGTCCGCCTCACGTTTCTGTGCACCTGTCATCTCCTGCTTGGGAAGTTCAATTCCCGCACGATCGGCAAGTACCTGCATCGCTTCGGTAAAAGTATAATTCTCATACTGCATCAGAAATGTAAAAACATTGCCTCCCGCTCCACATCCAAAGCAGTAATACATCTGTTTATTCGGAGAAACGGAAAATGATCCCGTCTTCTCATTATGAAAGGGGCATAACCCAAAATATGTACTTCCTTTTTTCTGCAGACGCACATACCCGCCGATCACATCCACAATGTCATTGCGGGAACGTACCTCCTCAATCAGATCATCTGAAAAATACGGCGTGGAAATCCCCTCCTTTCTCTAGTCATCAATATCCATCCACTTTCCATGCCTGCGGCATAAAATTTTCTTTAAATTTGGTAATCGCATACTTATCTGTCATACCGGAAATATAGTCACAGACGATGCGCCCTTTGTCTTCGCCCTCATCCAGCATTTTTAATAACTTTGCCGGCAGCTGCTCGATATGGTCCATATAAAAATAATACATCTGTTCCAGCATGGCCTTAGCTTTTACTTCCTCGCCTTTTGCGACCGGATTCCGGTATACATGTTCAAACATGAACAAGCGCAGATCCCGCAGCGCCTCCGCGGTCTCATCCGACATAATGATATCGTCTCTTCCCATACTGTTGCTGATGATATCGTGGATCAGGTGATCCAGGCGCTCTCTCGTGGTAAATCCCAGCGTACGACGCAGTTCCACGGGAATATCTTCCTCATCCAGAATCATTGCACGGATCGCATCGTCAATATCGGAATTGACATATGCAATCTTATCGGACAGGCGCACAATCTTTCCTTCCAGCGTGTGCGGAATCGTCCGTGTCTGATGGTTTAAAATTCCATCCCGGACCTCCCAGGTCAGATTCAGTCCTTCTCCGTCTTTTTCCAGTTTTTCTACAATACGTACGCTCTGTTCGTTGTGGCGGAACCCGCCTTCATACACCTGATTCAGCAGAAATTCTCCTGCATGTCCAAACGGTGTATGCCCCAGATCATGCCCCAATGCTATCGCCTCAACCAGATCTTCATTCAGCCGGAGCGCCTTCGCAATGGTTCTCGCATTCTGCGATACTTCAAGCGTATGTGTCAGCCGCGTCCGGTAATGATCTCCCATCGGTGTGAGAAAAACCTGCGTCTTACTTTTCAGTCTCCGGAAAGACTTACTGTGCAGGATACGGTCACGGTCCCTCTGAAAGACCGGACGAATATCACACTGCGGTTCCTCCCTGTCTCTGCCCTTTGAATTTATGGACAGACAGGCGTACGGACTTAAAGTATCTGCTTCTATCTGTTCTATTCTTTCCCGAATTGTCATATTCTGCTCATTTCTGCGGCACAAACCGCCAAAATCCTTACAATATTTCAAACAACTCTACATATTATATATTCTGCGTGAATTCCTGATTTCCTTTTTTATTTTGCATTTCCTCCGAGTACTTTCCGCAGCTGTTGCAGACAGATACCCGTAATCTGATTTTCGTAGCTTCCAAAATAAAATTTGTTATCTTTCACCAGAATACATCCGACCCAGTCTCCATCCACAGGATCTTCCTCCAGTGCCTGCTCCATCTCCTGATATCCCCGAAGTGTAAAATAGGCATCATACTCCGAAAAATCCGCTGTGCGGTAGGTCACATCCGGAAACTGCATCCTAAGCCCCTGTATCAGATCCGCCGGACATGCCACATAACCTGTCGGCTCATGCGAATATGCCGATTCCAAAGCCCAGTCTTCATCCCAGAGAAGAAACACATCATCCGTTTCCCATGCCTTGTCTGTTTCCACCAATGCCACCGGTGCATATGTTCCTCCATCGGTTCCGGCTGTCTGTACGAGATTTGTTTTTCCGGTCGGATCGGTATACAGAAGATTTGCAATCGCAAGCTGATAAAACCGACTGTCGCAGCGCTCTCCACGCTCTGCCAGATAGCCCTGGGCAATTCCGTTTTTCTCCAGATCCGCTTCCTCATTTACCGGTACATAAACCGCATCTCCATATTCCATCGGTCCCATCCGCGTATCCTCAGTCAGAAATTCCGCAACCTTCGTATAATCCCCTGCGGTATCTTTTGGCATCAGAAGTACTATCACGACAACAATTGCAGCAGCCGCAATACTGCAGCCAACCGTCACAATCTTTCTGATCATCCGGTGTCTGCGCGATTCTTCTTCCCCGGCGGATGCCGGTATTCCATCTATATTTTTAACCGCATACTGCCTGGATGCATAGTTAAATACAAATGCACCCATGACAAGAATAAAAACAACCATTGCCAACAGACAGGTGATTTCCTGCCAGGTCCGCATCCGGCCGCAAAGCAGCAGATGATCGATCAGACATGTTGCTCTGCCTGATGATTTCTGTTCAAATTTCAAACGACAGACGCCGTTAATTCCAAGACATACCAATGCAAACACCGCACCATCAACCAGTGCATAGCGAATCCACCGCACCTTTTCCCGGATTACAGCAAGCGGAAACAGTGAAAGCACAAACGCAAACATGATCATCCCAGCAAAAAAATATGCCCATTTTTCCAAAAGCGATGTGTTCCACATCTGCCGTACATATTCCACTGCGGAAGCTCCATTGATATTTCCCCAGCCGGTGACCCGGGAGATCAGAAACGCAATTCTTAAAATTCCCCATAAAACCAGATAACCAGCAGCATATTTCCACAACAGCCGTCCTGTGATCTGACGATCTGACAATTCCTGCTGCATCCCTCCGTTTTCCATTCCCGCACGGGTTCGTATCCGGAAAAATACCAGCGTAAATGCAACAAACGCAGGAAATCCACCCATACTTCCGACAAACCCATTGATAAAAAGCATCACCGTAAATGCCAGTATGGCGGAAACCAAAAGACGCATCGGATCTGCATCCATCGTTTCAGGTCCTTTCTTATCATACTTCATGCCATAGCCTCCTTTTTGCGATCTTTAAGAAGCGCCCATGCCGTAATTCCTGCCGTCAGTGCTTCCGCAGCCATAAACGACAGCCAGACACCACGGATTCCAAATATACGTGACAATATCACGGAACACACCGCAATAGCTACAAATCCTCTGCAAACCGAGGCCGTAAATGCCTCTTTTGCATGCTCCGATGCACTCAGATACCCGGTTCCGATAATATTGAAACCGGCAAACAAAAATCCGATCACATAAAGCCGCATTCCTGTAAATGCATATTCCGCCATCTTTACCGAATGTTCACTGTTAAACAAGGCTACCATCGGGTCTGTAAATCCCCAGACAAGCGAAATAATCAAAAGACTGAAAACAACGCCCGTAGCCAGTCCCAGATGCAGAATCTTTTTAACCGCACGTTCATTCCCTTCTCCGTAATAACGGCTGACCAGTGGCTGGGCTCCCTGGGAAATCCCGTTAAAAATACAGGTAAATATGAGTGCAAAGTTGGCAATCACGCCATAGGCAGCCACTCCTACATTTCCGGCAAGCCCTAAAATCAGGTAATTAAAAAGCGTTGTTGTCACTCCGGAAGAAAATTCTCCCACAAATGCCGGCACCCCCAGCTGGCAGGATGCTGTAAGCATCCGTACCGATGGTCTGGTCTTTGCAAACTGTACCGTATTTTTCTTCTGACAAAAATGAATACTGCAGATTAATATGCTGACGATCGGAGAGGCTGCTGTGGCAAGTGCTGCTCCTGCCAGTCCCATCCCCATTGGAAACATAAACACATAGTCAAGGACAACATTGGAAAAACTTCCCATCATCGTTCCAATCATGGCGAGGGTCGGGGCATTGTCATTTCGTACAAACGCAGAAAACACATAATTCATCATAAAAAACGGTGTAAATAATAAGAAAATCCTCGTATATGTGCGGCCCAGCTGCGTGATCCCGGCATCTGCCCCCATCATATGCATCACCGTATCCGGAGAAAAAATGCCAGACAGGACAAATGGAATGCTGATTATGAGGATACACAAAATCGCATTTGCAAAATATTTCTTTGCACTGTCATCTTCCTGTGCTTTTAATATCGTATACCGGGTTGCCGATCCTACCCCAATCATCGATCCTATGGCAAAAATCAGGTTATATACCGGCAGCACCAGATTCAATACGGTAATCCCGTCCGTTCCCGCTGCCTGCGAGATAAAGAATGTATCCACGATAATATAGCAGGAAATCCCCAACATTCCACAGATATTCTGGGAAACATATTTTATAAACTGTTTTTGAATATTCATATTTATATAGTTATCCTTTTTGTTGTGTGCATCAGCATGCTTCATTATACGTTGTCACCAGGCGGAGCCTGATGACCTGCGCATGCATCAGCATGCTTCATTATACCATATTCTATATAACAAAAAAGCCTTGATCTCTCAAGGCTTTCTCACTTCTTAGTGCGGAAGATGGGACTTGAACCCACACGATCGCAATGATCACAAGATCCTTAGTCTTGCTCGTCTGCCAGTTCCGACACTTCCGCATGTCTTAGCGACTCGTTTATAATAGCAAACTCTCCCTCATATGTCAATGGTAATTTTTAATTTTTTTAAATTTTTTCTTTTATTGCAACAAAATAAAAAAAATTAAAATTATCTATTGACATATTGCTCAGATTCCTATAGAATAGCATTTGTTCGCAGGAGTGGCGGAATTGGCAGACGCGCAGGCTTCAGGTGCCTGTGGTAGCAATATCGTGTGGGTTCAAG
>QWCV01003833.1_pt1 | contig 11895 bp, 10 predicted proteins | sample 1972621 | NCBI WGS metagenome assembly QWCV01 (sample SAMN09866699, study PRJNA288562) | Human gut metagenome isolate pre2_stool, whole genome shotgun sequencing... | isolation source: gut | host: Homo sapiens | place: USA: California
GCGGGCGAACCCGCGCGGAGGGCGAGTGAAGAGGGCGAGCTGCTCGACTTGGCCGAAGAGGTCGAATAAGCATCTGGTATCCGGTTGGCCGCTGTGTTGATTTGGCGCGAGCGTGCGCGCGAACCTCGTCGGAAAGCCTTATGAGGTTTATCATATACGCAGATGAAACGGGGTGCCCAACCTGTTTACACCCCCGTACGACCCAAGAAGGAGATGCTCATGGACGCACGCGTGTACGAATTGCTGAACGATCAGATCAACAAGGAGCTGTACTCTTCGTATCTGTATCTGTCCTTCGCCGACTACTACGAGGAGGAGGGTCTCGAGGGCTTTGCCAACTGGTACGAGATCCAGGCCAAGGAAGAACGCGACCATGCTCTTATCTTCCGCAACTACCTGCACGAGAACGGTTGCAAGGTGAAGCTGCTGGCCATCGATCAGCCCGACAAGGAATTCACCACGTTCCTGGAGCCGTTGGAGGCCGCGCTCGAGCACGAGAAGTACGTGACCAGCCTCATCAACGACATCTACGCCGCCGCTGCCGAGGTGAAGGACTACCGCACCATGAAGTTCCTCGACTGGTTCATCGAGGAGCAGCAGGAGGAAGAGGACAACGCCGACAAGATGATCACGCGCATGAAGCTGTTCGGCTCCGATGCGAAGGCCCTGTACGACCTCGATCAGGAGAACGCCGCCCGCGTGTACTCCGTGCCGTCTCCGCTGGCTGCTGCGGAATAGCCCGCAAGCATCTCCGAGCTATCGCGCCCCCGCCCATGCGGGGGCGTTTTTTCGTTTACAGCGAACCCAGGTACTGCCAGAAAAGCCGTGCCGACGACGAGAGTGGCGCTCCTTTGCGTTTTATGCCGTAGGTACCGAACGCACTGGCATGCGGCACGGCGATGCGCACGAGTGCTCGCCCCTCCTTCGGGTCGTTGAGCACGTGGGGTGGAAACCCGAAATACAGCGCATGCTGTTGCGTGGCGCTTCGGACGAGTAGTTCGGCGTCGGACGTGGTCATGAGGATATCTGGATGCGCGCCTGCCGCCTCGCACGCCTCGACGAAGTAGCGGTGCAGGTGGTTTCGCTTGCCGAACGTCACGAACGGCTGCCCGTCGAGGTCGCTCAGCTCCAGCTCTTTGCGCGCGGAGAGCGGGTTGTCTTCGGGGACGAACGCGTACACGCCCGTCTCCACCACCAGCATGGGGTCGAATTCCTTGAGGTACTGCGGAGCCGATCCCACGAGGCTGATGTCGGATTCGCCCGTGCGCACCATGTCGATGGCTGTTTCCGTGGTCACCTCCTCCACCGACAACACGATGTCGGGATGCTCTTCCCGAAATGCGTCGATGGCTCGATCAGGCATGGAGAGCGCCGTGCCGTGCGCCATGGCCACCGAAAGCGTCCGGCGCAGCGCAGGGGCGGCGCTCCAGCTGTTTGAAAGCTTCCACAACCGGAGCGGCATCGTCGAGCAGCGTGCGCCCGGCATCCGTCAGCTCCAGATGGTTGTCGCGATTCGCCAGTAGCGGTTGCCCCAGTTCGTGCTCAAGGTTGCGCACGGCCTTGCTGAGCGCCTGGCGCGACAGAAAAAGCTCGTCGGCCGCCTTGGTGAAACTCCCCAGCTGTGCCACGACGATGAAGTAATCCAGTTGCCGAATATCCACGGTCCCCTCCCAGAAGCCGTTTCGTGTCGGCTCCCAGCATAGCGCATGCCGACGCCTTCTTGATACCTCCGATCATGATCGGAGCGCAAGCAGAAAACAGTTGCGGGTGGGCAACTCGAAGCTGCTTTCTTGCGATGCGGCTCGGTACGTAAGATGGGGATGCCTGCAAGGGGCAGGTATCTAACCAGGAGGGAGCACATCATGGGAAAGCAACAAAGATTCTCGCGTCGTGATTTTCTGAAGTTCGGAGCGGTGGGTGCGGCCGGAGCAGCGGCAGCGGGCATCGTGGGCTGCACGCCCAGCGGCGGCGCGACCGACGAGGCGAAGGCTGCATCGCCCGCAATGGACGGCGCGATCAACTCGTCCGACGCGGTGCTCAAGCTGACCGACGGCATGCCGAAGTGGTCGTTCATGATTCCGCCTGAGCCCGTTCCCGATGATCAGATCACCGAGACGGTGGAGAACGACATCATCGTGGTGGGCGGCGGCATGTCCGGCTTCACCACGGCTGTGTCGGCGGCCGAGCAGGGCGCGAAGGTGACGCTGTTCTCGGCGGCCAGCGCTCCTATCTCTCGCGGCGGCTCGAACTACGCGAAGAACTCGAAGGTGATGGAAGAGCTGGGCATCGAGCCGTTCGATCCAGTGCCGTTCTACTATCACGAGATGCGTGCCGCCTCGTTCGCCGTCGACCAGCAGAAGTGGATGCGCGGCTATAACGAGTCCGAAGAGGCTATGAACTGGATGATCGACATCGCCCGCGAGAGCGGCCTGCAGGTCATCATGGAGCGCGACAACACGTTCGACCTGGGGCCGAACTACGCGCACGCCTTCTCCACCGAGGGCAACAGCGCCATGGTGTCGACGGGCCAGCAGGGCGCCGTGGAGGCGCTCGAAGCAAAGGCGCAGAAGCTGGGCGTGGAGATTATCTACGACACGAAGGCCGAGCAGCTCATCCGGGAGGACGACAACAAGGGCCGCGTGACGGGCGTTATCGCTTCGAAGATGGCCGACGGCAGCTATGTGAAGTTCGTCGCGAAGCAGGCTGTGGTGCTGGCCACGGGCGACTTCTCCAACGACAAGGAGATGCTGGCCGCGTACTGCCCGATGGTGCTGCCGCTAGTGGGTTACGAGCAGGGAGAGATCGACTACAACACCAGCTTCAACCTCACCGGCATCTACGGCGGCGACGGTCAGAAGATGGGCCTGTGGGTTGGTGCGGCGTGGCAGCATGCGTATCCGAACGCGCCCATGATGCAGGGCGCCTGGGGCGGCAGCCACGAGCCGTGCGGCTTCCACATGGGTTTGAATGTGAACATGAACACCGAGCGTTACCAGCGCGAGGATATTTCGGCGCCTTACAGCTCGAATCACCTGTTGTCTCAGCCGGGCAACGTAGCGTATGGCATCTGGACGGCGAATTATCCGCAAGCCATCCTGGACAAGGGGCACGAGTGGTATTCGTTCGGCATGGATTACACCTTGCCCCCGCTTACTCCCGACGAGTTGGTGGCCATGTGGGACGCAGGTGTGGAGACGGGAGCGTACTTCAAGGCCGACACGTTGGACGATCTGGCTAAGCAGTTGGGCTTGGACGCTGCGAAGCTCAAAGAGGTGGTCGCGCGCTACAACGAGCTGTGCGACAAGGGCGTGGACGAGGACTTCTACAAGAATCCCGACTTCCTCGTGAAGATAGACGAGGCGGGCCCCTTCTACGCGGCGCAGAACTACGCGATGTTCATGACTGTTATGGGCGGTCTGCGAACGAGCAAGGACATGGAGGTGTGCGACGAGAACGACCAGCCCATCCCCGGCTTGTTCAACGTCGGCGCTATGGTGGGCGATATGTACGCCAACACGTACAACTTCGCTATACCGGGTAACAGCTACGGCATCAACTGCCTCACGTTCGGGTATCTGCTCGGGCGTGACCTTGCGGCCGGGAAGTTTGCGTAGCCGACCAGAAACGGAGGCGTGACAACGCGGTGACGATTGGCAACGATTTGGTTGTTCACCTGCACAAAAACGCTTCTGAGGGTTCGCAAACCGAACAAAAGAGCGTACAATCGGCGTTGTCCGACAGTTGATAAAAAAATCGCAATACGAACGAATAAAGACTATCTTCGCCAAGTAAACAGTCTCGTGAGGTATTGCTACGAACATCGTGTGAGCGGTGGGCTAGTAGGCTTTCAGCCAAGCGGTACTGTCGGTATTCCTTTCGATGAGGCCGGGGAGCATCCCCGGCCTCGTTGCGTCGGGGGGGGGGGCTCCGCTGCAAGCCCCCCCATCATCGCCCGAAAAACACGCTCCACGCGCTGAGGCGTGTTTTTCGGGCGATGATGGGGTCCCGTGCGCTGGCAGCTTCAAGTTGACGCTGAGGGAAAGCATCGCGTGCGTGATCGATTATTGTCGTACACTGTGGATTGATACAAGGACACGGCTCTGCGCGATGCCGTCGGTTTCCCCGATTCCGTGCGACGCGCCGATGGACACGAACGAGTGAATACGATAGGAGCAAGCATGCAAACTGCTTTGCTGTGGGCTGCCGGCGGGACCGGCTTCACCTTCTTGATGACCACGTTGGGCGCTGCGTCGGTTTTTCTGTTTCGCAAGCGCAACAGCATGGTGTTTCAGCGGATATTCCTAGGATTCGCGGCTGGCGTAATGATAGCGGCGTCTGTGTGGTCGTTGCTGATTCCCGCCATCGAGCGCGCGGAGGAAGCGGGGCAGGTCGGGTGGATTCCCGCTGCGGGTGGATTCGCCATCGGCGTGGCGTTCCTCATGGTGCTGCACCAGCTGTTGCCGCACCTGCATCCGGGCGAGAGCAAGCCCGAGGGCCTGCCCAGCAAATGGGATCGTCCCACGCTCCTGTTCACGGCCGTCACGTTGCATAATATCCCCGAAGGCATGAGCGTTGGCCTACTGTTCGCCATGGCTGCCCAGAACGGCGGCGACCCCGCCATGTTCGGCATGGCCGTGGCGCTGGCTATCGGCATCGGTATCCAGAACGTGCCCGAGGGCGCAGCAGTGGCGCTGCCCATGCTGCAGGAGGGCATGAGCGCACCGAAGGCGTTCGCATTGGGAGCGCTGTCGGGTTTGGCTGAGCCGGTGTTCGGCATCCTCGTGGTGCTGTTCGCCGGGCTCATCTCGCCGTACATGCCGTGGATGCTGGCGTTCTCAGCCGGTGCCATGATGTACGTTGTGGTGGAGGAGCTTATCCCCGAGGCGCATCTGGGCGAGCACTCCAACGCCGGCACGCTGGGCGTGATGGCCGGCTTCCTGGTCATGATGATCCTGGACGTGGCGCTGGGCTAGAGGCGCGGTGCAGGATGCTCTTTCTTGGAGACGCTGCTGGTAGTACTATGTGATACGTTGCACCACGAACAATCAACATGACGTGAACGCATGGCGGAAAGGAACGTCTATGGAGAACTTCGAATTCGTGTCGCCGACCCACTTCGTGTTCGGAAAGGGCGCTGAAGAGCAGGTGGGAAGCAAGCTGGCCGAGCGCGGTGCGCGTACGGTGCTGCTGCACTTCGGCGGCCAGAGCGCCGTGAAAAGCGGCCTGATCGACCGCGTGAAGGCATCGTTGGATGCACAGGGCATCAAGCACGTGGAGCTGGGCGGCGTGCGTCCGAACCCCGAGATCACGCTTGCTCGCGAAGGCATCGCGCTGTGCAAGGAACACGATGTCGACTGGGTGCTGGCCGTGGGCGGCGGCTCGGTCATCGACTCGGCGAAGGCCATCGCCGTGGGCGCGCACTACGACGGGGACGTGTGGGATTTCTTCGAGACGAAGCGGCTGACGGACGACGTGCTGCCCATCGCCGTGGTGCTCACCATCCCGGCTGCCGGCAGCGAGGCGTCGAAGAACACGGTGGTGTCGAACGACGCATTGCAGATGAAATCGGGCTACGCGAACAACGCCCAGCGTCCGAAGCTCGCGTTCATGAATCCTGAGCTCACGTTCACGCTGCCACCGTTCCAAACAGCTGCGGGCCTTACCGACATGTTCTGCCATCTGCTGGAGCGCTTCTTCGACGACGTGGGCGCGGTGCCGGTGACGGACAACCTGTGCCTGTCGCTTATGAAGACGGTGCGCGCCGAGGCGCCGCGCGTCATGGTGGATCCTGAGAACTACGATGCGCGCGCGAACGTGATGTGGGCCGGCATGTTGTGCCACCAGGGCCTCGCCGGCGTCGGCCGTCACGAGGACTGGGCGACGCACGGCCTGGAGCACGAATTGTCGGCCCTCTATCCCGAGATCACGCACGGCGCAGGCCTGGCCGTCATGTTCCCGGCCTGGATGGAGTTCGTCTACGATGCGAACCCGGCGCGCTTCGCCTACTACGGTCGCGAGGTGTTCGGACTGGCGCCTACGGGCGACGTGAACGCCGACGCGCTGTCGGCCATCGACGAGACGCGCTCGTTCTTCGCCTCGCTCGGCATGCCTATCACGCTCGCGGAGCTCGACGTGGAGGAAGACGACATCGAGAAGCTCATCCCTACGCTCAAAGAGAACAAGGGCGAGCCCTTCGGCAGCTTCAAGAAGCTCACCATGGACGATGCCCGCGAGATCTATAGGATCGCGTTGTAACGGCGCTTGCTTTTGCGCCGCCCGTTCGTATAATAGAGGCGAGCCGCAGGGAGCTCTAACTCCCCACGGCTCTCGAATCGCTTCGGCGGTTTGGCTACTTTTCTTACGGCTCCTTGTCCTTGCGGATTGGGAGCCGCTCCACTATTGCGGTCAAAAAACCCAGCAAGCTGGAAGCGAACTCAAGGGCGTCTCACGCGAAGCATTCGTGCCGCCTGCCGCGGAGAGGTGGCGTCTTCCTATAGAAAACAGCTTGCGACGATGACGATGGCGGTGGTCAGCAGACCTGACACGGCGATGGAGACGCCGCTCATGGCGCCTTCGAGCTCGCCCATCTCGAGGGCTTTCGTCGTTCCCACCGCGTGGCTGCACGTTCCGATGGCCACGCCCTTGGCGATGCCGTCGCGCACGCGGAACAGACGCGCCATGAGCGGCGCGGTGATGGCGCCCAGGATGCCGGTGACGATGACGGCGGCCACCGTGATGGACGTGATGCCGCCCAGCTGCTGCGATACCGCAATGGCGATGGGCGTGGTCACCGACTTCGGGATGAACGACAGCGCCAGCGCATCGTCGAGCCCCAGCAGCTTGCATAGTGCATAGGCGCTAGCCATGGACACCACCGAGCCTACAAGGCAGCCCGCGAAGATGGGAACGAAGTGCTCCTTGAGCGTCTGGCGCTGCCGGTACACCGAGTATGCCAGCGCCACGGTGGCCGGTCCTAACAGAAACGAGATGAGTTGCACGCTCTGCTCGTAGGAATCCAGGGGGATGCGCAGCGCCACGAGCGCTGCGATGATGAACGCGACGGTAACCAGCAAGGGATTGAGCAGCGGCGACTTCACGCGCTCGTACAGCAGCACGGAAAGCTTGAACACTGCGAACGAGGCGACGGTTCCCACTGCGAGTGTCAGTGCGAGTTGCGCTATGCCGTCCATCGCGCCTACGCCTCCTCGTCGGCGACGCGGGCGACGCCTGTCGCATCGACGCGCTTCGCCGTCAGCCGAGACACGAGCATCACCGTGTACGACGTGGCCAAGAACACGATCACCGTGGTGATTACGCATACGAGCGCGAACTTCAGCGCGTTGCCCTCCAAAAGGGAGACGCAGCCCATGATGGCCACGCCGGCGGGAATGAAGAACAGCGACATGTTGTCCAGCAGGCAGTCGCAGGCGTCGCCCACATGCCGCGCTTTCAGCAGACCCGTGCCCAGCAGTACCAACAGCAGCACCATGCCCACGATGTTGCCCGGAAGTCGGACAGGAAGCACGCTTGCGATCGCGCATCCCGCACCGTACACGGCAACCACCAGGGCGAGCTGCGCGGCGAAGCGCGCTCCTCGCTTGCCCGCCCGTCCTGCTTTCGCGCGCCAAGAGACATCGCCATGAGCAGGTGCGGACGCGCACCCGGAGACGCCTGAGACGGCGTCGGTCTGCTGTTTCACGATTCCAATCCTCACGTGTATGCGGGCGCACGCGCCGCTTTGCTTGTGCGCCTGCCCAATTTTTGCCGCGCCCATTGTACGGCGGTTGTCGTGTTTGCGTGCGATCTGCGCTCAGAATTCACGCAAACGACCCTTCCCATCGTTTCGGAGCGCTCTCGAACCAAAGAAAGCGGCACTGCCGAAACCGACGGTGCCGCTTGCAGGTGGTTGCGATCCGGATGCTAGTCCTTGCCTACCAATGCGTTCACCAGCGCCGATACGATGCTGATGACGATGGAGGCCACGAACGCGCTGCCGAACGAGTCGATGACCAGTCCCACTTGGAAGATCCCGTTGGCCAGCCATGCCGCGATGTACAGCATGAGCGTGTTCACCACCAGGTAGAAGATGCCCAGCGTGATCACGCTGATGGGAAGGCTGAGCACCTGCATGATGGGCTTGATGCTGATGTTGATCAGCGACAGGATCAAGCCGAAGATGGCGATGCCCACCCACGCGTCGGTGCCGCCGAGCAGATCCATGCCCGGAACGATCCACACCGCAACGCCCACGGCGATAGCGGTGACGAGCCAGCGGATGATGAAGTTCATGGGACGCTCCTTGACGTGCGACGATATATCCGTATCACTGTAGCACGCTGAAAGCGAGACGGAAAACATCGGTCATGGAGCCGTAACCCAACGAACGGCGCCGACCCGCGCGTATGCGCCGCCTGCGCGAGCGAGCAGGCGGCGCAGTGGGAGCTACAGCACCTGTATCGTCCCGGTGGCCATGAGGGCGATCGATACCGCCATGAGCACCACGATGACGGCGGCTATCGCCTTGTCCGCCATGTTTGGCAGTATCTTCTCGCCGCGTTCGCGCTGGCCCATGGCATATACGATGATGCCGGGAGCGAACAGGATAGTGGTGATCATGATTCCCACCAGCCCGGCCGCCCACACGAGGAACACCGTGTACACGAAGCCGACGGTGCCGAACACGCGGGCCTTCTTCACCTGCTCGGGCGTCAGGTGCTCGCGCTTCCAGGCGATCTTCATGTAGTAGGCCGCCGAGCACACGTAGGGGATGAGGATGGTGGACACGGCGCACGCGTAGAAGAATTGGTACGTGGACGACGAGAACACCGACACGATCAGGAACAGCTGCGTGATGCCGGCCGAGATGAGCACGGTGACGATGGGCGCGCCGTTCTTGTTCGTGCGCGCGAACGACTTCGGGAACACGCCCTGGCGCGCGGCTTCGAACGGCGTCTCGGCGGCGATGATCACGTAGCCCAGCATCGCGCCCAGAAGCGACAGCACCACGCCGAGGTTCACGATGCTCGCGCCGACAGACCCGATGGCATGTTCGAGGATGCCCGCCATCGACGGGGTGGCCAGCTCGGCCATCTGCGCGCGCGGCATGACGCCCATGCTCTCCAGCGAGATGATGAGGTACAGTACGAACACCGAGATGAAGCCGATGACCGTGGCGCGGCCCACGTCGCGGGCGTATTTCGCGCGACCCGAGATGACCACGGCGCCTTCGATGCCGGTGAACACCCACACGAGCGCGATCATGGTGGACACGATCTGCGTGCCAAGGTCGGGTCCGCCCGCTTCGCCCCAGAAGTTCTCCATGAAGATGGCGGGGTCGAACTTGCCCAGCAGCGCGATGGACAGCACGAACAGCGAAAGCGGCACGAGCTTCGCGATGGTGACGATGACGTTGATGCCGGCCGCTTCCTTCACGCCGCGCGACACGAGCCACACGAGCAGCCACAGAAACGCCGACGCGCACACGCACGACAGCAGGTTGTTGCCGCTTTCGAACGGATGGAAGAAGTACCCCAGCGCCGAGAACAGCAGGATGGCGAACGACACGTTCGACAGGCACGCCGACACCCAGTAACCCCATGCGGAGTTGAACCCGACGAAGTCGCCGAATCCTGCCGCCGCGTAGGCGTAGATGCCGCCGGTGAGATCGGGGCGGGCCTGCGACAGCCCGTTGAAGCACATCATGAGCGAGAACACGCCCACGAAGCAGATGGCCCAGCTGATGAGTACGGCGCCGGTGCTGGCGCCTCCGGCGGCCATGTCGCCGGCCAGCGCGAAGATGCCTCCGCAGATGCTGGCCGTGATCACCATCATGGTGAGGCGGAACAGATCGAGGCCGTTCGGGTCGATGATCTGACCTTTGTCGCGGGAGGCTCCTGCGCTGGCGGCGAGGCTCCCGTCGAGGGTTTCAGAGGCAGCGTTCGACATAGCCCCTCCTTTATCTGGGGGTCGAAGGGAATGCTGACGCAGGGCACGGCAAGGTGCGAGCGTCGGAAATGCAACGGCGCGCCGGGCAAGTGCCGCAGCGCGCCGTATGCGGCGATGTAAGAACGGAGGAGACGAGCTGTTTGTGGCGAGTCGGATAGCCGTGAAGGTTCTGGGGGTTTGAGCTAGCGAACAATCCAGTGAATTGTTCGCTAGCGCTTTTCCCGGCCGAGCGGTCGGGGGCCGGGTGCGAAAGCCCCCAGGTTCTGAACGGCTAGACGGCCGCCACAGACAGCCCCCAGGTTAGAAGCGCAGCGACAGGCAGCTCAGGCCGCCGTCCAGCTTGCGGTACTCGGACGTATCGACGGTGATCGTCTCGTAGCCGGCGTCTTGCACGGCCTTCAGCACGGTGGGATAGCCCTCGGGCACGATGACGGTGCCGTTCACCCAGATGCAGTTCGCGGCGTACGCCTCGTCCTCGGGGATCTCGATGCGGTTGTACTGCTCGAAGTCGGGCTTCGTCACGAACTCGCCGGACACCAGCATGTTGCCGTCCTCCAGGTAGTTCACGCCGGTCTTCAGGTGCAGGACCTTCTCCAGCTTCACTTCGGAACCCTCGAGGCCCCAGCCTTCCAGGATCTCGCAGAACTGGCGGATGCCCTCTTCGTTCGTGCGGGCGGACTGGCCCACGTAGAAGTGGTCGCCCACCATCATGACGTCGCCGCCGTCCAGCGTGCCGGGGCTCACGATGTGCTTCACGTGCTCGTCGTCGAAGAACTTGCGCACGGCCGGCTCGATCTCGTCCTTCTCGCCGTTGCGGCTGTCGGCGCCCGGGTTCGTGATGATGGCGCCGCAGCGCGTGATGACCGCGGGATCCTCGACGAAGCAGGAGTCGGGGAACTGCTCGAGGGCGGGCAGGACGGTCACTTCGACGCCGCACTCCTTGAGGGCCGCGATGTAGTCGTCATGCTGCTTGAGGGCTTTCTCGTAATCAGGCTTGCCGAGTTCGGGCGCGGAGGTGATGCCCTCGACCATGGACTTGGCGGGGCGGCGGACGATGACGTTGGAGAACTTGGTCATGACGGATCCTTTCGTGAGAGGTCATTTCCGTTTGCTTCCTATGGCGCATATTGTATTCTGTATATTGTATACAATCAAGAGGAAACGGGAAGTTTTTCGGAGTTGTTGAAAAGGGGATGGTGGGTCTCATTTGGCGACGGCGAGGGGCGCGTCAGCCCTCGAATTCCCTCGGGCGCGATGCGGGGTGCGTGCGCAGAGCGCATCATCGCCCGAAAAACACGCTCCAGCCGCTGAGGCGTGTTTTTCGGGCGATGATGCGTGTCGGAATGCGAGCGCGAATGCGGCAGAACCTCCGTGCATGCGGGGCAAGCGCGCGAATGCGCCGTAGTGCTTGTGGTATATTGGCATACACGAAGGCCGTACGACAGGCGGATGAAATGACGAACGAATACCGTTCCCTCAAAGACCATGTATACAACCACATCGTCGACCTGATCGACGGCGGGACTTTGGCCGACGATCACAAGATCAGCGAGCAGCAGATATGCGATGCGCTCGGCGTCAGCCGCACGCCCGTGCGCGAGGCGCTCATCCAGCTGGCCGCCGACGGTTACTTGGAGAACGTGCCGCGCAAGGGCTTCTACGTCAAGCGCGTGACGGAGGACAGCGCCCGCGAAATCGTGGAGATCATCGGCCCGCTGGACGGCCGCGCCGCGCTGTTGGCCGTGGGCGACATGACCGACGACGACATCGCGCAGCTGCAGTTCTTGCACGGTTCCATGCAGCTGGCCATCGAGAAGGGCCTCTACAAGAAATACGACGACCTGCAGCACGACTTCCACGACTGCTATGTGCGCAAGTGCGGCAACACCCGTCTGATAGGGCTGATTCACCAGATGAACCGCTACTTCATGAAGCGGGAGTACGCCAACG
>QWCV01003320.1_pt1 | contig 11892 bp, 9 predicted proteins | sample 1972621 | NCBI WGS metagenome assembly QWCV01 (sample SAMN09866699, study PRJNA288562) | Human gut metagenome isolate pre2_stool, whole genome shotgun sequencing... | isolation source: gut | host: Homo sapiens | place: USA: California
GACGACCTGCGCGTTGCCGCACTTGTCCGTGATCCGACGCACGTGGTCGCGGCCCATGGCGCCGCATCCGATGAAACCGACATTGATCATGGTTGATACTCCCTTGTTGACTTGTTGATGGTTGATGGTTGATGGTTGATGATGCGCGGGCGGCGGTCATGCGTTCTTCGTGATGCCGATCAGGATGCCGCCGAGCGCGATGAGAATCATGCCGGCGATGACGAACGCCATCTCCTTCTTGGTCTTCTTCTCCTTGAGAATGAACAGGCCGCCCAGCGTGGCGACGATGACGTTCATCTGCGACAGCGTCCAGCCGACCGCCAGACCGTTCATCTCATTGGACAGCATCACGGTGAGGTTCGCGGTGGCGAACAGGGCGCCGGTGCTCATGTTCATCCAGCTCTTCTTGCCGAACACGCCGATTTCGGGGTCCATCGCGTCCTTGCCGCTCATGCAGAAGGAGATGATTGTCGTGCCGAGCACCATGAACACGGCCTGCGGGAACAGCATGTCCCAGCTGGAGACCGAGAAGAACTTGCCGGCGGCGGCGTAGCTGGTATACAGCAGTGAGGAGATCAGGGTGATGAGCAGGCCGCGCTTCAGGTTCGACGGACCCTTGTCCTCGCTCTTCTCCTGGAAGGCGGTGCAGGCGACGCCGACGATGATGACGACGAGCGCGCAGATGCCGAAGCCGAACTGCCAGCCGTGCGTCCATTCATGGAAGAACAGCGCGCCGAGCAGGGTGGTGAACACCAGCTGCATGCCAGTGGACAGCGGCATGGCGCGGGCCACGCCCAGATAGTCGAAGGACTTGATCTGCAGTATCTGCGCGATGCTCCACGGGATGCCGTTGATGGCCGCGGCCGCGATCAGCGTCCACGACCAGTTGATCGGGTGGAAGATCAGCACCACGATACCGAACAGCAGCGTGGTGAGCACCATGCCCATCTGCTTGTTGGCGGTGGTGCCGCCGACCTTCTGCATGACAATGCCCTGAAAACCCCAGCCGAATGCGGGGACCAGGGCCAAGAGGATAGGCCACATGTTCGTATCCTTTCATCGCGCCGGCATGACACACATCCGCGTCTGTCATGATGGCGTTAACAACATTGTTTCAAGTCCGAGTCTAAGCGTCGGTCGCGGGAAAACCGGGTGCCGATGCGGCCGGTTCGCGCCAAATATCGGTAAGAACGCGCCACTTTGCCCCGCCGATGGTTCAGCGAATCATTCTCAATAAGAAAAGTGTGAGGAATGCGCACAGTACCGAACAAAACGAACACAGAGAGATCCGCGTCATTTGGCCGATATCCGACTCCTCATGTTCGTTTCGCCGGCCAGCGGGCTCACACGTTTTCCGTCGGACGCAATTCGGTGCGCAAAAAATCCTGACGATACCGACTCGGATTGACGCCGAACGCGGCGGAGAAATGCTTGCGCAGCGAATCCGCGTTGCGCAGTCCCGTTCTCAGTGCGATCTGCTGCATCGGCAGATCGGTGAGCTCCAGCAGTTCCTTGGCGGCGTTCAGACGCTCCGTCAGCAGCCAGGTGCTCGGCGGCACCCCCCATGACCTCGCTGAACCGACGCTGGAACGAGCGCGTGGAGGAGTGGGAGGTCTGCGCAAGCGTCGTCAGCGTCCAGTCATAACTGAGATGCTCGCGGACTCTGCGGGTCAGCGCGATGATCTCGTCACTCTGCCGGGACGGTCGCGGCAAGACGGACGGAGCGCCGTCGCTGCGCCGGGTGGCCACCGAACGGGGGTAATGCATCATCAGCATGTTCGCCTCCGCCGTCGCCAGGGACTGCCCGGCATGTTCGGCGAGTAGCGCGATGCACAGGTCGAGACAGATGCTGCCGCCGGCGGACGTCCAGATGCGCTGCTTCGCGTTGTGCGTCAGCAGACGGTCCTTCTGCACCAGCGCCTTGGGAAACTGCGCGGCCAAATCGTCGAGGAACGGCAGGTGCGTGGTGCATTCCACGCCGTCGAGCAGACCGGTCCATGCCAGCGCGAACACGCCCGTGCACATGGCCGCGATCTCCACGCCCTCGCGGTGGGACGCGACCAGCCAGTCGCGGATGGCGAGCGCGTCGGCGGGATCGGCTGTGAACAGCCGTGCCTTGGCGTCCCCGGTGCGCCTGTCGGTGGCGATCTCATGCGGGTTGGCGAAACCGGGGATGATGATCAGATCAGGTTTCTCGTGGTAGTCGCGCAGCGCGGTGGTGGCGATGGACATGCCGTGGTCGAGTGCCTTGGAGCTTGCATTCGCGATGAAGTCGATGACCGGACGGTCGGACGAGCCGTACATGACGGAATCGTCGTCGAAGATCTGGATGATGGAGATGACGTCGAACGCCCACATCGTGCCGGGCAGCGGTACCGCAATGCGCATGTGCGTTCCTTTCCGCGTGTCCCGGCCCGATTGCCGGCCCTGCCGACATGATAGCCGTGGCAGACGATGGGCGGCTGGGAGGGTGTCGCAAGTCCGATGGTCTGCTATACAATGATATGGTTGGCCTCTTCGCCAACGTGGGGCTGTAGCTCAGTCGGTTAGAGCATCGGACTCATAATCCGCCGGTCCAGGGTTCAAGCCCCTGCGGCCCCACTGAAATCCATGCCTCGGCGTATACTTCCGTAGGTTCCGGTTCACGCCAGCCATCGGGGCGCGGCGACCCGGGTCCCCCGAATCCCCTAGGAGACAAAACCATGCAGCAGGGTATCCATCCTGATTATCATGCCGTTGAAGTCCTGTGCTCATGCGGCAACACCTTCGTCACTCGTTCCACCTACAAGGGCGACCACATGACGGTCGACGTGTGCTCGAAGTGCCACCCCTTCTACACCGGCAAGCAGAAGATTCTGGACACCGGTGGCCGCGTCGCTCGCTTCGAGAAGCGTTACGGCAAGAAGACCAAGTAGCGTATCTGACGCCAGTCCCGCACGGGTTGGGCGCGCTTCGGCGCACCCGCTCGGGGGACTGGCGTTTTTGTATCTGTAATGGCGTCGCGACAGCGATGATGACGCGGTGCCGACCGTTGTTACTATCCGGAAGGACAAGCCAGACATGGCAGTCGAGCAGTTCCCCGCGGCACAGACCGCGTTGGAGGAATACCAATCCATCGAACAGCAGATGGCGAGCCCCGAGGTGGTGACGAACCCCGACAAGATGCGCAAGCTGGGTCGTCGTCATGCCGAACTCGGCGCGATTGTATCCGCGTATCAGTCATACACGGCCGTGCGCGACGACCTTGAGGCCGCGCGCGAGATGGCGGGGGAGGACCCCGAATTCGCCGATGAGGCCAAGCGGCTCGAAGCCGAGCTGCCGGCGGCCGAGGAGAAGCTGCGGAACGCGCTGATCCCGCGCGACCCCGATGACGCCCGGGACGTCATCATGGAGATCAAGGCCGGTACGGGCGGCGAGGAGGCAGCGCTGTTCGCCGGCGACCTGCTGCGCATGTATCTGCGGTACGCCGAGAAGCGCGGCTGGGCCGTCACCGTGCAGTCCGAGAACACCACCGAGCTCGGCGGCGTCAAGGACGTGCAGATCGCCATTCGCGCCAAGGGCACGCCCGCGCCGGAGGACGGTGTGTGGGCGAGCCTGAAATACGAGGGCGGCGTGCACCGCGTGCAGCGCATCCCCGTCACCGAATCGCAGGGCCGCATCCAGACCTCCGCGGCCGGTGTAATCGTGTTCCCCGAGGCCGACGAGGACGACGACGAGATCGAGATCGATCCGAAGGACCTGAAAATCGACATCTTCATGAGCTCCGGTCCCGGCGGACAGTCCGTGAACACCACGTACTCCGCCGTGCGCATGACGCACATCCCCACTGGCATCGTGGTGAGCATGCAGGATGAGAAGTCGCAGATCCAGAACCGCGCCGCCGCGTTGCGGGTCCTGAAATCGCGCCTGCTCGCCATGAAGCATGAGCAGGAGGCCGCCGAGGCCGCCGATATGCGCCACTCGCAGGTGCGTTCGCTCGACCGTTCCGAGCGCATCCGCACCTACAACTTCCCGGAGAACCGCATCGTCGACCACCGCACCAACTACAAGGCGTACAACCTCGACGCCGTGCTCGACGGCGACCTGCAGGCCGTGATCGACTCCGACATCCAAGCCGACGAGGCCGAGCGGCTCGCCAACCAGCAGTGACCGGCCATCGGCGGGGTCAGAGTGATGGTTCCCTGGGGAATCGCACCCCCATTGATGTCTCTGCGTCGCTAAGTGCGCGCCGAAACGACAAGTGCGCGCACTTAGGAACGGAAAATCCGTGGTTTGCGTCGCTATGTGCGCGCGTACTTCGTTTCGGCGCGCACTTAGCGACGCAACGGCGAATATGCCGGCAGACGCCCCGGTGCGAAACGCCGTGATATGAGCGCCCTGAGACGATGAGCCACCAACGAGCGGAAGGACACCATGACATCCGAATCCATCCATGACGTGACAGACGTGATACGCTCCGCGGCGCGGACGCTGCATGACGCCGACATCGACACGCCCGAGCATGACGCCAAGTTGTTGCTCGCCGAGGCGTGCGGCCGCGACCTGCGCGACATAGACAAGGCGATGTTGATGGGGGAGCCTCTGGACGGCCTGCCACGCGAGCATGCGAGTTTTGATGCCCCGGATGCCGGCGCCGCGAGCTCCGACAGCTCCGCCACTGCGGGCGATGCCGTCACCACGGCGCTCGCCCGATTCCACGCCATGATCGCTCGGCGGGCCGCACGTGAACCGTTGCAGTACATCACAGGCCATGCCCCGTTCCGCTACCTCGATCTGGAAGTCGGTCCGGGCGTGTTCATCCCGCGCCCGGAAACCGAGACCGTGGTGCAGGCCGGCATCGACTGGCTCACGCGCGAACGGCTGTCCACCCCGCGTATCGTGGATTTGTGCGCGGGCAGCGGCGCCATCGGACTGTCCCTGGTCACCGAGGTGCGCGGCGCGCAGGTGTGGGCGGTCGAGAAGGTGCCGCGCACCTATGACTGGACGATGCGCAACTGGCGGAGGATATCACGTCTCGACCCGCTGGCCGCCGATAATTATCATCTCGAGCTCGGCGACGCCACCAGCGGCACGACGCTGGCCCAGTTTGACGGCACCATCGACATGGTGGTCACGAATCCGCCGTACATCCCCGAAGCGCAGATCCCCGAACAGCCCGAAGTGCGCGACCATGATCCGAAGGCAGCGCTGTATGGCGGCTCCGCCGACGGCACGCTGATACCGGAGCGGATCGTGATGCGAGCGGCGGGATTGCTGCGCCCCGGCGGCGTGCTGGTGATGGAGCATGACATCTCTCAGGGGCCGCGGCTGGTCTCCTTCGCACAGGCCAACGGGTTCGGCCAGGCTCATACCGGCGACGACTGGACCGGCCGGCCCCGGTACCTGTTCGCGGTCAGATCCTGACCCAGGATCTGATGCCGTGGCCGGGCCGAGCCGGCGCCGATCACGCAGCCCTCGCCGATCGTCACGCCGCCGACCACCGTCACATTGCCGCCGAACCAGCAGTTCGACCCGATCACGATCGGCTTGCCATACTCGTAGTCGTAATACGACCCGTCAGCCGCACGCCGCACGTTGCGGTCCTGGAACCGGATCGGATGCATCGGCGGCAGCAGCTCGTCCAGTACCGCGGCTCGGCCGGCATGGTCTCCCCGAGGCAGCGCGTTGAACCGGGTGCACAAGTCGCCTGCGCGCTCTCGCATAGCGGAGAGCTCGGGGTCGGCGGGATTGTAGAGTTTGCCGGCGAGCATTTCCTCGCGCTCGCGGGCGGATACGGTCGTGTCTCTCCGCCGTACCGTCACATGAGGCCCGTCGTCGCCGGCGCCGGCCAGCGCCAAGTCGTGGCGCAATGGTGCAATGGGAAGCCGTGTCCAGACCGGCCCGCGCGACGCGGGGGAGAGCGAACCCGTGGCGTCGGGCCATGCACCGGCCTACCATCGGTGTGGCAGGACGTGCCATAATACTTGGATAGCGGTATTCGGATACGCGTGGCGGCATGTGACCGCCGCGATGGGCGTGATACGCGATACGGGAGGTCTGATGAGTGCGGTTCGCAAGGTGAATGAGGAATCCCTCGCCGAGGCGGCGTCGGTCATCGCAGGCGGAGGCTTGGTGGTCATTCCCACCGACACGGTGTATGGCGTGGCCTGCGACCCGCGCAACGAGGCCGCAATCGACCGCATCTATCAGGTCAAGAGCCGCCCGCGCTTCAAGGCGCTGCAGGTGCTGCTGGCGTCCGTCGACCAGTTGGACGGGCTCGGGCTCGACCTGCCGTCGCCGCTGAATCGGCTGGCCGCGCAGTTCCTGCCTGGTGCGTTCTCGCCGATCGCGGTGGCCCGCGAGGACTGCACGCTCGCCACGGTCAGCGCCACCCCGCAGGGCAGGCGTACGCAGGGCATCCGCGTGCCGAATTCGGCCCTGACCCTGCGCATATTGAATGAGCTCGGTCCTCTTGCCGCGTCGAGCGCGAACCGTTCCGGCGACGAAAGCGCGCAGACGGTCGAAGAGGCCGTGCAGGCGTTCGGCGACGATGTGCAGCTGTATCTTGACGGCGGGCCGACGCAAGGCCATGTCGCCAGCACGGTGGTCGCCGCCGACCCTCATGAGCGCGACGGCATCGTCATCCTGCGAGAGGGTGTCATCCCTCAGCCCGTCGTGCGCAAGGCCGTGCACATGAACGGTGGTGGTCTGGGCGCATGAGGATATATCTGCTGATCGCCGCCATCGCAGGCGGCGTCACCTGGCTGGTCACGCCGCTGATTCGCCATGTCGCCATCCATATCGGCGCGGTCGGAGAGGTTCGTGCGCGCGACGTGCACACCATCCCGACGCCGCGCATGGGCGGACTGGGCATGCTGATCGGATTCGCGTTTGCAATGATCTACTCCAGTCGCATCGCATTCACGACCGGACTGTTCGAGAACAACAACCAGGAGTGGGTGATCCTCGCCGGCGCGGTGCTGATATGCCTGCTGGGCATGGCCGACGACCTGTGGGATCTGGACTGGATGCTGAAGATGGCCGGGCAGCTGCTGATCTCGGTGTTCGTGGCGTGGGGCGGCCTGCAGATCATATCGCTGCCGCTCGGCTCCCTGATCACCGCCAGCCCCAGTATCTCGGTGACGATCACCGCGATACTGATCGTCGCGTCGATCAACGCGGTCAATTTCGTCGACGGCCTGGACGGCCTCGCGGCGGGCATCGTCGCCATCGGCGGCGTCGCGTTCGCCGCGTACTCCTACATCATCGCGCGCAATTCGCCGTCCTACGCCTCGATGGCGACGCTGATCGACGTGGCGATGGTCGGCATCTGCGTCGGGTTCATCCTGCACAACTGGCATCCGGCCAAGCTGTTCATGGGCGACTCCGGCTCGATGCTGCTCGGGTATCTCATCACCTGCGCGTCAATCGTGATGACCGGCCGTCTGGATCCGGCGTCGATTCATGCCAGCGTGTACCTGCCGGTGTTCATGCCGATCCTGCTGCCGATTCTGGTGCTGTTCCTGCCAGTGCTGGACATGTGTCTGGCGATCGTGCGCCGACTCAGCCACGGGCAGTCGCCGATGCACCCGGACCGTATGCATCTGCATCACCGCATGCTGCGCATCGGCCACACCGTGCAGGGAGCGGTGCTGATTCTGTGGGGGTGGGCGGCTCTGATCGCGGTCGGCTCGATCATGACGTTGTTCTTCAAGGTCCATTATGTGCTCATCGGCTTCGTCATCGCCGTGGTGTTGCTGACGGTGGCGACGATGTACCCGTATCTGAAGCGTCGCCTGCCGGAGATTGCCGCGGAGAACCAGTCGTATGCATCCGCGCGGCGACGGGCACGTCATTCGTTTGACGAAAGCGGTGACGGGAAAAAACGGCGCCCGTGACCTGCCGATGATGATGTTCGAGACCATGTTCGTGTCGCATTCGTCGCATTACGCTCATATAGTGAATACATGGCTACAAATTCTGAAGCGAATATGCAATCCTATGCTCCTGTCCCCCCGATTTTCTCCAAGCTGGGCCTCGCGTATGACGATGTGCTGCTGCTGCCGAACGAGACGGACGTGATTCCCTCCGAAGTCGACACCACCACCCATCTGACCCGTGAGATCACCATGAAGGTTCCGACGATCTCCGCGGCGATGGATACCGTCACCGAATCCGAGATGGCCATCGCCATGGCCCGCAACGGCGGTATCGGCGTGCTGCACCGCAACCTGTCGATCGACGACCAGGCGGCCCAGGTCGATGTGGTCAAGCGCTCCGAGTCCGGTATGATCACCGACCCGCTGACCGTCAACCCGGACGTCACGCTCGCCGACCTCGACAAGCTGTGCGGCAAGTTCCACATCTCCGGCCTGCCGGTCGTTGACAAGGAGAACCGCCTCGTCGGCATCATCACCAACCGCGACATGCGCTTCATCCCGTCCGAAGACTACGACCACCTCAAGGTCAAGGACGTGATGACCAAGGAGAACCTCATCACTGGTCCGGCGAACATCTCCAAGGATGACGCCCACCGTCTGCTCGCCCAGCACAAGGTCGAGAAGCTGCCGCTGATCGACGACAACGGCAAGCTCGCCGGCCTGATTACCGTCAAGGACTTCGTCAAGACCGAGCAGTACCCGGATGCCACCAAGGACGAGCAGGGACGTCTGCGCGTGGCCGCCGGCATCGGCTTCCTCGGCGACGCCTGGCAGCGCGCCTCCGCTCTGATGGAGGCCGGCGTCGATGTGCTCGTCGTCGACACCGCCAACGGCGAGGCCCGTCTGGCGCTCGACATGATCAGCCGCATCAAGCGCGACCCCGCCTTCCGCGGCGTGCAGGTCATCGGCGGCAACATCGCCACCCGTTCCGGCGCCCAGGCCATGATCGACGCGGGCGTCGACGCCGTCAAGATCGGTGTCGGCCCCGGCTCCATCTGCACCACCCGCGTGGTCGCCGGTGTCGGCGTCCCGCAGCTCACCGCCGTCTATGACGCCGCCCAGGCCTGCAAGGCCGCCGGCGTGCCGTGCATCGCCGACGGTGGCATCCACTACTCCGGAGACATCGCCAAGGCGCTCGTCGCCGGTGCCAACACCGTCATGCTCGGCGGCACGCTGGCCGGCTGCGAGGAGGCTCCGGGCGAGAAGGTCCTGCTGCACGGCAAGCAGTACAAGCTGTACCGCGGCATGGGCTCGCTGGGTGCCATGGCCCCGCGCGGCAAGAAGTCCTACTCCAAGGACCGTTACTTCCAGGCCGACGTCACCTCCAACGACAAGGTCGTTCCGGAAGGCGTCGAGGGCGAAGTGCCGTACCGCGGACCGCTGAACGCCGTGCTGTACCAGCTGATCGGCGGCCTGCACCAGTCCATGTTCTATGTGGGCGCGCACAACATCGCCGAGCTGCAGGAGAAGGGCCGCTTCATCCGCATCACCGACGCCGGCCTGCGCGAGTCGCATCCGCACGACATCGTGATGACCACCGAAGCGCCGAACTACACCGGCTTCCACAACTGATAGGCCGATGCCGATCGGTTCATAGGATTCGGCTCATATGAATATGATGGCGGGCTCCCCTCACGATTTGCGAGGGGAGCCCGCCATCTTGCATATAGGCCCGGCCGCGTCGAATCGGCTCCGCCGCCCGCGTCGTGGCGGGCGCGGGCAGGCCTACCGCAGCCGCATCCAGACGGACGTATCCTGCGGCAGCCGGCCGTCATCGGTGAGCGGCGCGGACGAGAGCAGCACCTCGCCGTTGGGCAGCGAAACCGGTGTGGCGCCGAAATTCGTCAGATTCGCCCAACCGTTGGCACGACGGTAGGCGATCACGCCGCCGGGCTGGCCGTCGGCGCCGTCGCGCATGCCGCTCGGACGGTTCTCGGGAAGCAACGTGCAACTGGTGTCCGGAGTCTGCATCTCGTGACGCAGCCGCAGCACGCGACGATAGAAGTTCAGCATGGAGCCGTCGTCGGCGTCCTGGATGTCCATGGCGAAATCCTTGAACCACGCGGGCTGCGGGAGGTGTGGTTCGGCGTCACTGACGGCAGGGGAGAACCCGAACGAGCCGGTATGGACGTGCCTCTTGTCGGACGTGTACGTCTCGGGCACGTCGGACGCGACCCAGGGCAGCGGCACGCGGCAGCCGTCACGGCCCTTGGTGGACTGCGCCCGCGAGGTGCGCAGGCCGGAGGGATCCTCGATGCGGTCCCATGGAATATCCGCCACCTCGAACAGGCCCAGCTCCTCGCCCTGATACACGTAGGCCGAGCCGGGCAGCGCCATTTCGAGCATCAGTGCGGCGCGTGCCCGCAATGCGCCGGCCTGGCGATCCTCGATATAGGTGGTGCCGTCACGCAGCAGCCAGTCGTTGGCGATCTGATGGTATTCGCCGGTCGGCACTTGCGGCAGCGCGTAACGCGTGGCGTGGCGCGGCACATCATGGTTGCTCATCACCCAGGTGGACGTCGAGCCCGACATCTCGGCGCACGCCAGCCCCTCGTCGATGGCTTTGCTCATCGCGTCGAAGGTCCAATCCGCCTTGGCGAACTCGAAGTTGAACACCTGCCCCAGTTCATCCGGTGACGCGTACAGGTACTGGCGTTCCGGCCGGACCCATGCCTCGGCGACCGCGAAGCGCGGGGGATCGTAGCGGTTGAACACCTCGCGGCGCCACTCACGGTAGATGTCGTGCACCTCGTCGCGGTCGAGCACTGGGTGGGATCCGTCCGCGGGCATGTCGTTCGTGCTCATCACCACGTAGTCGTCGAGGTCGTCGCGGTCGAGGTCCTTGGCGAGCCCGTGCGCCACATCGATGCGGAACCCGTCCACGCCGTGATCGCACCAGAAACGCAGCGTCTCAAGGAAATCGGCGCGCACGTCCGGGTTCCTCCAGTTCCAGTCAGGCTGCTCCTTGGTGAACATGTGCAGGTACCATTGGCCGTCGTCCACGCGCGTCCATGCCGGACCTCCGAAATGGTTCTGCCAGCGGGTCGGCGGCTCGTCGCCGTTCGGGCCCTTGCCGTCGCGGAAGATGTACCGGTCGCGCGCGGGGGAGCCGGGGCCGCCCGCCAGCGCCTGACGGAACCAGGGGTGCAGGTGGGAGCTGTGGTTGGGCACGATGTCCACCACCACTTTGATGTCTGCCGCATGCGCGGCGGCGGCCAGCCGGTCGAAGTCGTCCATCGAGCCGAGCTTCGGATCCACGTCACGGTAGTCGGCCACGTCGTAGCCGCCGTCCGCGAGTTCGCTCGGGTAGAAGGGCGACAGCCAGATCGCGTCGACGCCCAGCTGCCGCAGATAGGGGATCCGCCCGGTGATGCCATTGATGTCGCCCAGACCGGAGCCGGTGGTGTCCTGGAAGCTGCGCGGGTAGACCTGGTAGACCACGGCCTGCCGCCACCACAGTGCCGGGTCGGTCTCGGCGTCGTGCCGCGTCGTGATAGATTGCGTTTCCTCTGCCATGTAGTCCTCCTGGCCGTATGCATGTACCGCTGCCGTTCCTGCGCTGCCGTAATGGCGCGCGGCCGGCCGCGTCCCGAATGCCCAAGATTATATCCGTCCCGTTTCCCCCGAAGCGGCGGGTCATGTCGTGCCGCGACACCAAGCTTCCGTCGTGCCCGCGTGTCTTCTTAGCGGCGCTTTAGCGGGGTCCCAATTGGATAGGGCAAGAGCATGACGCGCTGATCGTCGACCGCCGGCTGCCCGACGGCGACGGGCTGGATTTGATTCGCGCCCTGAGCGGCTCCGGCGTCACTACACCCGCGCTGATGCTGACCGCGCTCGCGCAGGTGGACGACATCGTGGAAGGGCTGGACTGCGGCGTGAACGACTACCTGACCAAGCCGTTCCGCTTCATCGAACTGCAGGCCCGGCTGTGCGCGCTGCTGCGGGGGTTCAACGCCCAGACGGCCAGCGTGAT
>QWCV01003328.1_pt1 | contig 11871 bp, 8 predicted proteins | sample 1972621 | NCBI WGS metagenome assembly QWCV01 (sample SAMN09866699, study PRJNA288562) | Human gut metagenome isolate pre2_stool, whole genome shotgun sequencing... | isolation source: gut | host: Homo sapiens | place: USA: California
TTTTTAAAAATTTGCATGGCAAACAAGCCTAACGAAATTATAAAATTTTTAGGCTACAAATGCAATTAATATTTGATGAACCAATTAACTTTTTCTTGATGAGTATAGTTAATGCCACAAACTTGAGCAGGTGTTAAATTACTAAGTGATGAATGATTTTTTATAAAGTTGTAATAAAAAATAAAGTTACTGATAAGACTATTGGCGCTTTCATATGATTTAAATCCTTTGGTTTTCTTGTACCAAGATTTAAATGTCTTGTTAAAAGATTCGATTAAATTATTAGATATGTCATCACTAAAATCTTTAACAACAATATGTGTAGAGCCTTCGAATGTATTTTTAACTGGTTCTCTATACGAAGGTAAACCATCCGTAACAATTGATTTAGGAGTACCGAAGGTTTTAGAACGTTTAAATAGAGAAAATGCACACTCTGCTTCACGAGATTGGTTTAGATTCCAAGATGTAACAAATCTTGTTTCAGAATCTATACAAACCCAAAGATAGTGCTTTTTGCCATTGATTTTTACAACAGTTTCATCAGCATGCCATTCATCAGAATCGCCTAAGTATAGGTCATTAGTAAGCTCATCGCTTATGGATTTAAAGTATTTATCAAACTTCTTAATCCACTTAGAAATTGTTACATGAGATACTTTAATACTCATGTAATCTGATAAATATGTTGAAATAGCTCTTGTTGTAGCATTAAGTGAGTAATATAAGTTAATAGCTATAATTATGGTATTTAAATTGAATCTATGTCCAGAAAATACAGTTTTACCATTTAGCTTTTCAGATGATGGATCATCTATAGCTGTAGGTATAAGTTGTTTAATAGTATGATTACACTTTTTGTTATTACATTTAAAGCTAACATGGTACTTGTATTTATGGTGAAGGTACATACCTTTTCCACATACAGGACATTTAGGATATCCAAGCGAATGCTTCTTGCTTGATTGTAAGGTAAATTGTCTACGACATTTTTTGCATAAGTACTTTTGATTGGAATTCTTATCCTTACCAAACTTATACAAATTTGTGTTATAACATTCAGGGCATTTAACCGTAGGTTTCAATTTTCTCGACTCCTTTCTATAGGGGGAATATGTTTTGTGGTGAAACTATTATAATCCCTATCGGGGTCGAGATTCAAATATAAATAAGTTAACAAAACAGAAATATATTCTTGGAGGATACAATGACAAAAATTTTAAAAGTATTTTACGATGACATCAAAGATATATTTACTAATTTTGCTCTTTTAATTGTCGTATTAGCTCTTTGTATTTTACCTTCACTTTATGCATGGTTTAATATTTATGCATCTTGGGATCCATATGGAAATACTGGAAACATTCCAATTGCTGTAGTAAATAAAGATAAAGGTACAACTTTGTCTGATAAAAACATAAATGTAGGTGATCAAGTAGTAAAAAAATTAAAAGACAACGACGCCCTTGGATGGGAATTTGTAAATTCAGATTATGCTAGAAAGGGACTTGAAAACGGAAAATATTATGCAACAATCGAAATCCCAAGCAATTTTTCAGAGGATTTAGCATCAATCTTATCTAAAAAAACAACAAAAGCTAAAATTATATACTCGGTAAATGAAAAGATAAATGCAATCGCCCCTAAAATAACTGATAAAGGCGCTTCATCAATTCAAAGTCAAGTAAATAGTGAATTTATAAAAACTGTTGGTGAAATAGCATTTACTTTACTAAACGATACTGGTGTAAAATTACAAGAAGAGTTGCCAAAGTTGACAAAAATCGAAACATCTCTGATAGATGTTAAAAATAAGTTTGCAACAATTGATAACACTGTAAAATATGGCTCTGAATCTATAGAAAAAATGAATGGCGTAATAAATAGCTTAAATAAGAATATGCCTTTAATAGAAAAAACTATTACAACAGCATCTGATTTGTCTTCTGATGCAAGCTCATTTTTACAAAATACACAAAATAATCTAAGTGATTTAGGCCCTATAATAAAAAGAGATTTACAGATTTTAAATAGTGTATCTGCTTCAGCTGCAAATAGTGCTTCAGCATTGATAGAAGCTATAAATTCAAATTATGAAGATGCACCACAACGTATAGACGATTTAACGTCAAAATTAAATAATTTACACAATGTTTCAAGTAATATTGTCGGCCTTTTAACAAAAATAAATCAAATAACAAATGGACAACATTTAAATGATTCTATAAACAAATTAAATACAATAAATAGTAAGCTTGAAACTTCAATAAACATTTTAAATACAGTAAAATCTCAAATTGAAGCAAATGAGCAACCATCTTTAACAAAATTAAACAGTATGCTTACATTACTAAATGATGTTAATTCTATTACATCAAACTTAGTTAACAACTATGATTCAACTATAAAAAATCCTATAAATAAAATTCTTAATCAAGGTATAGGTGTTTCTGAAAATGTAGGTGAATTATTAAAAAATGCACAAGCTGAAATACCTAAAGTCAAAAGCTTATTAGCTAGCCTTTCAGGATTTTCAGAAAATGCAGAAGGTACTATAGCTCTTGCAAATGAAAAAATTCCTGAAGCAAAAGCTATATTAAATGATTTCATAGATGCTATAAGCAAAATAAACAACAGTGAAGATACAAAAGATCTTATAAACTTCTTAAAAAATGATGTCATGACCAATGTAGATTTCTTGAAATCTCCTGTTGATATAGTTCAAAAAACTATATATCCTATGACTAATTACGGTGCTTCAATGACACCTTTTTATACTACACTTTGCCTTTGGGTTGGTATATTACTTTTAACATCACTTTTAACTACAGAAGTTCATGTTAAAGGTGAAGATGACGACGAATATAAACCTTACCAAGTTTATCTAGGTAGAGGACTTACATTCTTATCAATAGCACTTATACAGGCATTGATTGTAAGTCTTGGAAATATATTTATACTTAAGGTTCATATGGATAATCCACTCTTATTTACGATGATAGCCTTATTTGTAAGTGCGGTATTTAACTTTATAGTATATTCATTGGTATCTATATTTGGAAATATAGGAAAAGCCGTTGGTGTAATTTTACTTGTTCTTCAAGTAGCTGGTTCCGGTGGTACATTCCCTATACAAGTAACTCCAAAGTTCTTCCAAATGATATATCCATTCTTGCCATTTACTTATGGTATTTCGGCAATGAGGGAAGCAATTGGAGGAGTATATATGCCTAATTTAACTAGAGACATAAGCGTATTATTAATATTCCTTATATTATCAATTGTTATAAATATATTCTTAAAGGCACCGATTAATAAATTATTCCATAAATTTATTTCTAAATTAGAGGGTAGTCGTTTAACTGAATAATTTGCATAAAAAAAGGATGAGTTTATCATCCTTTTTTTATTTAATCTATTTTCTCACACCATTTATAGCTCACATAGAATTTTCCATCTACTAAACCACTTTTTGGATTTACTACTTTAATTCTTTTTTTGTCATACTTATGCCCAAAGTTTTTTTCTATAGTTGTAAGTTTTCCTTGTGTTTTAAGAACATCTTCAAAGTATTTCTCTTTAATAAAAATATATTTTAAATTTTTATCAAGTTCTAAACTCATACAAATCCCCCCTAGATTACATATAAAATTCTTTCTTATATCTTAAATTATACATCAAAAAAGCACAATCTAATTATATATTATATAGTTCATTAGATTGTGCTTTCATATTATATTAACTTATTTTTATTAACAATTTCTATTTAATTCTCTAACCTTTTCAAATTCATCTTGGATTTCTTGTGATGGTTCTTGTCCAAATTTACTTACTAAATAAATTGCTATTGCTGATAATATAAATCCAGGAACTATTTCGTATAGACTAAATATTCCACCATACATATTGCCCAAATTTCTCCAAATTATTGCAACTAAACCACCAGTTACTATACCTGCTATAGCACCATTCCTAGAAGTCTTTTTATAGAATAATGAGAATAACATTATTGGTCCAAATGTAGCACCAAATCCTGCCCATGCATTTTCAACAAGACCTAAAACTGTATTATTTGGATTTAATGCTATAAGTATAGCTATTATAGAAACCCCCATAACAGTAAGACGGCTTACCATCATCAATTCTTTATCACTTGCATTTGGTCTAATTTTAGCTTTATAGAAGTCTTCTGTTATTGCTGAAGCTGTAACTAATAGTTGAGAATCTGCTGTACTCATTACTGCTGCAAGTATTGCTGCTAAGAATACACCTGCTATAATAAGCGGGAATATCTTCATAACCATTAATATATAAACAGTTTCTCCAGATGAGTTGCTTAAATCTTGTGTTAAGAATACTCTACCTAATAAACCAACTAAAGTAGCTGCTGTTAAAGAGAATATTACCCATACCATAGCTATTAATCTTGATTTTTTAATACTTTTTGCATCATCTATACCCATAAATCTAACTAATATATGAGGTTGTCCAAAATACCCAAGTCCCCAAGCAAGAGATGATATAACTGTTATCATTGCAATATGTGTACCATCTATTGTTATAAATGGATTTAGCATATTTACATTTACAGCTTCAATTCTGGCTATTGTAGCATCTATCCCTCCCATGCTAACTACTGCAGCACATGGAACTATTACAATTGCCACAAACATTAAAATACCTTGAACTAAATCTGTCCAACATACTGCAAAAAATCCACCAGCAAAAGTATAAGATACAACAACTACAGCACATATTAATAAAGCTACTGTATAATCTATGCCGAATACTGTTGAAAATAATTTTCCTCCAGAAACAAATGCAGATGCAGTATATACTAAGAAGAATATTAATATAAATAATGAGCTTACTATTCTAAGTATATTTTGATCGTCTCTATATCTATTTCCTAAAAACTGCGGGATTGTTATTGCATTACATGCTTCAGTATAATTTCTAAGTCTTTTAGCGACTAACTTCCAATTAAGATAAGTACCAATTGTTAATCCTAATGCAATCCATCCTGCTTCTAATCCTGCAATATATGCAGCCCCTGGTAGCCCCATCAACATCCAACCACTCATATCTGATGCTTGAGCACTAAGAGATACTACCCAACTTCCTAATTTTCTTCCACCTAAAAAGTAATCTTCTGTATTACTAGTTTTTTTGTATGCCATAAGTCCAATTGCAAGCATCATAACTAAGTATAAAACAAAAATTACTATTATGGTAAGATTGCTTTCTACCAAACTCTTTCCCCCCTGACATGACAATTATCCTAAATTTATATCACATTTCTACTTTTTTGGATAATTATTCCATTGTATTTACATAAATATAATATAATATTAAGACTGTAAATAGTCAATAGTCTAATTTTTAGCCAATAACATAAAATTAGAGGTGAAATATAATTCACCCCTAATTTCAATAGTGTATAATATTTAATAATTTAAAAAGCTATTTTAATTTTATTTACCAAATAAACTTTTTATCCAATCCCATAAGCCTTGTTTTTCTTGTGTATTATCATTAGTAGTTTCTTTAGTGTTATCTTCTTTGTTGCTTTCTTCTGATGAATCTTGAACTTTTAATACAAATCTTACTTTACCATTCATTTCATCGTCATTTATTCCTGAATAGTTATTGTAATCTTCTGCTGCATTTACTAATTCATCTTTGACTTCTGTTATATTGTCAACTTCTGATAATAATTCATTTCCTTTATCATTTAATTCGTCAAGACCTTCTGTTTTTAGTTTTTTAGCTCCATCATATAAATCATTACTTCCATTTGCTAAAGTTGATATACCATCTTTTATTTGTGTAGAGCTACTATTTAATGTTGAAGATCCATTTTTAAGTTTATCAACACCACTTGTTAAAGTACTCGCTCCACTTACTAATTTTCCTGTTCCTTCTGATAATTGTTTACTTCCTGAGTAAGCACTTTGTGTTGCACTTGATAATTTACTACTTCCTGATTGTAATTCTCCACCTGCTGATGCGAATTTATTTAAATTTGTTCCAAATGTTTGTGAACCACTTACTAAACTTGAAGATCCACTCTTAAGCTTTTCTACACCGCTTGTTAAAGAACTTGCTCCACTTACTAATTTTCCTGTTCCTGCTGATAATTTACTACTTCCTGCATATGCACTTTGTGTTGCATCTGCTAATTTTGAAGAAGAATCATTAAGTGTGCTTCCAGCTCCTGCAAATTGACCTAATTTAGAATTAAATTGTGATGATCCATCTTTAAGATTAGATAATCCAGATTTTAAATCAGATGCTCCATTAGATGCAGATTTTATTCCACCTTTAACAGATTTAAGTCCATCTTCTTGTTTAGATGCTACAGTTTTTAATCCAGAACTTATTTGATCTAAACTAGATGCAGCTTTATTTAATTGGCTAGATTGTTCTTTTAAACTGCCTCCTAATTGTTTTATTTGTGCTGCAAGTTCAGTATCACCATCTGCTGCTGCTTTTTGAGCTAAAGCAGTTATTTGAGCTTCAAGTTCACTAGAATCTGAAGATGATAACTTAGAAGAAACTTGAGAAACTGAATCTGCTAATGAATCTACTTTACTTGTAGAACTTATTAAACTATCTACTCCATCACCTAATTGATTTAATCCACTATTTAAACTACTTGCCCCTTTATATGCAGAAGATATACCATTATCTATATTGTCATATGCGCTATCTAAGCTATTTGCACTGCTTACATAGTTTTTAACACCACTTGCAAATTTATTTTGTGATGAACTTAATTCTTTAAGACCGCTATTTAAAGAACTAGCACCACTATCTAATGCTGGTAAATTATCTGTAAGTTGTTTTGCACCACTACTTAATGAGCTTATTCCATTATCTAAAGAAGTTATTCCTGATGCTAATTGTGAATATCCTGAATTTAATTTATTTGCACTGCTTGTATAAGTAGATATTCCTGAATTTAAACTTTTTTGCCCTTCATTTATTTGTTTTAATCCATTTTCTAAGCTTACTGCACCATTATTTAATGTTGGTAAGTTGCTAGCTAATGTATCTGCTCCACTTTTTAATGTTCCGATACCATTATCTAATGTTTTTACACCATCATCAAATTGGCTATATTTTGAATTAAGAGTATCAGTACCATCTGCTACTTTCTTTGCTCCATCTACTAAATCTGCTCCACCATATTGTAGTTTTTGTAATGAATCTTTTAATTCGCTAAAGTCCATATCATCATCTATATCTTCTAATGTAGAAGTTATATCACTAGTTACAGCAAACATTATAGTTGGTACTTTGAAATTAGTTGTATTACCAGTTATAACCATTTCATCTTTTAAGTTTAAATAACTATTTAAATCATCACTTAAATCTAGAGATTGACTTAATCCTGGTAATGATACAAATGTTATAGATGCGTTGCTTCCTTCATCTAACATTGTTCCAGCACTAGTTTCAATATCTTTAAAATTATCTCTATCTAGTAAAACTTCGCCGGCAGCTAAAAATGGAGTATATATTATTCTAGTTTTGCCGTCTATTTTAACACTCTTTTTGATATTGTTTTTTAATTTTATAGTTATTTTAAAGTCTCCGCTTTTACCTTTAATATCTTTTGGATTTACTTCTTTTCCGTTTAATTCATATTTAATACTTACGTTAACTGGTAATTTTTCAGTACTTTCACCTTGATAATATAAATCGTCTCCACTAATACTCCAATTTACACTATCACCACTTATAGTTGGTTTTTCGTCCCCTTTTATATTTTTTATATTAGTCAATTTACTTACATCTTGTATATTTCCTAATGATGAATCACTTTTAATCCAGTCTGAAACTATATTCTTTGTTACATTTCCGTTTTCATCTAATAAAGAATATACAGTTTCATCTTTAGTAATTTTTTTATCATTTTGTGCAAATACACAAGTACTATTTGCTGCAACTAATGCTACTGTTGCTAAAGCTATTGATTTCTTTTTAATATTTTTATTATACATACAAATCCTCCCCCATTAGTTAATGGCTGTTATATTATCTATTATTATTAAATTCTTAATTTATAGCTTTACTAACTTTTTTCTCACTTTCGAATCCTTTACTTGTTTTTCTAATAACTGGTTCGAATACAAGTAATAATCCTGGTAATATAAATATGATCATAAACATACTTATTATTGCCCCTCTTGACATCAAACTACATAATGAACCAATAAGTTCTAGTTGTGAAATTATACCGACACCTATAGTTGCTGAGAAGAATGATAAAGCACTTGTCATTATTGAGCCAGCACTATGTTTTATTGCTGCTTGCATAGCATCAAATTTATTGTCAGTATATTGTAATTCTTCTTTAAATCTTGAGGTAAGAAGAATTGCATAGTCAACTGTTGCTCCTAATTGTATTGTTCCTAAAACTATAGATGCTATAAATGGTTCAACTTTCCCTGTATAGAAAGGTATACCTAAGTTTGCAAATATAGCACATTGAATTGCTGAAACCAATATAACTGGTAATGACACTGATTTAAATACTATAGTTATTATAAGGAATATAGCTAATATAGATGCTATACTTACTTTTTTGAAGTCAGAATCCGCAATTCTGATTAAGTCTTTTGTTAGAGGTGCTTCACCACCAACAAGACCACTTGGATCATATTTGTGAACTATATTTTCAATTTGTGTTAATTGTGCATTACATTCATCTGATGCTGCTCTGTATTTTGAATTTAACATTAATTCTTCATATCCACCTGCTTTTAATTCGCTTAAAATATCATCAGGAATTATTTCTTGACTTATTGCAGGTCCTATATATTTTTCAAGTCCTATAACTGAATTAACACCTTCTACTTTTTCAAGTTCTTTAATCATAGAAGTGACTTGATTTGGTTCTAATTTATCACTAATTAATATGAAGTCTGTACTTTCCATATTGTAATCATCTTTCATTTTGTTAGTTGCAATTATTGATGCAAAATCATCTGGTAAAGATTCATCTAAGTTATAGTAAACTTTAGCATTGTTATTCCCTATGAATGCTGGAATAAATATTATAATGAATAATACTGCTAATTTTTTATAATGTTTAACTACAAATACTGAAGTCTTTTCAAAAGCTGGTAATATTGTTTTGTGTTTATATTTGTGTATTGGTTTGTCAAATATTAATATCAATGATGGTAAAATTGTTACCGTACATAAAACACCGATTATAACACCTTTAGCCATTACAATACCCATATCCATACCTAAGGCTAAATCCATAGTACAAAGTGCTAAGAATCCAGCCACTGTAGTTGTTGAACTACCTATTATTGAAACAAAGGTGTTTTGTATAGCATTTGACATTGCCTCTATTCTATCTGGAGTTCTTGTTAACTCTTCATCATATCTGTGGAGTAAGAAAATCGAATAGTCCATTGTTACCCCTAATTGTAAAACGGCTGCTAACGCTTTAGTTATATATGATATTTCTCCTAAAATTATATTAGAACCGAAGTTGTATATAATTGCTAAACTTATACTTAGTAAGAATACAAATGGTACTACTGTTGATTCCATTGTAAGTAATAAAACTATTAAGGTAAGTATTCCTGCTATTATTACGTATAATGGCATTTCACCATCGGCACAGTCTTTAGTATCCTTTATGATACCACTCATACCACTTAAAAATCCTTGTACACCGACAATATCTCTAATTTGTTGTACTGTATTTTGTGTAGTTAGTGTTGCTGTTCCTTCTTTAAGCATTACTATTATCATAGTAGATTTATCGCCATTATAAAGCAAATCTGTCATATCTTTTGGTAATATTTCTTTTGGAACAGATAAATCTACAAAATCATCAACCCAAAGTGCTTTTTTAACACCATCTAACTTAGCTACTTTGTCTTTAATCTTGGCTACATCTTTATCTGGCATGTCTTCAACAATAAGCATCGCTACAGATCCACATCCAAAGTCATCTTTTAAGATTTTTTCAGCTTGCATTGTAGATGTTTCTTCTGGTAAATAACTTAATATGTCGTAATTTACATCAGTTTTTAAATATCCAAATGCTGCTGGAATTACTAATATTATTGCTAATAGTAAAATTATTTTACTATGTTTGGCTATCCATTTTGATATCCTTTCCATAATTCTCCCTCCATTTTTAGGCGTGCCCAATATTTATACCTAGATTATAGGGCGCGCCCAAAAGAATGTCAATAGATTTTTTGTTAATTTTTTCCACGATGATTATAAAAAATTTTTATTACATATAATGAAAAAATAAGACTTTAAAATTTACAATATATAGACAAAAAAAGAGTATAAAACAAAATTAATTTGTCTTATACTCTTTATCATTTTAACTATTTAATTTATATTTTTTAATTTAATATTTACAATTTCAGGTTTACAATTGACTCTAATTAAGACCTTAGATCCCCCAAGACCTTTACTTACTATCATTGTAGATTTATTTTTAATATACTCCCCTAAATCATATTTTGGAAAGAATTTTCTATCTGGTGATAATAATCCTCCTACAAGAGGAAGTCTCACTATACCACCATGCACATGACCACATAAAGTTAAATCTGCACCCCACTTTTCATATTCATCAAAATAAAATGGAGTATGTGCTAATAATATATTAAATTGCTCTCTATCTACTTTTCCTAGCTTTTCTTCTAAAAAATCGATATCTATACTTGTAGTCTCTTGATTATCAAATAAATATTTATAACAGCTATATGGAACAGTTAGTCCATATAAATTAATATTACTCTCTCCTTTTACTATTTCAACTTTATTATTATCTAAATTTACAAAATCTATTTGATGTAATTTATTAAAATAGTCTTTATACTCATCTTTATATTTTTTAATCAAAGATTTTTGTTCATGGTTTCCTATTATATAGTAAACTCTATAAAGTTTACTTATTTCTTTCATAAAATCTAATGCTACATTATAATTATTATTTTCTCCATCTATTAAGTCACCCGTAACCACTACTATATCTGGATTTAGTGATTTTATTTTTTGTATTAATTTTTTATTATTTTCACCAAATAATTTACTATGTAAATCTGAAATTTGAACTATATTATACCCATCAAATTCCTTTGGCACTTTTTTGTTTTCTACTACATATTTTGTTACTTCCAATGTATTTACATTGTATTTTATATATAAATACATTAATATAAAAATACCAATAAATATAAAAATTATTTTATACATGAAATACTCCTTAAACTTTATTTAGAAATATGTCAAAGCTTTCTAAAAGCTCATCAATATTTAAGTTATTAGCTATATCTATTGCATTATCTACAATTTCATATACCTCTTTTTTGTCTATTATATCTAGTAAAAACAATCTTGTTAATAATACTGATTTTATAATATCTTCTATATCTAAACCTATTTCTTTATTGTAGTACCTTCTAAGTAGTTCTTCTTCTCCTGCACATCCAACAGCAACACTTATATATATATCTTTTTCTTTTACATTGTAATGTGTCTCAAGTGCTTTTTTCTCAAATAATTCTATTAGTAAATTTACATATTCTTTTCTTATCATAGGTACTTTAGAGGCCTCAATATATATTCTAAACAATTTTTCATATCTTACTATTGTATAAGTATATAAACATTGAGTTACAGCATAATTTAATAATAATTCACTATCATTCATACGATGATTACTTATCAATTCATAAATTTTGTTTAGGATTGTTTTATAGATAAAAAGTAATATGTCTTCTTTCTTTTTGAAGTAATAATATAAATGACCTCTTCCTATTCCGACTGAATCCGCTATTTGTCTTATAGTAGTTTTTTCGTATCCGTTTACTAAAA
>QWCV01004367.1_pt1 | contig 11862 bp, 10 predicted proteins | sample 1972621 | NCBI WGS metagenome assembly QWCV01 (sample SAMN09866699, study PRJNA288562) | Human gut metagenome isolate pre2_stool, whole genome shotgun sequencing... | isolation source: gut | host: Homo sapiens | place: USA: California
ATGATGGTACCGATTCAAGTGATACGATGGTACCGAATGCAGTGCTATGATGGTACCGATTCATGCGCTATAGTGGTACCGATTCGCCGATACTGTCAATATTCCGCCTCATAAGTTACATCCTAATAGATTGGAACAGCAAATAAGGGATGGTAATGTTGATTTAAGTGGCTATGCACTTTCTAATTTTGAAACGTTGAATCAAGCAGCAACATTTTATAGGTATCTTCGTAAATCCTGCAAAAATGTAAAAAAACAGATTGGAGATTCTTTGTCCTTCGGTGTGTTGAAATCTACAGATGGTATGATAACAATATCTGATAATAGGGGGCATTTTGATTTATATGAATCAGAAATATGTGATTTGAATACCACTTTTAAAATAATCAAAGCTTTATGAAAAAAATACAAGGTTTTGAAGGAAAACTTTCTCTAGCAGAGCTTAGTAAGGTTTCTGATTTGATATACTTTGATGGGCCTTTTTTATCTCATTATGTTCATTCTTCTGGTGATAACTATCTTTCTTATTGGGTGGATTGTGATGAATCAACCCAAAGATGGTTAGTTTTCCGAGTTGGTTTAATTGTTTTGCAGAACTATTTGAATAAGAAAATTTCTCTCTATGAGTTGATGAAACAAATTGATGAGGGTTTTGTTTATTTAATAGATGTATATCAGGATGGTACGAAATCAGTACCAACTATTGTCTTTTTAAAAGATATACCTGATGATTATTTTCCTGAGGTTGATTCATATTTTGATTTTTCATTAGAAAAGGAGTCCGATGTTGCAGCTTTGTCTATATCTAGGCAATGTGGAGTGTTTGAAATCCACTTTACTGGTGCAGATGTCAAGTATGGTAATATGCCTTTTGAGCAATATGCAAAATGTCTACAGAAGGTTGAAGAACTTCGTCAAAGCTTAGCATGCAGCTATATTAAGAAAGTCACATCATCTAAAAGGTTTAAATCCCTTACCCCTAAAGCGCAAAAGGATGAAAAAGAACAATTGGGATTAAATACAAGATTCGATTATTTTTATTCTTTAGCAGGGTCTGTGCGTGTTTTGTTGCGCCCACAAAACTTGCAAGTTTCGTTTGTTTCAACCAGTGCAGATGATTTTGCAAAGGAATTAATAAGATTGTTTAAAGCTGGTTATGATATTGATGAATTGAAAAAATATGCTGCAGATTATGGCAATGAAGCATTGGCTAAATTTAATGATTTGCTTGAACTTTTGAAAAAAAGTAAAGTAAATATTGAGGTAAGTTGGACGAATGCTAAATTTAAAATTCATGAGTCAAAAAGCGTAAAGGAGCACGATAAGCAGATTATTATAGATAATTTGGTTCGAAGCATAGAGAAAACGGAAGAGTTAAAATATCAGGGGCAGTTCTATTCATTAAATACTAGGTCTGGCCAGTTTTCTTTTGAAACGAATGATAAACCGGCCTTAGCTATAAGAGGAAAATTTGATGATGCTATAAAAGATAGGGTTCATTCTCTGTCTTTTGAGCAGCTCTATGAAATAATAATAGAGAGAAAAATAAAATTAGGTTTGGTAAATCAAAACAGGTCTTCAGATACGATTATTGATATTAAGAAAGTTTAGAATATGGACATTTTCGTTGGAAAATATGCTGTTTATAATTCTGGTGTTTTAGTTCTATCATCAGATAATACAATAACGATGAAAATTGAAGATACTGACTTTATCTTTGATTTTGAAGATGTTGATGGTGGAACACCAAATATTCAGATAAAAGAATCTTCTGAACATCGTTGTCGTCTAACTTTTACAAATTTCAGCAGTCCTTTGGGAGTCAGCATAAAAGATCCACTTCTTATAGCCTCTTTGGATAATGGGAATAATCTGTATTTGCAATATGCGATTACTACCGTTAATAAAGTAATTAAAGTATTTCAGTACACTCTATATACGACAGTAAGTAATGGCAAATAAGATAAAACCAGATGGATTAAGTCAAAGTAAAATCTATGAGAATGGAGATCTCTATAATATTACTGTAAAAGATTTGAAAGACAATGAAATTGCCATCATACAACTTTTGAATGACTATAATACTAAGGTAAAGAAGATAGATGAGTTGCAAGAGTCTGAAAAGCAATTGTCAGCTGAGTTGCAGTATCAAAATGCAAGTCCATTCTTTTCGATTATTGCGGCATTAGTTAATGTTATAGGTTCTGTGATTTCATGTTGTGGTGTAAACTTTATCACGGGGAAAGATAATATCAATATGGGAAATTGTCTTGTAATTGCCGGAGGCTTGTTGTTGTTATTAGGTAGTATTATGACAATTTTTTATAGATATATTTATAAGTGGACGAATAAACCAAAGGTTAAGTGATGAAACTTTATAATGATTAGGATATAGTCAGGCGGTCCCATCCCGCATAATATGGCGTAGACCTTTGATGGTCCGCCAACCTTAGAGCGTAGCGGTTCCGAGCACCGGAGGGCGGTTTCCCTCTTCTTCCCTGAGGAGAGAAGACCGAGATGAGAGGTGGAGCCTTCTTTAATGGTAAAGAAGGACGGGATGATTTTAGAAAGACTCCTTCTTTAACGGTAAGGAAGGTTTCTGTCCTCTGTAAGGGGAACCGAAAGGGTCGCAAAGACTATTGAAGGTAGGTTTTCGAAAATCTTATCATGTCCCTAATCCCATGTAATTATAACTCGAACAAAAAACAACGAGCAATGGAACTATTTGAGAATATATTGACAGGGGAGAAATCCAGCAAGTATAAGACGAATCATTTTCATATGTTTGTTGATGACGATGTTTTAATTCCTGATGTTGAGAATATGTCAGATGATGCCTTTGGAACATTGATTCATGAATACGTTCATTATATACAGCATATTACAACATTGTTTGGTATTCGCACATGCAGTATGTTCCACAAAATATCAATTTTGTATAGAGCTTATATTTCAGATCACGATAAAATAGAGTTGCCATTGGAATTATGCTCAAAAGATGAAAACATTAAACAATATTTGCAATATTTTAAAAATGTGTCTGGTAGTAAGACTTTTGGATACAATGTTGATGCAGTAGATATATCATCAAATGATGTTGATGACGCTAGAAAGAATAGAACGGCAGTAAAAATCGCTTGTTATGATTTTGCGAATAATGCTATATATGAAGATAAAGTCTATTTCGGCTATATTTGTATAATGGAAAGTATGGCTCATTGCATTCAACATCTATTTTGTGAAGAATTGCATCATACCTCAATCCCTTATTGCTCTGCCGAACTTGTTCTTAAAGAATTATATCCTCAAATCTCAACCGATTATAAGTTGATTGCTTCGATATGTTATTGCGCACTTAATTGGGATAATCCTGGTGTCGGATTCTTTGAAGTTGTGGAAATTCTAAAGCATAATCCAGGATGGAATGGCATTCAATTATACCAACATATAGCACAAGACTATTCTGTAAAATATGAAGGTGAATCAATGCCAAGATTCCGCTTGTTGCAAAAATTTATGAATGATTTCATTTTTTATCTCAAACAGCTCTTAGGAGTAGAATTGGATTATTATAAAAAGGTTATGGATAGTTGTGTCTTAGAGGCTGGAACTTCAATGTCGGTATTGTTGGATGCAATATATAATGTAGCGTTAGATGATAAGAGAAAGTTTTTTGAAACTTTGGCTAATCAGTATGGTTATCCTTTGATAGATGCAAATAATGCAACCGTCTTGCCAAATAAAGGTTTTGACGATAAAGATCCAAAACCATATATTGAAACTGCTGTTCTGTTTGGATGGGAATTATTATTGTCGAGGTTTATGGAAATTGATGGTAAACAAGAGTGTGACCGTTTACCTATATGTATGAAAGGTATGTATTCAAATTCCAAATGTGTAGTTTCTCAACAATGTTCAACAGCTCCTTGGCTGAAGAAAGAAGCCTGTCCTTTTACGGAATGTATGAGATATTATCAAATGAACAATAAAACATTTGTAAGCAATCACTCTAGACAAGTCTTGCATATCTCTTAAAAACAAATGGAATCGAAGGATTTGAACGATATATACCCTGCCAGCTGAGTTTGGCTGGAGCGACTTAGGCAGCTGGAGCAGCCTCCGTACCTTGCTTCCACAGGAAGAGGCTGGCAATGCCAAGGTGGGCAAGGACATCCGCTTGTATGAATGCAAGAACTGCGTGGTTCATGCAGCCGATGAAAGCAAGGTGGTAGTTCAAGGCTTGGATGGCTATATCGTAGTTGAGAAGAATGGACAACTGCTTGTCTGTTCATTGAAAGAAGAGCAGAGAATTAAAGAATTTGGAAAGTAATATATGTCAAATCAAACATCAGACAATAACAAACGAATAGCGAAAAATACATTGCTGTTGTATGTGCGAATGCTCTTTACAATGGCTGTAAGTCTTTTTACATCACGAGTGATATTGAATACACTTGGTGTTGAGGATTATGGTATTAATAATGTGGTTGGAGGAATCGTAACCATGTTCTCTGTACTGAGTGGTTCTCTCTCATCATCTATCAGTCGCTTTATTACATTCGAATTAGGCAAAGGTAACATTGAAAGGCTTAAGACGATATTCTCTACAGGTGTGAATATACAGTTAGGAATGTCTGTATTGATAATCATCATTGCCGAAGCTGTTGGTATTTGGTTCTTGAATACCAAGATGAATATACCAACTGATAGAATGGTTGCTGCCAACTGGGTATTCCAATGTGCTATCCTCACATTTGTACTCAATCTTTTGAGTGTGCCTTATAATGCAGCTATCATTGCTCATGAAAAGATGTCGGCTTTTGCATATATCAGTGTCGTTGAAGTCTCATTGAAATTGATCATTGTTTATATGCTTATGATTTCGCCCTTCGATAGATTGGAAACCTATGCTGTTTTATTACTCTTAGTGGGTGCTGTTATCCGATTCATTTATGGCTATTATTGTAAACGCCATTTTGAAGAATGTACTTATCATTTTGTCTTTGACAAACCGGTTTTGAAAGAGATGACAGGATTTGCTGGATGGAATTTCTTGGGTAATGGTGCTTATATGCTTAATACGCAAGGTGTAAATATTCTCATGAACCTGTATTTTGGTGTCGCTGTAAATGCAGCACGAGGCATAGCAACACAAGTTGATGCAGCCTTGAAACAATTTGTTAATAACTTCACCACAGCAGTCAATCCTCAGATTACTAAGTCGTATGCTCAAGGTGATTTGGCTTATATGCATAAGCTTGTATGTCGTAGTGCAAAGTTCTCTGCGTTCTTAATGTTGTTTTTTGCGATACCAATCTTGTTGGAAACGCAGAGTATTCTAACAATATGGCTAAAAACGGTTCCGGAGTATGCTGCGATATTTCTACAATTAATAATTATTTCATCCTTTGTAGATACGGTCCTTGCTAATTCTTTGGTGACTTCGATGTTTGCAACAGGTAATATAAAAAGATACCAAATCATAGTTACAACAATAGGATGTCTTGTGTTTCCATTCTCATGGATAGCATTTCAATTAGGATTCCAACCTGAAATCGCTTATGTTCTATACTTTATCATTTATACAGTCTTACTTGGAGTACGACTATACCTATTGAAAGATATGGTGAAACTTCCTGTAATGATGTATGTTCGTGAAGTCTTATATCGAGTATTGCCTGTCATGATTATCTGTTTTATTATACCAATGATGATACGTTATTCTATGCAGGAAGGCTGGATGAGATTGATATTGCTTTGTTTGGTTAGTACTATAGTTACGGCTGTCGTAGAATACAGTATAGGCTTAACTAAAAATGAGCGTAAGTTTATTGTAGGTAAAATAAATAACAAAAATATAAAGGATAAATATCTTAAGATGAAAGAGTTACTAACTAAAATGGGGGGGGTAAAAACTGATAATTTTTACCAATATCCTTGTGCTTTCTGTTTGTGTTATAACAAACAAGTGATGAACAATAAACAGGAGGCATGGCGATGAAGATATACAATTTGAGAATAGAGCGCAAAGAGGGTATGTCATACTTGATTTGCGATATGGAAGCTAAGTTCACAGATGTTAAGACCGTTTGGTATTCTGTTCATCAGGAATATGAAGACTGGTTAAATACTGATGTATATGACTCATTTTTGATTGCAGCTTTGTATCCTGCAATGTTCTATAAAGAGGATATCATTATTGAAGGTAATGTTTCAGAACGTTTGTTCTTCAATGTAAAGAACTATGTTCAAGACATTATTCGAGCTTTTCATCCAGAGTTCAGAAAGGCAAATGTAAAGGTTCAGGGCTTTTCAAATCCACATCAAATTGCTAAGAATGTGGGTACTGGATTCTCTGCAGGAGTAGATTCTTTCTCTACCATTTATGATCATTTGGAACGGGAGTCTGATGAAAACTATAAGATATCATCTTTATTCTTTTTCAATGTAGGCTCACATGGAGGAGGCGGTGAGATTGCCCGTCAGCGTTTCTTGAAACGATTTAACTATTTGAAATCATTCCCTGAAAGCAAAGGCTTACCTTATATTGGAGTAGATTCCAACTTGTTTGATTTCTATTTGAAGCCATGGGAATATCAGGCGGGAGCATTCCTGCGTGCATCAGCTATTTTGTTGTTCCAAAGAAAGGTATCCAAGTATTTTGCATCTGGTTCCAATTCATATTGGGAATTGATGTATTTTCCTTTCTCTAAGAGAACGGAGTATATGGAAGTGACCTTCTATGATGTATATGTTAATACGCTGCTCTCTACTGAATGTACAGAGATTATTGATGATGGTAATCAATATAGCAGAACACAGAAGACAGAGTTGATTGCAGATTATCCACCTGCACACCAATATTTGAATGTATGTGTTGATCATGCTGATGATTATCTTTCTGCTCAGAACTGTTCTATCTGCTCTAAGTGTTTGAGAACATTGATTACTTTGGAGTCGTTGAATAAGTTGGAGGCATTTTCAAAGGTATTTGATATAGAGAAATATAAGAAGATAAGTTATAAATACAAGTGTGAGTGCCGTTTGTTATATGATACAGACGAATATGCCAAGGATAATGTAGATTTTGCCATAGCTCATGGCAATTCAATTCCATCCTATGCAGAGGCTCGACTTTACCTTCTTCCTTCTCATGCAAAACATTTTGCAGGTAGAGTGTTAAGAAAGATGGCAAAAATAACACATTTGAGATAGAATGGGTATGGCTTTAGATAGTGCTTCAAACAATAAGCGTATAGCTAAAAATACAATCCTGCTCTATTTTCGAATGTTTGTGATGATGGCTGTCGGCTTGTTTACAAGCCGCGTCATCCTCGATGCTTTAGGAGCGTCAGACTATGGTATCTATAATGTAGTTGGAGGTTTGGTTACCATGTTCTCAGTCCTTACTGGGGCGATGAATGTGGCAACCAGTCGATTCCTTACCTTTGCCTTGGGTGTCGGCGACAAGGGGCAATTGAGAAAAACATTTGTTACGGCGGTCAACATTCATTTATTGATAGCTATTGCAATGGTTATCATCGCCGAAGTTGCGGGAATCTGGTTCTTGAACAATAAGCTTAATATCCCAGCCGAAAGAATGGATGCTGCAAACATCGTGTTGCAATTTTCCATCGCTACCTTTGTAATCAACCTTATCAACGTACCCTACACATCATCAATCATCTCTCATGAGCGTATGGGTATTTATGCCTATTTTACGTTATATGATGTGTTTGTCAAGTTACTCATAGTTTATGCATTATATGTATCACCTATTGACCGACTGGTGATTTATGCGCTTTTACTGTGTTTGGCAAATTTGACGACACAGATTATTTATTGGATATATTGTAAGCGAAAGTTTGAGGAATGCAGATATTCCTTCTGTATGGATAAGACCTTACTGAAGAAGATGTTTGGTTTTATCGGATGGGCCTTTTGGGGCAATGCTGCAGTAGTGGCCAAAGACCAGGGGATGACCTTGTTGTTAAACATATTCTGTGGAACACTTGTAAATGCAGCTCAGGGTGTGGCAAATCAGGTAAATGCGATGGTCAATCGCTTTGTCACTAACTTCATGACAGCTGTAGAACCACAAATCACAAAGCAATATGCAGCCGGTGAATATGAGTCAATGAATAAACTCATCATTCGCAGCACCAAGTTTTCTGCTTTTCTCATGCTTCTGTTGATAGTACCTATTATTGTGAATATAGATGATCTCTTAGGGTTATGGTTGGTAGAAGTTCCTCTTCATACAAGTAGCTTTGTTTCACTCATTCTCTTTTATTCCTTTGTAGATTGCTTTACCACAGGATTGATAACGGGAATCTTGGCAAATGGAAAGATAAAGATATATGAGATAGCATTGACTATCATATATGCTGTTAATATAGCATGTGCTTATGTCATCTTAAAGTTAGGTATGTCTCCTGAGGCTCTTTACGGCCTGCTTATCTTCTTTAAGGTAATTGTGTTTATTACTCAATTGATGCTTGGTAGAAGAATGTTCGCCCTTCCGTTAAGTGGCTATATTCGTTCGATGTTAAGATATGTTTTGCCGGTATTGGCATTGGGTATTATACTGATTTTCATTCCTTGGCATCTGTTTGATAATATTATTGCTAGAATGGCGAGTTCTGTAGTTATCGTAGAAACAATTCTGTTGTCATCGGTAATGCTTATAGGTTTAGAAAATAATGAACGAGCTTTTATATATAATAAGGTGAAAGAAATAACCAAAAAGATAAAGAAATAATGGGAATAAAATCTAAGTTGAAGCATACGATTTCTTTTTTGCTTCATGGCGAGGCCAAGCCTATTTACGCCAGCATTCACTATCTTGCCCCAAACGAACATTTAAAGGGCAAGAAGATAGTCATTACTGGTGGAGGTAGAGGCTTGGGATTTGCTATGGCAAAGAAATTCGTATCTGAAGGAGCTAAGGTCTTAATTGCTGGACGTAATGAACAGACATTGAAACAGAGTGCATCAGAAATCAATTGCCTATATCTGCCTTTGGATGTTCAGGATACAACGTCATTTAAGGAGTTTATCGACAAAGCCGATCAAATGTTAGGAGGTCTTAATTGCTTGGTCAACAATGCTGGTATATCACTCCATGAGGAAGGATTCTTAGCAGTTTCACCTAAGCAGTTCGATTCGCAGGTTGATACGAATTTGAAAGGATGCTTCTTCTTAACCCAGACTTTCATTGAAAAATGTAATGAAACTCATGTAGAAGGAACTAAGAAAATTCTCTTTACTTCATCTGAAACTAGCATGACAGTAGATGAGCGACCTTATGGCTTGACGAAAGCAGCATTGAATAGTTTGGTACAAGGTTTGGCATATCGTTATGTCAACGAAAATTTCCGTATCAATGCTGTAGCTCCTGGTGTTACCGTATCAGATATGGTCGGTGGAGATGCCAATGGTGATTTGCGTTATGGTAATATTACTCATCGCTATTACCTGCCAGAAGAAGTTGCAGAAGTTGCATCCTTTCTTCTCTCTGATGCCTCAAATTGCTTGAACGGGCAGATATTGGTATGCAATGAGGGAAAAACAATTAATGCACGTAGGAAATAAATTAAAAACATGGAATCAAAATTTAAATATACCAATGAACGGAATGTTCAAATCGTTATAGCTCTGTTGAAGGCTCATGGTATTCATCGAGTGATAGCTTCACCTGGAACTACCAATATGACCTTTGTGGTTAGTATCGAAAATGACCCATGGTTTCAGATATGGTCATCTGTAGATGAACGAAGTGCAGCCTATTTGGCTTGTGGCATGGCTGCGGAGACTGGCGAACCTGTGGCTATCAGCTGTACGGGAGCGACAGCTTCTCGCAATTATATGCCGGGATTGACGGAGGCATATTATCGAAAGTTGCCAGTCCTTGCTATTACTTCAACTAGAGGTAATCACAAAGTCGGTCATTTGATAGATCAGCAAATAGATCGTCGAAACATACCAAATGACATCGCTATGGAAAGTGTAACCATACCAATGGTTAAAGATTCAGAAGATGAACGTTATTGTGAGATTGAGGCAAACAAGGCTATACTGGCTTTGACATTGAATGGCGGTGGCCCTGCACATATCAATATGTACACAAGATATAGTAAGGATTTTAGTGTTAAAGAATTGCCACACGCAAATGCAATTTATCGTCATACTGTTTTTGAAAAGGAATGGCCGGAACTTCCACAAGATGGGAAAATCATGGTTAGAATAGGTTCTCATGCAGATTTTTCTGAGGAGTTAACCCAGGCAGTGGATGCATTCTGTGCAACTTATGATGCTATTGTTTGTTGTGATCATACCAGTGGATATCGTGGCAAATATGAAGTACATTCACAAATACTTTGTGCTCAAAACCAGTGGGCATCACCATTAACTAAAACAAACTTAAGTATTCATATAGGTGAGGTTTCGGGTGATGGATTTATTTGTTCTGCCAATCATGTATGGCGAGTTAACCCTGATGGTGCTCTTCGTGATACTTTTGGAAATTTGCGGAGAGTATTTATGATGCCAGAGATAGAATTCTTTAAGCACTATGCTAAGGAAGCAGCTTCTCATCATGAATATTTGGATAGTTTGAATCAGGAAATTGAGAGTGTAAAAGCGCAAATTCCTGAGTTGCCATTTAGTAATATTTGGATGGCACAGCACATGGTTGATAAAGTTCCTGCAGGTAGTGAAATCCATTTTGGTATTTATCATAGTCTTCGTTCTTGGAACTTCTTTAAACTCCCTGCTGGTATTCAGGCAAAATGCAATGTAGGTGGATTTGGTATTGATGGCGGTGTCTCAACAATGATGGGAGCATCATTTGTTCATCCTGATAAGTTGTTTATTGGAGTGTTTGGTGATTTGGCTTTCTTCTATGATATGAATGTTGTTGGTAACCGTCATGTAGGTAATAATGTCCGCATTATGCTTATCAATAATGGCAAGGGCAATGAGTTCCGAAATTATCGTCATCCTTGTGCATTCCTGGGAGAAGAGGCTGATGAATTTGTTGCTGCAGCTGGTCATTATGGAAATAAATCTCATAAATTGGTAAAGGATTATGCAACTGATTTGGGATATGAATACCTTAGTGCAAGTAATAAAGAAGAGTTCCTTGCAGTTGTCAACAAGTTCTTATCATCAGAAAAGAATGAGAATCCAATTTTGTTTGAGGTCTTCACTGAGACTGAGAATGAAAGTAACGCCCTAGAGATGCTTTGCAACATTGTTGTGGATCCTAAGTATGTTGCTAAACAAGCGATTAAGGGTGCCGTAAAGCAAGTCTTAGGAGATGCTGGCGTAAAGGCGGTAAAGAAAGCGTTGGGGAAATGATGTGAATAAACAAAGAAAAAATCCCAACCCATAAGTTTTTTAGGACTTATAAGCTGGGATGATTTTGAACACGAATAACTCGAATAGCACGAATTTCTGGGATCTGTCCGGGCTTTCTAGAGATGGAAGTCGATTTCCTTCAGCCATTCCTTGACATCGAAGCAAGGACAGCTCTTGCGAACCCAGGGGAGGTCGCGATGACCTAGTATCTCGGCATCGGGATAGTCGAGGACGAGACTGTAGAGGAGGTCTTCCAGAGATGCTTTCTGGGCTGGAGTGCGAGTGTCAGCAGGCTTGCCTTTCTCGTCGAGGCCACCCTCGTAGCAGATTCCGATGCTATGGGCGTTGTAGTGGCGGGCGTGAGCACCCTCTTCGCTTTCTGGACGACATGGATAGACCACGCCATCCTTCGTAATGTAATAGTGGTAACCGATGGAGTGGAAACCACGGGCTTTGTGGCAGGCTTCTAAGGCTTCTACTGGGAAGTCCTGGTTAATACGT
>QWCV01003335.1_pt1 | contig 11857 bp, 9 predicted proteins | sample 1972621 | NCBI WGS metagenome assembly QWCV01 (sample SAMN09866699, study PRJNA288562) | Human gut metagenome isolate pre2_stool, whole genome shotgun sequencing... | isolation source: gut | host: Homo sapiens | place: USA: California
GATGCTTACTTTGGAAAATAAATAACAGAATGCACGTTCCACGAACATTTTATTATTATGAAAAAAGCTGACTGCCGGGCAAACCGGCAAGTCAGCTTTTTGCGTTTAAAATTTATTTCATGCTGTTCTTTACAGCAGCTTCCACAAAACCTTTGAATAACGGATGTGGACGGTTCGGTCTGGATTTGAATTCCGGATGAGCCTGTGTTGCAAGGAACCACGGGTGATCCGGAATTTCAATCATCTCAACGATTCTTCCATCCGGGGAGGTACCGCAGAGTTTCATGCCGCCCTCGGTAAGTGCTGCACGGAAATCATTGTTGACTTCGTAACGGTGACGGTGTCTCTCATGGATCTCTTCAGAACCGTAAAGCTCGCGGGCTTTAGAGGTTGGATCTAACACACATGGGTAAGAGCCAAGTCTTAAGGTACCGCCGATATCCTCCACACCATTCTGATCCGGCATCAGTGCGATGACAGGATGTGTGGTGTTCGGGTCAAGCTCCACACTGTGTGCATCATGGAATCCGCAGACATGTCTTGCAAATTCAATGATGGCTACCTGCATACCAAGGCAGAGACCAAGGTATGGAACGTTGTTTTCTCTTGCGTATTTTGCTGCGGAGATCATACCCTCGACACCGCGGGAACCAAATCCTCCCGGAACAATGATACCTGCCATATCGCCGAGCAGTTCTTTTGTATTGTCATCATTTAATGTCTCAGAATCGATCCAGTGGAGATCGACGGTAGCACGCTCAGCAATTCCGCCGTGTTTTAATGCCTCCACAACAGAGATGTATGCATCATGCAGTGCAATATATTTTCCGACCAAAGCAATTTTTACTTCTTTGTTCGGGTGGCGGAGAGAATCTACCATGGCTTCCCAGTCTTTTAAATCCGGTTCCGGGCAATCTAAATGCAGGGCCTTACATGCAACCTTGGCAAGATTTTCCTTTTCCATGGCAAGAGGTGCCTCGTAAAGATACTCAACGTCAAGGTTCTGGAGTACGTTGCCGTTTGGTACGTTACAGAACAGGGCAATTTTGTCTTTTAAGCTCTGATCAAGTTCGTGCTCGGAGCGGCAGACGATGATATCCGGCTGGATACCCATTCCCTGAAGTTCTTTGACGCTTGCCTGTGTCGGTTTTGTCTTAAGCTCACCGGAAGCCTTGATATAAGGGATCAGTGTGACATGGATCAGAATCGCGTTTTCGTGTCCGACCTCATGCTGGAACTGGCGGATCGCCTCTAAGAACGGCTGGCTCTCGATATCTCCGACAGTACCGCCGACCTCAATGATCGCGATATGTGTCTCATCGGAAGTGAAATTGCGGTAAAAACGGCTCTTGATCTCATTGGTGATATGCGGGATCACCTGAACAGTACCTCCGCCGAAATCGCCGCGGCGCTCTTTCTGGAGCACAGACCAGTAAACCTTACCGGTGGTCACATTGGAATTTTTTGTTAGGCTTTCATCGATAAAACGTTCATAATGTCCTAAGTCCAGGTCTGTTTCTGCACCGTCATCGGTAACGAATACCTCACCATGCTGGATCGGGTTCATGGTTCCGGGATCGATATTGATATACGGATCGAATTTCTGCATGGTCACTTTGTATCCACGGGCTTTTAATAATCTTCCAAGAGAAGCAGCCGTGATACCTTTACCAAGACCGGAAACGACACCGCCGGTGACAAAGACATATTTTACAGGCATAGGGTTTTCCTCCTCATAATTATAGTAAATTTAAAAAATATTTCACGTATTTTATAACCCATATAGTATACAACTAAGTTTACGCAAAATCCAGAAAAACTTAAAAAAGATAAAAGTGAATTTAGAAATAATTAGAAAACACATCAAAAGTTCATGAACTGTGTATTGCTTTTGCGTGTTGTTTTCAATATAATAAAGAAGATATTGACGAATATCAGATAAAATCCAGATGCAGCAGATACTGCAGATGTTTGGAAAGGATAGATTATGGATAACCAGGGACCAAATAATTACAATAATGGAAATAATAATTATAATAATAACGGCGGTAATGGCGGCGGTGGCAATGGAAATAACGGCGGCAATGGTGGAAAGGACAACCATAACGGACAGCTTATCATGGCATTTGTTTTGGTTTCTCTCATCGTGTTATTTATCATGAGCATGGTGTCGAACCGCTTTTCACAGATGAGCACCCAGGAGATTTCCTATTCGCAATTTCTGGAAAAAGTGGAAGCAGGTGAAGTCAAATCCGTAGAGATCGGATCGTATGAGATCGACATCACACCGGTGACAAAGGACAAGAGTCCGTACCAGCCGACCTATTACTGCGGACGCGTGGCGGATGAGGATCTGATTCCGCTTTTAAAAGAAAAAGGCGTAGAAATTTACGGAGTAATCCCGGACAACACTTCCACCTGGATTTACAGTATTTTAAGTTATCTGATCCCGTTAGTACTGATCTGGGTACTGCTCGGATTTTTGATGAAGCGTATGGGCGGCGGTGCCATGGGTGTTGGCAAGAGCAATGCGAAAGTTTACGTGGAAAAACAGACGGGTGTTACATTTAAGGATGTAGCCGGACAGGACGAGGCAAAAGAATCCTTACAGGAGGTTGTTGATTTCCTGCATAACCCGAAGAAATATTCCGAGATCGGTGCAAAACTGCCGAAGGGTGCACTTTTAGTCGGACCTCCTGGTACCGGTAAGACACTGCTTGCAAAAGCAGTTGCAGGTGAGGCGAAGGTTCCGTTCTTCTCACTGGCAGGTTCTGATTTTGTGGAGATGTTTGTCGGTGTCGGAGCTTCCCGTGTGCGTGACCTGTTTAAAGAAGCACAGAAACAGGCACCGTGTATCATTTTCATTGATGAGATCGATGCGATCGGTAAGAGCCGTGATACCCGTTACGGCGGCAATGATGAGCGTGAGCAGACGTTAAACCAGTTACTGGCAGAGATGGATGGTTTCGATACATCGAAGGGACTTCTGATCTTAGCAGCGACAAACCGTCCGGAGGTACTTGATAAAGCGTTACTCCGTCCGGGACGTTTTGACCGTCGTATCATTGTCGATAAACCGGACTTAAAGGGACGTTTAGAGACATTAAAGGTTCATTCCAAAGATGTCATGATGGATGAGACCGTAGACCTTGATGCACTTGCGCTTGCAACGGCAGGACTTGTAGGTTCCGATCTTGCCAATATGATCAATGAGGCTGCCATCAACGCAGTAAAAAATGGCAGAAAGTTTGTAAACCAGTCCGATCTGCTTGATGCATTTGAGCTTGTTGCGGTCGGTGGAAAAGAGAAGAAAGACCGCATCATGAGCGATAAGGAGCGCAAGATCGTATCTTATCACGAAGTCGGTCATGCAATGGTAACTGCACTGCAGAAAAATACCGAGCCGGTACAGAAGATCACAATCGTACCGCGTACCATGGGCGCACTTGGATATACCTTACAGACTCCGGAAGAAGAAAAATATTTACAGACCAAAGATGAACTGCTTGCAAAGATCACGACTTATATGGCAGGCCGTGCAGCAGAGATGCTTGTATTTGGTTCTGCGACCAGCGGTGCTGCCAACGATATCGAGAGTGCGACCTCGATCGCAAGAGCTATGGTCACACAGTACGGTATGTCTGATAAATTTGGCATGATGTGTCTTGCAACAGTTGAAAACCAGTACTTAGATAACCGTGCAGGACTGATCTGTGGTGAGGAGACGGCTGCACAGATCGATCAGGAAGTACTGTCCATCATCAACAGCAGTTATGATGAAGCATACCGCATGCTTGAAGAAAACAGGGAGGTTCTCGACAAGATTTCAGGATATCTCTACGAGCATGAGACGATCACCGGAAAAGAATTTATGAAGATTTTCCGTGAATTAAAAGGAATCCCGGAGCCGGAAGAAGAGGAGAAAAAAACATTCTTCGAGCAGGCAGAGGATGCTAAAAATGCGTTAGAGCAGGCGAAAACAGAAGAACATGCAAAAACGGAAGGACAGACAGAAATAAAAAATCAGGCAGAAGCAGAAACTTCACGTGCAGCGGAAGATCAGAATACTGTATCTTTGGAAAAGGGCAGTTTTATTGATCAGGTCGTAGACGATCAGACAGCAGCACATGAGGAACACCAGAAATAACGCAGCAGAGGCTTCGCTGCAGAAGTATCAGAAATAAAAGCTGAAAAATAAGATAAATATCAGCAGGATAAGTATAAACAGAACGATCAGAGCAGGAATGAGGTTTCATGTTTAACATCGCAGAAGAATTAAAAAAACTCCCGGATCAGCCGGGAGTTTATATTATGCATGACAGCCACGATGCGATCATCTATATCGGTAAGGCTGTCAGTTTACGAAAGAGAGTACACCAGTATTTCCAGCCGAGTCATGATGAGGGCATCAAAAAGGCACAGATGGTAAAACAGATCGCACGTTTCGAGTATATTATTACGGACTCGGAATTAGAGGCGCTTGTGTTGGAGTGCAACCTGATCAAGGAACATTGTCCAAAATACAATACCATGCTGCGCGATGACAAGACTTATCCCTATATCCGTGTGACGGTCGGTGAGGATTTCCCACGGGTACTCTTTTCACGTCAGCAGAAAAAAGACAAATCGAGATATTTTGGGCCATACACCAGTGCGGGGGCAGTAAAAGATACGATCGAGCTGATCAATAAGCTTTACCAGCTTCGTACCTGTAACCGTGTACTGCCGAGAGATACCGGCAAAGAGCGCCCGTGTTTAAATTACCATATCCATCAGTGCCAGGCACCCTGTCAGGGTTATATCAGCAGGGAAGAATACCGGGAAAGAATCGATGCTGCCGTCGAATTTTTAAATGGAAACTATGCACCGATCTTAAAATCCTTAGAAGAAAAAATGAACGAGGCATCCGAAAATCTGGAATTTGAAAAGGCAATCGAATACCGGGAGCTTTTAGGCAGTGTGCGCCAGATCGCGCAGAAACAGAAGATCACGCATACCGACGGTGAGGATAAAGACATCATCGCGCTTGCATCGGATGACAGGGATGCCGTGGTGCAGGTATTTTTCATCCGTGACGGAAAGCTGATCGGCAGGGATCATTTTTATGTCAGGGTCGGGACAGAGGATACCAAAAGCCAGATCTTAACAACTTTTTTAAAACAGTTTTATTCGGGAACGCCGTTTATTCCAAGGGAGATCATGCTGCCGGAGGAGATCGAGGATCACGAGGTCTTAGCCGAGTGGTTAACCGAAAAAAGAGGAGCCAGGGTTTATATCCGTGTTCCGCAAAAAGGTATGAAGGAAAAATTGGTAGAGCTGGCGCAGAAAAATGCAGAGCTTGTACTTTCCCAGGATCGCGAGAAGATCAAACGCGAGGAGGGAAGAACCATCGGCGCGATGAAAGAGATCGAGCATCTTCTGGGGATGGAGGGACTTTCCCGCGTGGAGGCATTTGATATTTCCAACATCAACGGTTTTGAGACGGTAGGATCCATGATCGTCTACGAAAAGGGAAAACCAAAACGCAGTGATTATCGTAAATTCAAATTAAAAACCATCACAGGGCCGGACGATTACGCATCCATGCATGAGGTTTTGACCAGACGTTTTACGCACGGTATGCACGAAAAAAAAGAACTTGCAGAACGGGAAATGTCAGAGGAATATGGAAGTTTCACAAGATTTCCGGATCTGATCATGATGGATGGCGGCCGCGGACAGGTAAACATTGCATTAAAAGTGCTTGATGAACTGAAAATAAATATTCCGGTCTGCGGTATGGTAAAGGATGATAATCACCGCACCAGAGGGTTATACTATCAGAATAAAGAGATACCGATCGACCGGACAAGCGAGGGCTTTAAACTGATCACGAGGATCCAGGATGAAGCGCACCGTTTTGCCATCGAGTATCACAGATCTTTAAGAAGCAAAGAACAGGTACATTCCGTACTTGACGATATTCCGGGCATCGGTTCGGCACGAAGAAAAGCCTTAATGCGCCGGTTCCAGTCACTTGAGGCGATCCGTGAGGCTTCGGAGGAAGAACTCGCAAAGACAGAGTCGATGAATGAGCAGGCGGCACGGGCAGTTTATTCTTTTTTCCGGGAAGATAAACACGGGTATTCAAGTTGAAGAATTCCGGTATCTATGGTAAAATGTCGTCAGAATCGTTACGAAAAATATGTTTAGGAGAGGACAAAGGATATGGAAGGTGTTGGAGTAGCAAAGATCGCGCAGATCATGGATTTATGTAATTTTCTGCCGGATATGGAATTAAAGGGACATCGCATTATGATCAGTGATGTAAACAGACCGGCGTTACAGCTCAGTGGTTATTTTAAACACTTTGAACAGTCGAGGGTTCAGATCATCGGTACGGTAGAGTACACATATCTGCAGCAGTTAGACGAGGAAAAACGTGAAAAGATTTACAGTGAATTTATGGGATATGATATTCCGTGTGTTATTTTCTGCAGGGATCTGCGGCCGGATGATTCTTTCCTGAAAATTGCAGAGGAGAAAAATATTCCGGTGCTTGGCACAAAACGCAGTACTTCCGAATTCATGGCAGAGCTTATTTATTGTCTGAATGAACAGCTTGCACCGTGTATTACAATCCATGGCGTTTTAGTAGATGTCTACGGCGAAGGACTTCTGATCATGGGTGAGAGTGGTATCGGAAAAAGTGAGGCTGCACTCGAACTGATCAAACGAGGACATCGTCTTGTAACGGATGATGTGGTGGAAATCCGCAAGATCAATGAGCATACACTCATCGGAACGTCACCGGATATCACACGTTACTTTATCGAACTTCGCGGTATCGGAATCATCGATGTGAAAACACTGTTTGGTGTAGAATGTGTCAAGGAAAAACAGCAGATCGACCTTGTGATCAAGTTAGAGGACTGGAAGAAAGAAAATGAGTACGACCGTCTTGGATTAGAGGAAGAATATACAGAGTTTCTTGGCAACAAGGTAGTATGTCACTCACTCCCGATCCGTCCGGGACGTAACCTTGCCGTCATCTGTGAGGCGGCGGCTGTCAACCACAGAAAGAAAAAGATGGGATACAATGCAGCACAGGAGCTTTACCGCCGTGTGCAGGAAAATCTCACAAAAAAATCTTCGGACGATGATGAGTAAAAGCCCGGAGTCAAAAGAATAGCATAAATGGAGGCAATATCAGTCATGGAAAGAAAAAACGCATGGGAGAAATACCCGGAAGGCAAAAAAAGAGAAGAGGTATTTCAGTTTGCAGAGGATTACAGAAAATTTATTTCTGAGTGCAAAACAGAGCGTGAATGTACCACAGAATTTGCAAAAAGAGCCGAGAAAGCAGGTTTTGTAAATCTGGATGAAGTATTAGAAAAAGGAACAAAATTAAAAGCAGGCGACCGTGTGTATGCGAATAACATGGGAAAAGGAATTGCCATGTTCGTGATCGGAAAGAAAGGCTTAGAGGCTGGAATGAACATCCTTGGCGCACATATCGATTCCCCGCGTATGGATTTAAAACAGGATCCGTTATATGAGGATACCGATTTCGCAATGTTAGACACCCATTATTATGGTGGAATCAAGAAATACCAGTGGGTGACACTTCCACTTGCACTGCACGGTGTGATCGCCAAAAAAGACGGTACCGTTGTAAAAGTCAATGTCGGAGACAAACCGGGCGATCCGGTATTTGGCGTCAGCGATCTTTTGATCCATTTATCCGGAGAGCAGCTTGAGAAAAAGGCAGCGAAGGTGATCGAGGGAGAGAACCTTGATCTGATCATCGGAAGTATTCCGGCAGAGGAAGCGGGCGATGACAAAGAGGCTGCAAAAGAAAAAGTAAAAGCAAATATCATGAAGATCCTTGCAAAAGAATATGATATAGAGGAAGAAGATTTCTTATCTGCAGAGATCGAGGTCGTTCCGGCAGGAGAGGCAAGAGATTACGGTTTTGACCGCAGCATCATCATGGGATATGGACATGATGACAGAGTATGTGCATACCCTTCCTTTATGGCAATGCTTGCAATGGAAAAACCGGAGATCACGAGTGTCTGCCTGCTTGTAGACAAAGAGGAAATCGGCAGTGTCGGGGCAAGCGGCATGCAGTCACGTTTCTTCGAAAATACCGTTGCAGAGGTCATGAATGCAGCAGAAGATTATTCGGAATTAAAATTAAGACGTGCCCTGAAAAACTCCAAAGTACTTTCATCGGATGTATCCGCTGCATTTGATCCGAATTATCCGTCTGTTATGACAAAACGCAATGCAGCATATTTTGGAAGAGGACTTGTATTTAACAAATACACCGGAGCGAGAGGGAAATCCGGCTCTAACGATGCCAATGCAGAGTATGTCGGATATTTAAGAAATATCATGGATAACAACAATGTGTCATTCCAGACGGCAGAGCTCGGAAAAGTAGATCAGGGTGGCGGTGGAACCATCGCATACATTCTGGCAAACTATGGAATGAGTGTTATCGACAGCGGTGTTGCAGTGTTAAACATGCATGCTCCGTGGGAACTCATCAGCAAAGTAGACTTATATGAAGCATATAACGGTTATGTCGCATTCTTAAAAGAAGCGTAAGACCACAGAATTGAGGAAAGCATGAATCAGCAGTTTTTGACAGAACTTAAAGCAGTCACAGCAGAAAACAGAATTTTTACGGACGAACCGATGAAAAAACATACGACATTCCGTGTGGGCGGCCCGGCAGATATTTTAGTGCAGCCAAAGGGAACAGAGCTTGCGGCGGTCATCCGTCTGTGCAGGAAGTATGATGTCCCGTATCAGGTCATCGGAAACGGGAGCAATCTTTTAGTGGGCGACCGCGGGATCCGGGGACTTGTGATCGAGATGCTGTCAAAAGAAGATGAGATTTGTGTGGAGGACGACTGTATCACCGTGGGTGCGGGAATGCTGCTGTCAAAGACAGCAAACCGTGCTGCGGAGCACGGACTGACCGGTATGGAATTCGCTGCCGGTATCCCGGGCAGAATCGGTGGTGCAGTTGTCATGAATGCGGGCGCTTACGGTGGTGAGATGAAAGATATTTTAACCGCCGTGACTGTCTTAGATCAGGAAGGAAATGAGAAGATTCTTTCTGCAGAAGAGCTTGAACTGGGTTACCGGACAAGCTGTATTTTAAAAAAAGGCTACATTGTAACGGGAGCTAAGATCAAACTGAAACACGGGGAAGAGACAGCAATCCGTGCCCGCATGGAGGAGTTAAAGAAGCAGAGAGTGGAAAAACAGCCGCTTGAATATCCGAGTGCGGGAAGTACATTTAAAAGACCGGAAGGATATTTTGCAGGAAAACTGATCATGGATGCGGGATTAAGAGGTTATCTGGTGGGAGAAGCGCAGGTGTCGGAAAAACACTGTGGATTTGTCATCAACCGCGGAAATGCAACAGCGGCAGATGTAAGAACCCTGATGCAGAATGTAGCGGATATTGTAGAAGAAAAGTTTGGTGTCAGATTAGAGCCGGAAGTTAAGATGATCGGTGAATTTTAAACAGGATTTGGATGCGCGCAAAGCGTTTTGAAATGGAGAAAAAAGATGAAGTTCGTAATTTTAACAGGAATGTCGGGAGCAGGAAAAAGTACAGCGATAAAAATGATGGAAGATATTGGGTTTTATTGCGTGGATAATCTACCGATCCCATTGCTGGAAAAGTTTGTGGAACTTACAACATTACAGAGCGCAGAACTGCAGAAAGTTGCAGTCGGCATCGATATCAGAAGCGGACAGTCATTTGATGAGCTGCATGGTGTATTAGACCACATGAAGGATAATGGGGTTGAATACGAGATCCTGTTTTTGGATGCCGAAGATTCTGTTCTGGTAAAACGATATAAGGAAACGAGAAGAAATCATCCTTTAGCGGGCGGCGAGCGCGTGGACAAGGGAATTGAAGAGGAAAGAAAGCGTCTGGCGTTTTTAAAGGAGCGCGCAGATTATATTATAGATACAAGCCAGCTTTTGACGAGAGAGTTAAAAGCGGAGTTGGACAAAATATTTATACAGAATCAGGACTATAAGAATCTGTTTATCACAATTTTGTCATTTGGATTTAAATATGGAATACCGGTCGATTCGGATCTGGTATTTGATGTCCGTTTTTTACCAAACCCGTATTATGTGGAGGGCTTGCGGGCAAAGACCGGAAATGATAAAGAAATTCAGGATTATGTCATGCAGTTTCAGGAAGCAAATGTTTTTTTGGACAAACTTGAAGATATGTTAGAATTTCTGATCCCGAATTATATCACGGAGGGCAAGAATCAGCTTGTGATCTCCATAGGATGTACGGGAGGAAAACACAGGTCTGTAACACTGGCAAATGAATTATACAAACGTCTGTCAGGAAAAAAGGGTTATGGACTGAAAATCGAGCATCGGGATATTGGCAAAGATGCTTTAAGGGGAAAATAAAGAATGTCTTTTTCAAGTGAAGTGAAACAGGAGTTAGCAAAGCAGAGTGGAAAGAGCAGGCATTGTCAGATCGCTGAACTTGCGGCGTTAGTTGCTTTTGACGGAAAGCGTCAGCAGCTGATCGGGGATGCGGGAGATGTGCTGGATTCGGAAAATCCGCTTCTGCAGGAAAAATATGGACTGTTACTGGCACAGCTGTTCCATGTTAATATAGAAGAGATAGATACATTGCCACTGGAACGCATTCTTGAGACAATCAAGATGTGGAATCAGTCTTTAAGGTGTGCAGACATCACAGAGACGGTAAATGGTATTTTACTGCAGCAGACATGTTGCAGGCGGGCATATATCCGGGGGGCATTTTTAGCAGGTGGATCGATCAGTGATCCGAATAAGTCTTATCATTTTGAGATTGTCTGCCGGGAAATTGCGCAGGCGAAACAGCTTCAGGATGCAATCAACAGTTTTGAGATGGAAGCAAAGATCGTAGAACGAAAGAAACACCAGGTCGTATATTTAAAGGAAGGTGCCCAGATCGTGGATATGTTAAATATCATGGAAGCACATGTGGCACTGATGAATCTTGAAAATGTGCGTATCTTAAAAGAAATGAGAAATTCTGTCAACCGAAAGGTAAATTGTGAGACGGCAAATATCAGCAAGACTGTGGCGGCAGCCGTAAAACAGCTTGGCGATATTGAATATATTAAACAGAATGCAGGCTTAGACAGTCTGCCTGAAAACCTAAAAGAAATGGCGTTGCTGCGGTTAGAGTATCCGGATACACCGCTTAAGGAACTGGGAACATATCTCGATCCTCCGGTCGGAAAATCGGGAGTGAACCACAGGCTGCGCAGGATCAGTGAGATTGCAGATGAGCTGCGTGAAAAAGAATAATGTGGAAATATATTATTGATACGTAGCAGCTGTATTGGAGCATAAACATAAAGTGTGTAAAAAGCAGCACAGGAATGGAGGGTAGTGTGAAAAATAAGATTTTTCACACGTAAGATTTGTGCTAACGCACAAACTTGAGATGCGCAAAAAACAGCGTAAGAATGGAGATTATCATGAAAAAGAGTGTAGTGGTAAACATGCAAAACGACTTAGAGGCAAGACCAATTGCGCTTTTAGTGCAGAAGGCAAATCAGTTTTCCAGCCAGATCTATATGGAATCCGGGGATAATAAGAGAGTCAATGTCAAAAGCATTATGGGCATGATGAGTATGGCTCTTTTAAATGGAGAAGAGGTTGTGATCGATGCTGAGGGTGAGGACGAAGAGGCTGCAGCTGCGGCAATCGAGGAATTCCTGACAAAATAATCATTGTTAAATGCACCAATATCACAAGGAAATGTTCTTCCATTCACCGCTGCATCGGCTGCTTTGACCATATCTTTCGGGATTCCCAG
>QWCV01006619.1_pt1 | contig 11825 bp, 11 predicted proteins | sample 1972621 | NCBI WGS metagenome assembly QWCV01 (sample SAMN09866699, study PRJNA288562) | Human gut metagenome isolate pre2_stool, whole genome shotgun sequencing... | isolation source: gut | host: Homo sapiens | place: USA: California
GGCCGCGTCGGCCAGGTCGTCGATCGTGTTGAGCAGGGTGCCGTCCAGATCAAATAAAATCGTTTTTATCATAGGGATTCCTTCTTTTTGAATTCTTGGCTCTCTCGTCGAAAGACTCCCTCCGGCCGGAGGGAGAGGGATAAGCTGGCGCAAAGCGCCTGAGAGGGGATGTTTCAGTGTGATTCCTGTTCCAGGAAACGCACTACGGCGTTTGCCTCCGCCAGCGGGATGCTCCGCACCTTGAGCCGCACCTGCCCGGGGAAGATCAGGGTCAAGTTGGTGCGCCGGACATTGGCCGCCCAGGGAGATTGGAACCCCATCAGGCAGAGGTCCGGGTGGAAGACGCAGATGCAGTGCAGGTAGACACCCTCCTGCCGCCGCAGGGTCACTTTGCCCTCCCGCAGCCAGATGCCCTCCCGGGTGTAGCCCATCACGGCCCCGCAGAGCAGCACAAAGAAGAAAACGGTGGGGACGAGCAGCGTCACGGTCATGGCGGGCAGGACGGTGACAGACACCAGCGAGAGCAGGGCGCAGAGCGCAAAGGGGATGCCTGCCGGTGCAAAAAAGATGGGGCTGCGCTGGGTGGTGTCGGCCCGGACGTCCGGTGGCATCTGGAATTCCGGCAGCAGCTCCCGGAACAGTGCCTCGCCGCCGGAGCGGTAGACGAAGAGCGGAAGCTCCGGCGTGCAGCAGCCCGCCGTGACAAACACCGGCCAGCGCTTGAGCACCCGGGCCGCCGGGGAGACCCGGACGTCGGCATAGCTGATCTGGGCCGATCGCACCCGGCACTCAAAGCGGTCGATCCAGCCGCCCCGGCTCCCGATCTGCGTTGCCGTGTGCCAGACCTCGTAGTGCACGGTCTGGGCAAAGCTGCGTGCCAAACTGGCCCCGAACAGTGCCGTTGCCAGCGTCAGCAGCCAGGCCGCGCCCGCCGGCAGCCACCGGGCTGCAAAGGCCGCCAGATGCCCAAGATGGGCAAACGCCAGCGTCTCAGCATCCAGCGGGAGCTGCCGCGTCTGCCGGATGGCCAGCGCCACCAGCGCCAGCGTGGAAATGCCGTTGGCTCCCAGCAGTACCAATGCGGCCCGCTCACTCCCGGCGGGGGTGTGGAGGGTAGGCGTTTCAATGGGGAGCAGGCGGTCCGCCAGCTCCCGGGCGTCGGCCCGGCGCAGGCAGAGGGGGATAACATGCTTCTGCGGCTGCCCGGTGGGGTAGAGGGTGATCTTTGTCGCCCCGCCCAGCCGGAACAGCGCGGGCCGCTCCAGCGTCAGGGCTGCCAGCGCTTCCCCCCGGATGGTCGTGTCCAGTTTGAACAGCAGCTTCCAGCGCAGGTGCAGGACTCCGGCCTCGTCCAACTGCCAGCTGCTGAAGCGCAGGATGACCCAGCTCACCCCGCAGAGCAGGGCAAACAGGATGGCGTCCTGCCGCAGAGCCGTCCAGAATGCGGGTCCGTTCCGCTCAAACAGCACGTTGACGAGGGGGATGAGGTAGACCGCCAGCGTTTTGCGCAGAAAGCGCAGGGCTGCAAACGGGTGAAAGTGCTTTTCTTCTGTTGGAAAGCTGGGCCGCGGGTTGGGCGTTGTCATAGCAGCTCCTCCGCCAGTGCGTGGGCCAGCGCCCCGGCCTGCGCGGCGGGGACAGCGGGCAGGAACATCCGGGAGCCGGGGGCCGAGATGATGAGCACCGAGGCCCCGGCCAGCCGCAGCAGCGGGGTGCGCAACTGTTGGACGCCCGTGACGGCCCGGCGGGGGAACACCTGCCGCACCGGCAGCACGATGCCGGAATACACCGTCAGGGTGCGGGCCCCCAGCACCGCTGCAAAGCTGCAGGCCCGGCACCGCGCCAGAAACACCAGCACGGCCCAGAGTGCGGCAAACACAAGGCCGGGCAGAATGCCCTGCCAGAACACGAACGGCGCGGCCAGCAGGCCGGGCACCGCCGCCCAGACACAGAGCACCGCCCGGCCTTTGGGCGGGATGATGACGGCCGTGCGCCGCAGTTCCCGCTCTGTCACTTGTCGGTCAGGCCCCAGGCCTCGGTCAGGAGGTGGAGGGAGTCATCCTGCGTCAGGCAGAGGATGCGGTCCCAGGGCAGCAGCACCGTGTTGCCGTGGGGGATGATGAACTCCGTGTCGCGGGTGATGCTGACCAGAATGGTGTCGCCCGGGATGGGAATTTCCATCACCTGCTTGCCCGCAAACTGGAAATCCGCCGGCAGCAGGATCTCATTCAGGCTGGCGGTACCGCCGCCCAGGCTCAGCAGCTGGCGGATGTTGTCCGTCTCGATCTCCCGCTCCAGAATGTGGCTCAGGTTGTCGGTGCCGCAGACCACGGTGTCCACGCCCAGAGTGTGGAGCAGGCCCCGGTTTTTGGGGTTGGAGGCCCGGGCCACGGTGCGGTTCACGCCAAACTCCTGCTTGGCGATCTGGCAGGCCACGAGGTTGTCCTCGTCGGAGCCGGTCACAGCCACAAAGGCGTCGCAGCTGGCCACGTCGGCGGTGCGCAGGGTGTCGGTGCTGATGGAGTTCCCGCAGATGACCGAGATGTCCAGCGTATCGGCCAGCATCCGGCACTGAGCCTCCACCGGCTCAATGATGACCACCTTGTGGCGGTTGGCCAGCAGATTCTGGGCCAGATACCGCCCCACCCGGCCGCCGCCCGCAATACAAACTTTCATATCAATACCTCTTATTACAGAATGTAGTAAAAACCTCTCAGCCGCCTGCGGTGACAGCCGTTCCCCTTTCGGTACTTCCGTGCCACCTCCCCCGGCCGGGGGAGTCTTTTCGATCAGGGGAGCCTTTGGCAAAGAGGATTGGTTTTCAGGAGGGATCATTGTCATCATCGAAAACGTTGCGGACTGCCAAGGCCTCTCCTGACAGGAGAGGTGGCATCGAGCAAAGCGATGATGACGGAGAGGTTAATTGGACAGCGCCCGGAACACTGCCTGCTCGGTGAGGATGGTGGGGCAGATGGTCTCAAGGCCGTAGTATTTGTGGTACAGGATCTGCAAATGAGGGTCAGCTGCCACGGCGTCGCAGTTCTCAATACCGCCCTGCTTGAGGACGTCCGGGTCGGTGGGGTCGCCCACAAGGGCCGCCCCGCCAAAGGAATAATCGTCGAAGCCGTCCAGCCGCTTGAGCTGCTCGGAGTCCCTTTCCACCAGCGAGATGTCGTGGCCAATGCGCTCCAGGTCGCGCACCAGCGCGGCGCCTACCTGGTCGCAGCCGATCACCAGAATGTTCATGGAAGTCACCTCATGTTATCAACTTTATCAACTGTTTAAAATTAAAACTCGCAAAAAAGCCGTTTATGGGTTCGATGGGATCTGAAACCAGTATACCACATTTATACCGGGAGATAAATACAGCACGGCCGGGAAAAATTTCGCATTCCGCGTGCGCTGGGGCATAGAGTATGGTATACTGATAGCTGCAAAATCCAAAAAGCGACAATAAGCGCGGTGTGCGTTTCAGGAGGAAACCATGTTTTTAGAGATATTGAAAGCCATTTTAATGGGCGTCGTGGAGGGCATTACCGAGTGGCTGCCCATCTCGTCCACGGGCCATATGATCCTTGTGGAGCAGATCATCCAGTTCAACGCCAGCGAAGAGTTCCTGTCCATGTTCCGGGTGGTCATCCAGCTGGGTGCCATCCTGGCCGTGGTGGTGCTGTTCTGGCATAAACTGTGGCCCTTTGGCCTCCAGCATGGCCGGGTGGTCTCCAAGCCCCAGGTCTGGCAGCTGTGGTTCAAGGTGGTGGCTGCCACCCTGCCCGTGCTGGTCATCAGCTCGCTGGACGACTGGATGGAGGCCCGCTTCTACAATTACATCACCGTGGCCGCCATGCTGATCTTGTACGGCGTGCTCTTTATTCTGGTGGAAAACCGCCGCACCACGCCCCATGTCACCCGTCTGGAGCAGATCACCTACCGGGAAGCCTTTCTCGTGGGCGTGTGGCAGATGCTGGCCATCATCCCCGGCACCTCCCGCTCCGGTGCCACCATCGTGGGCGGCCTGCTGCTGGGCCTCTCCCGTGCCTGCGTGGCCGAGTTCACGTTCTTCCTCGCCATCCCGGTCATGGCCGGTGCCTCCCTGCTCAAGGTGGTCAAATTCGTCCTCTCCGGCGCTGCCATGACCAGCACCGAAGTGGCCGTTCTCGTGGTGGGCTGTGTGGTTGCTTTTGTGGTCAGCCTGGCTGCCATCCGCTTCCTGATGGATTACGTCAAACGCCACAACTTCAAGTTCTTCGGCCTCTACCGCATCGTGCTGGGTGCCATCGTCCTGGCTGTGGCCGCCATTACGGCCATCGCATAAAACAAGATCAAAAATGCATCTCAGGGCCGCCCGTTGGGCGGCCCTTTTGTGTTGCCCGCAAGGTGTGTATTTGTCATGTTGCACCATATAAAATGAAGATTTTTGCAGAAACCGACAAAATTATTGGATTCCCTTGACAGAGTGGCCGGGGGGGGGGGTAAGATTGGCGTACCAAGCAATGACATTTGGGGTTTTTGTTTTGGAATTGAATCAAAAAACAGGAGGAATTCGATCATGAGATTATCGAAAAGAATTGCCGCAGTTGCTCTGGCTGCGGTCATGGCTGTTTCTATGCTGACTGCCTGCGGCGGTGGCGGCGGCGGCAGCAATGGTGGCTCCAGCTCTTCTGGCAGCAACAATGGCAGCTCTTCCAGCAGCTCTTCGAGCAGCGGCGCCAGCTCTGGCAGCAGCTCCGGTTCGTCCAGCAGCTCCAGCTCTAGCAGCAGCTCCAGCTCTTCTGGCACAACTACGGATGAGGGGACTACCACTTTAAGCAAGAGCCGTACGGGTATTATCGTTAATAACGTGCTGAAAAATCGTCAGGTTTGCATTGTTCTCGTAAATGATGAGTATGACGAAGATAATAAAACCTATCCTCAGCAGACACTGGCACTGAGAGGAAAGAGTATTTATCAGAAAACAGCAAATGAGAGCGGTGACACTGTTTTTTCGGAATTGATCAATGACGGAGAAACAAATAAGGGTTATTATGTCTCGTACCCGGAGAGCGCAGAGTATCAGGGTGTGAAAGAGTTGTACACTAAAAATGGGTGCAATACGGATAAAATGACGGTTCCGTATTATGCGGAATTTCCCTATGATCCTGATAAGGAAGGTGCTTCGCTCAACAACTTTGACCAGAACCAGAAAGTAGAACTTGGAACCTATACCTATAAGAAAAACGGGGCTGTCTATCATTCTGAAACTGTGACGGATAAACATGGTAACAAGAGTATTTACTGCTATGATAATAGTGGCAGTTTGAAACTGCTTGTCGAGCGCACCGTTGATAAAGAAACCGGAAAGGTTGATGAGAGCATTGCCATTGTAAAGTCTATTACTTACAGTGTAAATCCGTCGCTGTTTAAGCTCAACCCGAATGCTAAAAAGCTGGACGAGCTGATTGTGCCTCCTACCACCTAAAAAGAGTTCGAATGAACGCCCCGCAGCTCACCCCTGCGGGGCATTTTCATGCAAAAAAATCACCCGGAACCCAACTTTACCTTTATTGCGCCTCTATTCCCAGTGTGTTATAATACCGACTTCCGGTGTCCGGTGGGCACCAGTCTGACGGAAAAGCTGCGTCGGCTGTGCCTGGCGGCTGGCATCAAGAACATCGACATGGACGGCAAGTTCGTGGCCATCAAGATGCACTTTGGGGAGCTGGGCAACCTGGCGTTCCTGCGCCCCAACTACGCCAAAGTGGTGGCGGACCTGTGCAAGGAGCAGGGCGGCCTCCCGTTCCTGACCGACTGCAACACCCTCTACCCGGGCAGCCGCAAAAACGCGCTGGAGCACCTGACCTGCGCCCAGACCAACGGCTTCTGGCCCATGACCACGGGCTGCCAGATCCTGATCGGCGACGGCCTGCGCGGCACCGATGAGGTCGAAGTGCCGGTGCCCAACGGGGAGTACTGCAAGACGGCCAAGATCGGCCGCGCCATCATGGACGCCGATATCTTCATCAGCCTGACCCACTTCAAGGGCCACGAGTCCACCGGTTTTGGCGGTACCCTCAAGAACATCGGCATGGGCTGCGGCTCCCGCGCGGGCAAGATGGTGCAGCACGCTGCCGGACACCCGGAGGTGCAGGAGGGGCTGTGCCGCGGCTGCCACCGCTGCGCAAAGGAGTGCGGCTCCGACGCCATTACGTACAACGAGCAGAACAAGGCCGTCATCGACCAGGACAAGTGCAAGGGCTGCGGCCGCTGCATCGGTGCCTGCAACTATGACGCCATCTATTCCCAGTGCGACAGCGCCAATGAAATGCTGGACCGCAAGATGGCCGAGTACGCCGCTGCCGTCTGTGCGGGCCGTCCCTGCTTCCACATCAGCCTGGTGCAGGATGTCAGCCCCAACTGCGACTGCCACGGTGAGAACGACGCGCCCATCCTGCCGGATATCGGCATGTTTGCCTCCTTTGACCCGGTGGCATTGGATCAGGCCTGCGTGGACGCCTGCCTGGCAGCCCAGCCCCTGCCCAACAGCCAGCTGAGCCAGAACCTGGCCAAGTCCGACTGGAAGTGCTACCACGACAACTTCAAGGATTCCAACCCGAACATCGAGTGGAAAGCCACTCTGGAGCAGGCGGAGAAGATCGGCATGGGCAGCCGGAAATATACGCTGAAAAAAGTCTAAAACGGCAAAACGGCAAAAAAGAGGCATCGTGCACTGCACGATGCCTCTTTTGCGTGTTGCTCAAAATTCGCCCTTTGCCTCGGGGGTCAGGCGGTCAATGACGTCCTGCAAAGCGTCCCAGTTCTTTTCGGAGCAGCCGGGCAGGTCGGCGGGGTCCAGGCCGGCATCCTCGATGCGGCCGGAAAGGCTGTCCTTATCGGTCAGCAGGGCGTTGGCGTCGTCCTTGATGAGAGGCCAGGCCTCGGCAAAGCTCTCCTGGTCCATGGAGTCCAGCGCGTCGTACCATTGGCTGAACGCGTCTTCAATGGCGTCGGTGGTGCGGCTGGTCAGGTTGGTCTGCTCGGCCCACTGGAGCAGGGAAGCCGCCGCCAGCACGGATTTCAGGGAGCAGCCGGAAACGCCGGGGCCCCAGCCCAGGCAGGGCTCAAAGGCATCGGACGTGCCCGTGATGCTGAACAGCGAGTTCTCATCAAAATTCGGGCGCAGGCCGGAGGTGTTGGCCTCGTTGGTGGTGCTGGGGATGTTCTCGCTGGACGCGCTGGCCGAGCTGTTGGCCGGGGCGGAAGCGGAGCCGGTGCTGCCGCTGGCGGCGGTGTCGCAGCCAGCCAGCAGGCAGAGGGCCAGTGCCGCGCAGAGCAGCAGCGAAACGAACCGTTTTTGGATCATGGCGGATTCCTCCTTTTATCAATGCCCGGCGCGCCGCCGGGGGAGCATTTTGGGTCTTACTTCTAGTATACTGTTCTCCCCGGCGGTTGTCAATCGGCGCTCGTGGGACGAATTTCAACTGCGATTGACCTTTAAAGCAGAAGCAGTTATAATAGGCACCGAACGTGAATCCAACAAAAATCCAACGGATATAAAACCAAGGAGCATCGTATGAACCACGAATTTTCCATCGACGGCCTGTTCGACTTCCTGAACGCCGGCGTCAGCGCGTTCCACTCCACCGCGGCGGCGGCAGCCATCCTCGAAGAGAACGGCTACCAGAACTGCCCTGAGAGTGCTGCCTGGCAGCTGGCTCCGGGAGGCAAATATTATACCACCCGCAACGGCTCTGCCATCATGGCATGGCGGATGCCCAAGGGCCCGCTGACCGGCTGGCACGCGGCGGCCAGCCACAGCGATTCGCCCACCTGGCGGGTCAAGAAACTGGACTGCGCCGAGGATAAAGTGTTTGCCAAGGCGGAGACCGAGGGTTACGGCGGCATGATCATGCCCTCCTGGCTGGACCGCCCCCTGAGCGTGGCCGGCCGCGTGCTGGTGGAGACGGAAAGCGGCATTGAGAGCCGTCTGGTCCACCCGGACCGCGCCGTGGCCTGCATCCCCAACCTCTGCATCCACTTCAACCGTGATCTGAACAACGGCATGAAGTATAACCCCCAGGTCGATCTGCAGCCCATCTTCGGCGCGGCAGGCGGCAGCCTGCGGGCTGTGCTGGCGCGGGAAGCCGGTGTCAAGCCCGAAGAGATCGTGGACGCCGACATCGTCCTCTGCACCCGGGAAAAGGCCGAGCGTCTGGGCCTGAACGGCGAGTATTTCATGTCTGGCCGCATCGACGACCTGGAGTGCGCCTACACCACCCTGTGGGGCTTTTTGCAGGGCCGCGGCGAGGAAGAGGGCCGCGGCGATGTCTGGGTCATGTTTGATAACGAGGAAGTCGGTTCCTCCAGCCGTCAGGGGGCCTGCGGCACCCTGTTTGCAGACGTGCTCTCCCGCGTGGAGGAGAGCCTGGGCGTGACGAAAGAGCAAAGCATCCGCGCCCGTACCAACACCCTGCTGCTGAGTGCCGATAACGGCCACGCCACCCACCCCAACCACCCCGAGAAGAGCGACCCCGCCAACCCCATCGTCATGGGCGGCGGCGTCCTGCTCAAGACCAACGCCAGCCAGAAATACACCACCAGCGGCTTTACCGGGGCCGCGTTCAGCGCTATCTGCAAAAAGGCGGGCGTCCCCGTCCAGACCTGTGCCAACCGCGCCGATGTGCCGGGCGGCTCCACGCTGGGCAACCTGCTGGGCCATCAGATCTTGATGCCCATGGTGGACATCGGCCTGGGCCAGCTGGCCATGCACTCCGCCATGGAGACCGCCAGCTGCGCCGATGCCGAGTACATGGCAAAGGCCGTGGCCGCCTACTATAACACCCCCATCTTCCAGCCGAAAGACGGGGAGTGGAAGCTGGGCCTGTGAGCGGCACGGTCGGGCGGTTTGCCCCCAGCCCCAGCGGGCGGCTCCACTTGGGCAACCTGGCCTGCAGCCTGCTGGCCTGGCTGAGTGCGAAGCATCAGGGCGGAAAGATCGTCCTCCGCATTGAGGATCTGGACGCCGAGCGCTGCCCCCGCAAATATGCCGACCAGCTGGAAGAAGACCTGAGCTGGCTGGGCCTTGTCTGGGACGAGGGCGGCAGCCACGGCGGGCCCCACGGCCCCTATTACCAGAGCGAGTGCGCCCCCGTCTATGAGGAGGCCTACGCGAAGCTGGCCGCACAGGGGCTGGTGTACCCGTGCTTCTGCTCCCGCTCCCAGCTCCATGCCGCCAGCGCGCCCCATACCTCGGACGGCAACGTCATCTATCCCGGCACCTGCCGGGACCTGACGCCGGAGGAGATCGCGGAGAAGCGGAAGCACAAAGCCCCGGCTTACCGGGTCAGGGTGCCGGACGAGAATGTCCGCTTTGTGGATGGCTGCATGGGCCCCCACACCGAGAACCTCCTGCGGGACTGCGGGGATTTCTACCTCCGCCGCGCCGACGGCGTGTTTGCTTACCAGCTGGCCGTGGTGGTGGACGACGCCCGGATGGGCGTTACCGAGGTGGTGCGGGGAGCCGACCTGCTCTCCTCCACGGCCCGGCAGCTTTACCTGTACCGTCTGCTGGGGCTCAAAGCGCCCCGCTTTGCCCACTGCCCGCTGCTGCTGGCCCCGGATGGCCGCCGCCTCTCCAAGCGGGATGGCGACCAGAGCCTGGAAAATCTCCGTGCCAAGTACACGGCGGAGGAGATCGTGGGCAGGCTGGCCTATGTGTATGGCCTGCAGCCCGAGCCTGCTCCCCGCACACCGGAGAGCCTCGTTACAGATTTCAGCTGGGAGAATGTGCCCAAAGAAGATCTCTGCCTGCCGGAAAATTTATTCTAACAAAAAACGCCTGTTCCCTTGCGGGAGCGGGCGTTTTTGGATCGATAAGGCATCTAAGAAAAATTACAGGCGCTCCGGCACGCGGCTGGTGTCGTTGTCCCGGAGGGTCATGGCCGAGTCGAGGACAAGGGCCAGCAGAATGCCCATCATCACATCAATGCAGCTGTGCTGTTTGAGCAGCACGGTGGCCAGCACGATGGACACGCAGAGCACGGCCGCTGCCGGGCGCATCCAGCGGCGCTGCGGGGCATCGAAGATGCGGCTGCGGTAATAGGCCAGCATCAGCGTCACCGAGTTGAAGACATGGATGGAGGGGCAGACGCTGGTGGGCGTATCTGTCGCGTAGAGCAGCCGCACGGCCTGCGCGAAAATATCATTGCCATACACCCGGTAGGGCCGCAGGTAGAGCCCCGTGGGCAGGACGATATAGCAGGCCAGTGCAAAGGTCATGCCCGCAAACAAAGGCAGGCAGAGCCGCCAGAAGTCTGCCCGGGGCGCTTTCCAGAGCAGATAGAACAAAGTGAACGGGATCCAGCCGAACCACGCCAGATACGGCACGATGGCATATTTGCAGAACGGGATGAAATCGTCCAGCCGACAGTGGACCCAGATGTCCGGCACCGTGACATGGACTTCCAGCCAGTGGAAGACGGTGAGATAAAAGACCATGTAAAACGCCATGAACCAGACGGGATGGCGGGAAAACCAAGTACGCATCAAAACACACTTCCTTTGTGCGGGGTGGTTGAAATATCTTTCAACGGCAAAAAATTATACGCCTCAATTATGAAAAATACAAGACGAAAACTGGACAACACTCCTAAAATAGTGCTCCGGATTTTGTGCAAGGCTGACGAAAAAGCCCCTCTGTCTTCTCATACGAGACAGAGGGGCAAAATCTTGCATCGAAAAATGTGAAACTTTAAATCACGTGCTGTTCCAGCCACTTGCCCCGCACAAAGCGGACCATAAAGCAGACGGAGCGGAACACCCAGTCCAGGAACATGCCCATCCAGATGCTGAGCAGCTGGCCGTGGAAGCAGAGCACCATCAGGTAGCAGAAACCCACCCGGAACACCCACATGGACACGATGCTGACCGACATGGTAAACGAGGCGTCGCCTGCCGCGCGGAGGATGTTGGGCAGGGTAAAGCTGGAGGGCCAGAAGAAGATCGAGAAGATGTTGAACCACTGCATCACCTGCAGGGCCATGGCCTGCGCTTCCGGCGAGAGATGGAAGAGGGTCAGCGCCAGCTTGTCCGCAAAGAAGAACGCGGACAGGTTCATGATCCAGGCACCCGCATAAGCCAGCAGCAGCAGGCGGCGGGCGTACCAGACAGCCTGCTCTTTCTCGCCTGCGCCCAGGCACTGGCCCACCACGGTGAGCACGGCAAGGCCCACGGCGCTGGCCGGGATGTTGAGGAACGTGGAGGTGGTGTTGGCCACGGCGTTGGCGGCAATGGCGGCGGTACCCAGGGTGCTGGTCAGGCTGGCCACCGACAGCTTGCCGATCTGGAACATGCCATTCTCAATGCCGGCCGGGATGCCCACCCGCAGGATGCGCTGGATGAGCCTGCCGTTTGGCCGGAGAGCGGCAAGACCCTCTATGCGGAGCATACAGCCGGGCTTTTGCAGCAGGAAAAGCACCGCGATGCAGGCAATGGCGCGGGAGATCAGGCTGGCGAGGGCCGCGCCCAGAACGCCCATCCCGAAGCCAAAGATGAGGATGGCGTTGCCGCCGATGTTGACAACGTTCATCACCAGGCTGGACATCATGCTCACCTTGCTGTTGCCCTGCGCCCGGAACAGTGCCGCGCCGGCGTTGTACAGGCCAATGAACGGGTAGCTCAGGGCTGAGAGCAGAAAATAGGTCTCGGCGTAGCGCATGACGTCGGCGTCGATGGAGCCGAAGATGCCCCGCAGGATGGCGTGCCGCCCCACCACGACCACGGCGGCCACGGCCAGGCTGAACACCGAGAGGATGAACAGGATCTGCGCGGCGGAGGCCCGGGCGTTTTTC
>QWCV01003354.1_pt1 | contig 11799 bp, 10 predicted proteins | sample 1972621 | NCBI WGS metagenome assembly QWCV01 (sample SAMN09866699, study PRJNA288562) | Human gut metagenome isolate pre2_stool, whole genome shotgun sequencing... | isolation source: gut | host: Homo sapiens | place: USA: California
TTCGGTCTATCACAACTGGCAGCAGGAGGGCTATGAGGAAACCTACGAGAATATTCCGGAATTTTGCTATTCCGCTTCTTTTGAGGAAGTCGCAGAAAAGGGCTTTACCCTTGTGCCCAGCCGGTATATTGAATTTGTCAACCGTGATGAGAATATTGACTTTGATACAAAGATGAAAACACTTCAGGCTGAGCTGAAAGAACTGCTTGTGCAGGAAGAAAAGTCGAAAGCTGATCTGTTGGCAGTGTTTAAGGAGTTAGGGTATGAAATCGAACTATAGAGCAATCGGTGAGTTGGTTGAGCGTATCGATGAAAGAAACAGAGACGGCTCAATAACTACACTGATTGGAGTGAGTATTGACAAGAGATTCATTCCATCTGTGGCTAATGTTGTTGGAACTGATTTGACGAACTACAAAGTTATTCGTAAATATGATTTTGCTGTTAGTCTTATGCAGGTCAGTAGAGATGAGAAGATTCCTGTTGCTTGCCAAAAGGAATACGATGCAGCCATTATGTCTCCTGCATATCCGATTTTCCGAGTTAAGGATACAAATATCATTATGCCGGAATATCTGGAAATGTGGTTTATGAGAAACGAATTTGATCGTGAAGCCTCTTTTGTTGCGGTTGGTGGTGTGCGAGGAAGTATGCCTTGGGAAGAATTTGCCAAACTAAAACTTCCCGTTCCTCCTTTGGATGAACAGATTGAAATAGTGCAAAGCTATCAAGCAATCACCGACAGAATCGCTTTGAAGAAGCAGATAAATGATAATTTAGTGGCGGTTGGAACAACTTCTATCCAAAAGAATGTCGGTAGGGGCGCTTTAATAAATCTAACCGAGGCGGAAATGGATAGATTAACTTTTCCAGAGGGTTTTAAGGTTCAATCTGTGTCCGAGTTTTGTATTGAAACAAAATCCGGTTCCACCCCATCCCGTACCAATAACGAATACTGGGAAAACGGAACGATTCCTTGGGTTAAATCTGGTGAGATACATAATAATATTACTTTACAGACTGAGGAACACATCACTCCATTAGGCTTGAATGAGAGTTCTACAAAACTACTCCCCGAGGACACCGTTTTAATGGCAATGTATGGTGTTACCGCAGGCGAAGTAGGTTATCTTGCAATCAAAGCAACAACCAATCAAGCAATTTGCGGAATGATTTGTCGCTCAAAGGATGAAGCTGCTTACTTGTACTTCTCGCTGATTCAGAGTCAGGATTCAATAAGCAGACTTTCCAATGGAGGAGCACAAGATAACCTCAGTAAAAACTTTATTGACAACATAAAGATGGTTGTTCCTCCATCCGAGTTTATCGAAAAGATGAATCTTGCAGCAATCATTGAGCAAATGTCCTTAAATACAAAGGAAATTGCCCTGCTTGAAGAACTGCAATCAATGGAGTTGGCTCAGTTGTCAAGCCGCTAAATTATCATTTATCAAAGAGGAGGATATGCTATGAAAAAAGATTTGGTGGCGCTTATAGAAGCCATTCCGAATATTGAAAGCAAGTTTAGAAAATTTGTGCCATCAGATGGACTTTGTATCCCATCTGGAGAATTTATTTATGATGTTCCGGAGTTTATTGAGTGGAAAGAGGCTGTTAATTTTGAACTTCAGCAAATTTTTGATATAACGCACGATACATATGTTTGGAATATTATAAATGCAACAGGCGTAATTCATAAGTTCAATGGAAAAAACTACAATGAACGAGAAAATTTCAATAAATTGAAAAGCGCACTTGCTGTAATACGGAAGAATATCAATAAATATTATCCGAATGAGTCGAATGAAAGCGAGGATTACGAAATGCCTAAACCTAAAATTTTTATTAGCCATTCTTCATTAGATTTGGATTATGTAGAGCCTTTGGTAGAATTGCTTGCCGACATAGGGTTGACAAACGACAACTTGTTTTGTTCGTCCGTTCCAGACTACACTATTCCATTGAATGAAGACATTTACGATTATTTGGCTTCATTATTCCACAATCACGCATTGTATGTCGTATTCATGCTCTCGAACAATTATTATGGAAGCCCTGCGTGTTTGAATGAAATGGGAGCAGCGTGGGTCTTAAAAAATGAGTATACTTCCATTCTTCTTCCGAAATTTGAATATAAGGAAATAAAAGGTGCAGTAAACCCCAATAAAATTGGAATGAAATTAGATGATGAAGAAGAGTTACTTAAGAAAAGACTTGGAGAATTAAAGAATATTATCTCTGAGAGATTTAATATCAGCGTACCTGATATGAGATGGGAAAAGAAAAGAAACGATTTTATTGAAAAAATAAAAGGGCCTTCTCAAGAAAAAGGAGGTATTATTTGGCAAACATTTTAAACTGAGAAAGAAGGGGACCACAATGGCAAACTTTAATGAACACGCCTTGGAGTTATCCATCATGGAGCTGTTCAAGGATGAAGGATATACCTATCTCGCAGGAGAGCAGATCCATCGGGAACGCACGGAAGTCCTGCTTGCCGATGACCTGCGGCAGTATTTATATAACCGCTACGCCAAGGACGGTATCACTCCCGGCGAAGTAGACGGTATCCTTTTGCGCCTTCGCAACATCTCCGGCACGGTGTACGAAGCGAACAAGGCGGTACATAAACTGCTGTGCGACGGCTTTATCCTCAACCGTGAGGACAGAACGCAGAAGGATTTATATATTGAGCTGATCGACTATGATAATCCCGAAAACAACATCTTCAAGGCGGTCAATCAGTTTGAAATCGAGGGCGTGGGCGGTCAGCTCCGCATTCCCGATGGAATTGTGTTTGTCAATGGCATTCCCGTGGTGGTTCTGGAATTCAAAAGCGCCGTCAAAGAAAATACAACGATCATGGACGCTTACAAGCAACTCACTGCCCGCTACCGCAGAGATATTCCGGAACTGCTCAAATACAACGCCTTTGTGGTCATCAGCGACGGGGCGAACAATAAATACGGTTCTCTTTTCAGTCCCTACGACTATTTCTATGCGTGGCGGAAAGTTGAATCTGAAGACAAGGAGCTGGACGGTATCAACTCCCTTGTCACCATGATAAAAGGGCTGTTTCGCAAAGACCGGCTGCTTGCGGTTATTAAGGATTTTATCTATTTCCCCGACAACTCGGATAAAGAACTGAAAATCGTCTGCCGTTATCCGCAATTTTTCGCCGCTACCAAGCTGTTTGAGAATATCAAGCTGCATATGCGTCCTGACGGCGATGGAAAGGGCGGCACCTATTTCGGCGCTACCGGCTGCGGCAAAAGTTATACTATGCTGTTTCTGACCCGTATGCTGATGAAAAGCAAGCTGTTCCACAGCCCGACTATTTTAATTATCACCGACCGCACAGATTTGGATGACCAGCTTTCCCGCCAATTTGTGGGCTCCAAAAAATACATTGGGGACGAAACGGTAATTAGCATTGAATCCCGTGAGAAGCTGCGGGAAGAATTGCAGGGACGGGAAAGCGGCGGCGTGTATTTAACGACCATCCAGAAATTCACGGAGGATTTGCAGCTTCTTACCGATAGAACCAATGTCATTTGTATTTCTGATGAAGCGCACCGAAGCCAAATCAACCTTGACCAAAAGGTCAAAGTGACCGAAGCGGGTGTGGAACGTAAATACGGCTTTGCTAAGTATCTGCATGATTCTCTACCGAATGCTACCTATGTAGGCTTTACCGGAACGCCGGTGGACGGGACGATCGAAGTTTTCGGTCCTGTGGTGGATTCCTACACCATGACCGAATCAGTGCGTGATGGCATTACCGTCAACCTTGTTTACGATGGGCGTGCGGCGAGGGTGACGCTGGACAATGCAAAAGTCAAAGAAATCGAACGGTATTACGATCAGTGCGAGGCGCAGGGCGCTAACGAGCACCAAATCGAGGAAAGCCAGAAAGCTGTTGCCCAAATGGAAGCAATTATCGGCGATCCGGACAGGCTGCGTGCAGTCGCCAAGGACTTTATTCACCATTACGAAACCCGTGTGGCTGAGGGCGCTACGGTTGCGGGAAAGGCAATGTTTGTCTGCATGAACCGCAATATCGCTTATGACCTTTATAAAATCATTGTAGAGATGCGTCCCCAGTGGTCGGAAAAGAAAATCAGCGAAGATGAAGCAGCGCTTACCGATAAAGAGAAAAAGGAACTGAAGCCCATCGAGAAAATCAAGCTCGTGATGACTCGCAACAAAGATGATGAGCCTGCTCTTTATGAAATGCTTGGAACAAAGGATGACCGCAAGGAATTTGACCGGCAGTTCAAAAATCCGAAATCCAATTTCAAAATCGCTATCGTTGTCGATATGTGGCTGACCGGATTTGATGTTCCGGAGCTGGATACCATCTACATAGATAAACCGATTCAGCAGCACACTCTGATTCAGACGATCTCCCGTGTCAACCGTGTCTGCGAAGGCAAAGACAAGGGCTTGATTGTAGACTATATTGGCATCAAAAAGAATATGAACCTTGCTTTAAAGAAATACACGAATTTTGAATGTGATGAGTTTGAAGGTATAGAGCAGGCAGTTACCATTGTCAAAGACCAATTAGAAGTGCTGGCGCAGATGTTCCACAGTTTTAACAGCAGGGATTTCTTTGAAGGCTCTCCGACGGAGCAGCTTGCCTGCCTCAATCGGGCGGTCGAATATGTGCAGCTGTCGGAGGAACTGGAAACCCGCTTTATGGCGGCGGTCAAGCGGATGAAGCAGGCTTTCAATCTTTGCAGCTCCAGCGAAAAGATTTCGGACGAGGAAAAAGACTATATTCATTTTTACTGTGCAGTCCGCTCTATCCTTTTCAAGCTGACAAAGGGAGACGCCCCTGATATTTCGCAGATGAATGCTCGTGTGCGTGAAATGCTGGAGGGCGCTATCCAGTCGGACGGTATCGAAGAGTTGTTTGAAACCGGAAAACATATCTCCGTTGACATTTTCAGCGACGAGTATATGGATAAGATAAACGCTATCCAATTGCCAAACACCAAAATCAAAATCCTGCAAAGACTTCTTTCTCAGGCAATCGACGAATTCAAAAAGGTCAACAAAATCATGGGTGTCGAATTTGCAGACAGATTAAAGCGAGTGGTTGACGAATACAATAACCGCCGCAGAGATGAATCCTATGCCAATGAGGTGCTTGACGATATTGCCGGGAAGCTTGCCGATTTGCTTGCGGAGCTGAAAACAGAGAAGGACTCCTTCAAAAAATTAGGGATAGACTACGAGGAAAAAGCCTTTTATGATATTTTGAAAGCCGTTGCAAAGAAATACGAGTTCGACAATGAATATCCGGATGAAAAGATGATTGAGCTTTCAAAGAAAATCAAAGTCATTGTTGACGATAAGTCCCGCTATACCGATTGGTCTACCCGTGACGATATCAAAGCAAATTTGCAGGTGGATTTGATTTTGCTGTTGGATGAATACGGCTATCCGCCGGTAACACTGGATGATGTCTATAAAGAAGTTCTGGAACAGGCGGAAAACTTTAAGAAGTACGCCGGTTAAAGGCATATAAAATCAATCGGGTATTAGGGCAGCGCCCTAACGAGAATTACTGTTTGCAGCCGTATGGGGATACAAACAGTCTGCTCGCTAAGATGATACAGAAAAACCGGAGAAGGCTGTTTTGCTTTCTCCGGTTCGTTCTATGTTACCCTAATTTTTTTCGGCTTTGCTTTTGAAAGCTTAATAATTAAAGCATCTACAGCGTCGGTGTAATGTCCTTCCTGCCGCAGCTTGTTCTGAAACCAAAGGAGATTTTGGACAAGAAATCTGCGCTCAGCCTCCGAAAGATAAAGATGAAATTTCTGTTCTTTCATATGTAAATCAACTCGCTGTTGACGATTTCAGCAGCTCGGTTTCGGATGCTGTTCGTCTTTTGCACCCACTCCATAGGGCGGTTAACTTTCAGTCTTTCTGTGACATTTTCCTGCTTAGAAAGTACGGATACAAGCAACTGAAATATCCGCTCCGCCTGCTGATCTACCTCTGCCAGATGTCCGTTCAGCGTTCCGGAAGTCAGCAGATTGTAATACCGAATTTTGTGATACTGCTTCAAATACCGCCGGTACCGCTGTCCCCAAACTCCGATTTCAATTTCTTTTTCGGGTGATACTTTTAGATTGGGTAGTTCATAATCGCCTTGCCTGGTATAGGTGCCGCCTGCTTTTTCATAAATGCTTTTCATCGTAAAACCTCCTGCGTTTTTTGGTGCTTTCATTTTACAGAAGATTTTCTGGAAAAACCAATGTGCCGATTGCAGTTTTATCGGAATATACAGAAAAAGAGTACGAACCCTTCGATCCGTACTCTCGTTTCTACCCTGCAATGCCGGTTCCTGTGTGTTTTTCTGATACTGCCTTATGCACACTCAGCAAACCCCACCCCGTTTTTGGGCACCGGCCTGTGTGTTTATTCTTCCATCGAAATGCCAAGACGGCTTGCAATCTCGTCCGGCTTGAGGCCGGCCTTCTGCGCCTTGCGCACAAGGTCTTTAATCTGCTGAGCCTTGGTTTTGCGCACCTTGCGCTTTTTGGGGGCCAGCACGTCCTTTTTCCTGGCCTCCAGCTTTTTGATTTTCTCTTTCACGGCGGCAATTTTGCCGTCAAACACAGCGGCGCTGGCTGCCTTTTTTTCCTCCAGCTCTGCAATGGATGCATTCAGCTTTTCCATCTGTTCATCCAGGTCCTGCGCAATCTGCTGCGGCGTTCTTCTAACGCGCTTTTCTTCCGGCATACGGTTCATCTCCTTTATGTTTCAGGGTTTCCTGTGCCTACTACCACATTGTAGCAGGAAGGCAGCGCCAAAACAAGCCGCTTTTTGCCGTTTGGCCATGCAGGGCGGCCTCAGCGGGCCGGCACAGCAAGGCGGCCGCGCCCCTCCAGAAGGGCGCCGCGCCGCAGGCAGTAATATGCAAGGCCCACCGCGTCCGCCAGGGCCCAGCCGATGGGCACCGCCCACCAGATGCCCGTTACGCCAAAGGCGGGCACGGCGCTCAGCACATAGGCAAGCGCCACGCGCGTGCCCAGCGAGATAACGGTGAGCACCACAGACATGCCGGGCCTGCCCACCGCACGGTACAGCCCGTAAAGCAGCGAAAGGCAGCCGATGCCGCAGTAAAACGCGCCCTCGATGTGCAGATACCGCACGCCCTCGGCCAGAATGGCCGTTTCTCCTTCGCTGACAAACAGCATCATCAAAGGTTTCGCCAGCACCCATACGGCCGCCGACACCACGCTGCAGAACACAAACGAGGCCAGCACCGCGCCCTTCACCCCGGCGCGGATGCGTGCCTGCCGCCCCGCGCCATAGTTCTGCGCAATAAAGGTGGAAAAGGCGTTGCCAAAATCTTGCGCAGGGGTGTAGGCAAAGGCGTCAATTTTCACGGCGGCGGCAAAGGCCGCCATCACCGTGGGGCCAAAGCTGTTCACCAGCCCCTGCACCATCAAAATACCAAGGTTCATCACCGATTGCTGCACGCAGGTAAGAAAAGAAAACCCGGCAATCTCGCGCAGGCAAGCCAGGCGCAGGCGGCAGTGCACGCGCTGCAGCCGCAGGCCCGGGCAGCGCAGCCAGGTGTATGCCGCCAGCCCCACGCCAGAGACATACTGCGAAATCACCGTGGCCTCGGCCGCGCCCGCCACGCCGCGTGCAAGGCCCAGCACAAACCACAAATCCAGCACAATATTCAGCACGGCAGAAACCGCCAGAAATGCCAGCGGCGCCACGCTGTTGCCCACTGCGCGCAGCAGAGAGGCAAAGTAATTGTACAAAAAGGTGGCGGCAATGCCGCAGAAGATAACCACCAGATATTCCCGCATCAGCCCGCGCACCCCGGCGGGCACCTGTAAAAAGCGGATAATAAGGTTTGTGCCTGCAAAGGCCAGCGCGTTCAGCACCGCGGTTACGGCCGCAACCAGCACAAACGAAGCGAACACGGCCTCTTTCAGGCCCCGCTCGTCCCTTTGCCCAAAGCGGATGGAAAACACCGCCCCGCTGCCCATGCACAGGCCCAGCAAAATAGAGGTGAGAAACGTCATCAGCGTGAACGAAGAACCCACGGCCGCCAGGGCGTCCGGCCCCAAAAAGCGGCCCACAATCAGGGTATCCGCCACATTATAGCACTGCTGCAGCAAATTGCCCAAAATCATGGGCACCGCAAAGCGCAGCATGGTTTTCATCACAGGCCCCTGTGTCAGGTCCCCCTGGCGCATGGCAACGCACCCGCCTTCTAAACGAAAATTTAAACTTACATTTCGAAGATATTATATCGTTTTACCTTCTTCCTGTCAAATTTTAATTGCTTTTCGAAAGAAAAGCCGGTATAATAGGCACAAAGAAAGGGAGGCGCAGGCCATGTTTCTGGAAGGGCTGGACGAATTGGATCAGAAAATTGTGCAGCTGCTGATTCAAAATGCGCGCATGTCATATTCCGAGCTTGGGGAAAAAACCGGCATTTCACGCGTGGCCGTGAAGATGCGCGTGCAGGCGCTGGAACAGCGCGGCGTGATAGAGCAATATACCGCCATTGTGAACCCGCAAAAGCTGAGCGGCGCCGTTTCGTGTTATTTTGAGCTGGAAACGGCCCCGGGCATGCTGGCCGGTGTGGCCGAGGCTCTGTGTGCAAACGACACCATCACCCAAGTTTACCGTGTTACGGGTAACAACAAGCTGCATGTGCACGCCGTGGCGGCCAGCGCCGAAGAGATGGAGGCGCTGATTCGCGATGTGATAGACCCTTTGCCCGGCGTGACGGCGTGCTGCTGCAACACCATTCTCTCGCGCATGAAAGACGTAAAGGGCCTGCGGCTGTAACCGCGCGGCCCGCGGTGGAAAACGGCCGGGCCCGGCGGCCGGCGCAAACAAAAGCTTTCCCCCGTTACATAAAATGCCCGGCAGGCGGAAATACTTCCAGCAAAACCTGAAAGGAAGTGTGTGCCATGGCATTCACCAAAAAAGAGCAAAGCCTTTTGAAGGACATGCAAAACGAGGAAAAGCTGTGCGCGGAAAAATACCGCCGTGCAGCAGAAAACGCCCATGATGCAAAGCTGAAGCACATTTTTGAAAAACTGGAACAGGCAGAACAGAACCACTACGACACCGTGACGCAGATGCTGAACGGCACCGTGCCCTCGCTGCCCGGGCAAAGCAAGATGCCCGCGCGCGGCAAGGCTGCGAAAGATTTGAAATCTGCCGCCAAGCGCGCGGAAAAGCAGCAGGACGCCTACCTTTTGGCCGACCTTCTGGCCACCGAGAAATATGTGGCGGGCGTGTACAACACCTCGGTGTTCGAATTTTCAGACGCAAAGGCCCGCGGCGTGCTGATGAACATTCAGCAGCAGGAGCAGCAGCACGGCAAAGAGATTGCCGAATATATGCAGGCCAACAACATGAGCTGTTAAGCCTGCCCCGTTTCGCGCAAAATCCCGCGCAAAATGCGCGCTGGGGCGGCCCACTGGTTTTGAAACATACAATTTGGGCGCCTGGCGCATTGCAAAAGCCCGGCAATCCGAAACGGATTGCCGGGCTTTTTTACGCTGCGCTCTGCCCCAAATTGCCGGGCCTGCCCCCAGGCGGCAAAAGGCACTGGCGCCGGGGCCTTGCAGGCAGGCGCCTGCGCAAACACCCCGCCGGGGCGTTTGCCGCCGCCCGCGGCCGCAAAAACGCTTTGCAAGCCGGAAAGGGGCGTGTTTCGTGCTGCGGCCGGGCGGGCAGGGCCGCAGCACAGGGGGGGGGTTAAAACTCAGGCTCTTCCTGCCAGATGCGCACATGCATGCGCACGCGCAGGCGGCTGGCCAAAAGCTCTTCATAAATGGCGCGCAGGGCCTCGCACACATCGTCCGCCTTCATCTGGGCGGGGCGCGCATAGCTGATGACGCGGTATGTCACCCCGTACACGCGGGATTTTACCGGCTCCAGCTCAAAGCCGTGGCGGGCATAAAAATGCATGCGGCGCAGCCGCAGCCCGTCGTGGCTGCCGCCGTCCGGCACCTCCACCTCGCCCATCAGCATGGCGGGCGCCAGCTGGCGCTGCAGCAGGCACAGAAATGTGCCGCCCAGGCCCTTGCCGCGCGCGGCGGGCAGCGTGGCCAAATAATCTAAAAAGAAGATGTTGCCGCGGTGGAAAAAGAACGCATAGCTGTACAGTTGGCCGTTTTCATACAGGCCCCAGCCCTCATACCGGCCGGCCCGCACCTGGCGCCGGATGCTGCGCCATGGGCGTATTTCGTTTTTGGGGAATGCCTCGGGGAACCACTGCCTGTATACCGCATACATCTCTTGTTCTGTCAGTTTCTGTATCTGCTGCATCGGGGTCTCCTCCTGTTGTGCAGAATGGCCGCCTACGCCGCGTGCCGGGTGCACATGGCCGGCATGGCGTCGGCCTTGTAATATCCTGTCTTCATGGACGGGCAGCCGGGCGAGGCCAGAAGGCCCGTTTCGGTGCAATAGTTTGCCTGCACCACGCCCTCTGCAGTGGGGAAGCCTTTCGCCTCCAGCCCGCTTTGGGCGCGCTGCATCACCCAGCGCCACGCGCGGATGGGCGCCGAGGTGCCCACGCTGGTGTTCAGCGCAAAGCCGGAATCGTAGCCGTACCAGGTGGCGGTGACATAGTAGGGCGTAAGGCCCACAAACCAATAGTCGCGGTTGTCCGAAGTGGTGCCGGTTTTGCCAATGGAATCCATGCCGCCGCCCACCGAATACCCGCTGGCCGTGCCGCGCCCTTCCATCACGCCGCGCAACAGGCGGTTCATCACATAGGCGGTGTCTTCGTCCAGCACGCGGCGGCTTTCCACCTGCGGCTCCAGCAAAATCTTGCCATAGCCTGTCTGCACGCTTTCATAGCAATGGGGCGTGGTGTAGATGCCGCCAGAGCCAAACATCATATACGCCGCCGCAAGCTCGTACGGGGTGACGCCGTAGGTGGAAGATCCCAGCACCATGGGGCCCGCGTCCACATCCTGCGGCACAAAGGTGGTAATGCCAAGCTGCTGTGTGACAAAGTTGTAAATGTTGCGAATGCCGGCCACCTCGCCCACACGCACGGCCACGGTGTTCACGCTTTCGGCCAGGGCGTCCGCCACGGTAATCTCCTTCTGTGTATAAACCTGCGTCACATTGGCGGGCCAGGGCTTTACCTCGCCCGTTTTTTCGTCCTCTTCCATGCGCACATAGTCGTCCAGGAACAGGGTGGACCAATGGATGTCATCCTGCGCAAGCGCCAGCGCATAGGCGCCAATGGGCTTCATGGTGCTGCCCACCTGGCGCACGGCGTCCGTGCCGCGGTTGAACACGCGGCTGCCCTCTTTTTCGTCCAGCCCGCCCACCACGGCGCGCAGGCGGCCGTCGTAATCCAGCGTCACCATGGCGGCCTGGGTTTGCTCTGTCACCTGCTGGGTCACGGGCTGCCCGTTTTCGTCCAGCACGCGCTGGCCGTCCTCATCGTATACATAGGCCGTTGTCTGCACGCCGCCGCGCGGGAAGAACCCGCCGCTGCGCATGCCCTGCTCCATGGTGGCCTGCAGGTCCGGGTCCACCGTGGCGTAAATGCGCAGGCCTCCGTTGTACAAAAGGTTTGTGGTGGCGGCCCTGTCCAGCCCATACTCTTCCATCAAGTCGTCCGATACATCCTCAATCAGCTTATCGGTAAAATAGCTGGTGGTCTGTGTCTGTTTCACTTCCACATTGCCCGGCGAGGTGGTGACGGGCTGGGCCGTGGCCTGGTTATATTCTTCCTCGCTGATATAGCCCTGCTGCCACATCTCGTACAGAATGTAATTG
>QWCV01008754.1_pt1 | contig 11776 bp, 14 predicted proteins | sample 1972621 | NCBI WGS metagenome assembly QWCV01 (sample SAMN09866699, study PRJNA288562) | Human gut metagenome isolate pre2_stool, whole genome shotgun sequencing... | isolation source: gut | host: Homo sapiens | place: USA: California
TATAATGATGAAATCGTTGTACTCAGACCAAAGTGTCGGACAAAGTTTTTAGCCTTTTCTGGAAAACTATACAGTATCTGCATTTCTGCTAATGGAGAATTATAGCTGCTCCACAGAACTTATGTTTTTATAGGTGCTAGAAAACCTAATAGTATCTGATTTTATGTAAGAAGCATCCGACCCTGCATTTATTATTTCAGTACGAGGTTTTATATTAAATTTCTTCATATTGTGGTGGTATGAGGTGAAAAGATATGAATGAAAAATCTGACATTCAAAAGCACAGCAACAATAGTCGCAAAAGAAGGCAGCTCAATGGGAGCCGGTGCGCAGAAGCTAACCACAGATGTGACAGGAAATGATACAGCAGGAATGTCTGTTGATGAACATTCTAATACACTAAAGACGTTGGATGAGGTATTTGAAGGAAATAGGTTAGATTATGACAATACTGCATTAAAATAAGAAGTGGAGTTGATGGAGTCTCAAAATCTGTAGGTAATGCTGATATAGTATATGGCAAAATAACATATATATTAGATGACGTAGATGGAGATATTTTGGGAATATATGATGCTAAAACAGGAGTACTAACCCAGCAATTTGTATATGATTCAGATTTAGGCTGGCTATTAAAATGAGTTGAGGAGATTTAAGAATGAGTGATAGGTATTGTGTGTATAACGGCAAAAAATACAAAATAAAAAAGAAAAATGATAAATACATAATTACATCAAGAGTAAGAAAGGAAGATTTTATTAATTATATTGATGTATTAGGAAATGAACATTCAGAGTTATTTATGAAAATTGTTAATGCAAATGAGGTAGATATAATATACAATGAAGATATATTAATAAAATATAAAGATAAGTACTTTCATTTATTTGCAGATAAAGTATCTAGAAATGCAGTGCTTGCTGATTCATATATGATATGGACCAATTCAGAGCAATTGGCACAGGAATATATTTTTGAAAAGAAAGAGCAATTCGTATTTATTAAGTATATAACAAGAAAAGAAATTGGAGCTGTAAAAATAGTGAAAACTCCAGTATTGGATTTTAAAGATATTGAGCAATCGGAAGAGATAATAGAGGGAGATGCTTTAGATAGTTGGCTTTCTGAATTAATTTAAATTTATGTATCCGCATAATTAGTCAGTGTATCAGCGGGATTCCAAGATCTAAAAAGGTTTTGAAATCCTATTGTGTCTTACCGGAAATCAGCCTAAAAGTTCATCCAAAAGTTAATAGAGTTAGGAATTGGCGAAGATGTTGCAGAAGACTTGCTCAAGGATTATTTGAATTGGAAAGAAAGACCGGAAATTATAGGAGAAAACAATATTTCAGATGGTGTTGAAATTGCGGGAAATAATGTAACATCTAAATATGGATATTATGGAAAGGCTGTGGCATGGGATGTTGGTGATGTTCATATGAAAGGTGGAGCAGGGCAGATGAATACAATTTATAGTTGGGGAACTTTGAAAGATACAGGAATAATTTCGGATTTAGGTACAGCAGTAATTAATTAGTGGAAAGGAAAATAATGAGTAATATATTAAATGAAGAGATTAAAAAAAATTTATATGGAATTGTTCAAGAAAATATAGACGATTATGAATATTTCCATTTTGGAGAATTTGTCGAAAAGCCAAATCAGTGTGGGTGCTTTGAACGGAATGGAAATTGGTACACATACGTAATAGACGAAAAGAATTTTTGCACATTTGGAGGACCATACAGTAGAAACGGAATAATATGTGCTTGTACAATGATATTACCAATTACAATGGTAAAAGAACAGTACAATTTTACTGAAGAGGAATTTAATATTTATTTGCATAATCATTTTCATTCATTAGAAGAAATAGATAAAAATGTAAATTCCAACAAGGCATGATAAAAAGTCAGAGAGACATTTCGAGTGAGGTAGATTTTTGGTATGCGTTTTTAGATAAATATTTACAAACACGCGGTTGGTTATAATTTTAATTATGTCTTCACATAAGAACACCTGCCACCTAAACAATTAATCACGTAATCACGGTCTTTAAATTAATCGGAATGGCTCTCACCGAAGGTGATGAAATACATGGAGATTAGTTAAAAGAACATATGGCGAAATTTGCATCTTGGTGAAGTATATATAACAATCCTGTCAGCCATCCACAGCGGGAAATCTGACATTCAAAAGCACAGCAACAATAGTCGCCAAAGAAGGCATCTCAATGGGAGCCGGAGCCGGTGCGCAGAAGATAACCAGAGTGGTAAGGCTATAGGTACTGATGAATTAGTTGTAAGAGATACTAAATTTTTAGACGCAGATGAAAATATTGATTGGGAAAAGTGGGCACCAAATGGTGGGCGAGTACCAGGAACAATCAAGGAAAATCAAACTATTCCTGCAGGAACTATTATTGACAGATATGGAAGTCAATGGGGAAAATATACATCACCAGCAGGAGTACCATATGAACAAAGGGCACTTCCATATATTGAGAACCCAAATGCATATCATAAATATGAAGTATTAAAACCAATTGATAACGTTACAATATCTGAGATTGCACCTGCATTTGAACAAGTTGGGGGTGGAATACAGTATGAATTACCCAATAATATTAAAAAATTAAAAGAATTAGACTATATAAAGGAGATTAAATAAATGACTAGAGAGGTATTAGAAAAAAAATTAAAAATAGCTGGAATTCCAGATTATATTTATAATCTGACAGGACAAGGAAAAAATGATGAATGTTTATGCTTGGAAAAAATTCAGGATAAGTGGTCGGTTTATTATTTAGAAAGAGGTATTAAGACAACAAATGAAATTTTTGACTCTGAAAATGATGCGTGTCAATTTTTGTATGACCAATTAATGAATTAAAAAACATATTATTAGGGTTATACTCTGGAACTCCCAACAACCTATAGCCTCTGCATGTCTATTAATTATCCATCATAGCTGTTGCGAAGCAATTAAGAATCCATGATGTTAATTAATAGACACTAGCGAAATTTTGCCGAGCTGGGTATACGAACAAATATTGCAAAATGAATATGCTGATGTAACGCACTCCTAGCAACAGAATATTGCGAAAGCTTTGAAGCAAAAGCAAAAACCAATCCTCAGGGCACAAACAGCTCTGAGGGATTTTTTTCGCAAAAAATGAAAAAAGTAGAGAAATTTTTCCGGTGTGACTGCTGTGTGACCACCATAGTGTATAATGTAATGTAGAAAGAAATAACAAAGAAAACGATATTAAATCGGGAATAAAATGTGAGGTGAAGAGTGATTAATGAGAAAACTGAATTTTTACCACTGGGAAGTATCGTGGTTGTAAAGGGATATTAATTCCTGTTGACAATATTAAATTAAATAAATAGGGAAATTAATGTGTATGAATAATATTACAAAAAATAGATTGATTGATTCAGGTTGGAAATAACAACGAAAAATTAATACTGATTTGATCCGAAAGAAATATGATGAAATTGGATTAGAATATCCAGAAGTTGTAGATAAATTCTTAAAAGAATATGGCATGTTAAATATAAATCCTAGAGATAAGTGCTATTTTGATGTTTCGTTTAATGCAATCAAAGCAATTGGATGTAATCTTGATGGTTCATATTTTAAAGAGTGTTTAGCTGAATATGATATAAATGAAACAGTATATCCAATTGGAGAAGCTTGTAGAAAGAATTTATTAGTACTAATGACATTAACAGAATCGTTTTATTGTTTTACAGATGGGCTATTATTATTTTTGGGTGGTTCAGTTGATGAAATGCTTGATTGTATAGTAGGAGAATGTAGAAAGCCAATAGAAATTGAATAGGTGATAATTGATGAAGACAAGATTCCAAAAGATATGTCAAAGCGGATGTGTATGCAGTTTGAAGTATCTAGAATTGATATTTGGTAATATCAAATGCAATTTGATAATGAAATTATTGAGGCTGCAGAACATGAAGGAAAAGTATAGAGATTTCCATTTTGGAGAATTTATCGAAAAGCCAAATCAGTGTGGATATTTTGAACAAAATGGAAATTGGTATACATACGTAATAGATGAAAGAAATTTTTGTATATTTACAGGACCATTTAATGGGAGCGCAATAATATATGCGTTTTCTATAGAAGCTGGAAATGGAAGATTATGGGAAAGCGAAAAATATAAGTTTTGATAAAAATACAGGAGAAATACAAGGGATGATGATTACAAAATAAAATTGATGAATAAGTAATGCCTGCTGATTAAGAAGATATCTGTAATTTCTAAATTTTATGTTTGCATCGCTTATACCATAATCAGAACAAATGCACAGTGGTATATTATTTTTTTAATATTTAGGGTGACAAAACAATATATTTATAATAAAATGATATTGTTAAATTATTAATAAAAAGCATACTAAAGAGAGGAGAAAGTTATGCAGGACATTAGTATCATTGGAATTATTGTTGCAGTTGTTGTTCTTGTTATCCTGTTGTTTATGGCAATCGGATACGTGAAGGCACCGCCTGATATGGCGTATATCATTTCAGGTGTGAAGAAAAAGTCAAAGGTAGTTATTGGAAAGGCGAGCATACGTATTCCGTTTTTTGAGCGTCTTGATAAGCTGAATCTCAGACTGATACCTATCGATGTAAAGACGAGCAATGCAGTACCGACAGCAGATTATATCAATATCAACGTCGATGCTACGGTAAACGTAAAGATCAGTAATAATCCTGAAAAGCTACGCCTTGCGGCTGAGAATTTCCTTAACAAAAACACAGAGTATATCGCTGGTGTTGCCAGAGAGGTTCTCGAGGGTAATGTACGTGAGATTGTTGGAAAAATGAAGCTTGAAGAGATGGTCTCAGACCGTCAGAAGTTTGCCAATCTGGTAAAAGAGAATGCAGAGCCTGATCTTGCGGCAATGGGACTTGATATCATCAGCTTTAATGTGCAGAATTTTGTGGATGGCAACGAGGTAATAGAGAATCTTGGTATCGACAATATCGTAAAGATTAAAAAGGCCGCCGCCATCGCAAGGGCAGAGAGTGAGAGAGACATCAAGGTAGCTCAGGCTTCGGCTGACAAAGAGTCAAATGATGCAGCGGTTGCAGCACAGACAGAGATTGCCAAGAAACAGAATGAGCTCGCTATCAAGAAATCAGAGCTTCAGATGGAGGCTGATACAAAGAAGGCTATGGCGGATGCGGCTTACGACATTCAGAAGGAGGAGCAGCGTAAGACCATTGAGGTTGCCACAGCAAACGCTGATATCGCAAAGCAGGAGCGAGAGATTGAGTTAAAGCAGAAAGAGGTTGCAGTAACAGAGCAGTCTCTTGAGGCAGAGGTCAAGAAAAAGGCTGAAGCCAATAAATACGCGGCACAGCAGCAAGCAGAGGCACAGCTCTACCAGCGTCAGAAGGAAGCTGAGGCAAGACAGTTCGAGGCACAGCGTCAGGCGGAGGCACAGAAAGCAGAGGCAGAAGCCATGAGATATGCCAAGGAGCAGGAAGCTGCCGGTATCCGTGCAGTCGGAGAGGCAGAAGCATCAGCTATCCAGGCAAAGGGTATTGCAGAGGCTGAGGCTATGGAGAAAAAGGCAGAGGCATATGCCAAGTACAATAAGGCAGCCGTTGCAGAGATGATGATTAAGGTGCTGCCTGATATCGCAGCCAAGGTTGCAGAGCCACTTGGACAAATCGACAAGATTACTATTATCGGTGGCGGTGATGGCGAAAATGGTGTAGGCAAGGTTGCCGGAAATGTACCGGTTGTAATGGCAAAGGTATTTGAGAGTATGAAAGAGGCAACAGGTATTGATTTATCTGAGATTATCAACGCTGATTCATATGACGCAAAGGTAAATCGCAACGTAAATGTAACCGGACTTGATGGAGTGAATCTCGTTGTAAATGCGGATACGGACAAAAACGGTGAAAAGACTGAAAATTAAATAGTGTTATATTAATCCGCTATACGATAGGTGAGTATAGCGGATTTTTAATATTTTCTGAAAAAAGACAAATATTTGAAAATTACATGATTATATGATATATTTTGTTGCATAAAAGCAGATTGCCTGTACATGGTGACATATATAAATAATGAAGAGGAAAATCTATGAACGATAAAAGAAGGATAATAGCAATATTTATAATTGTTGCAATAGTAGCTGCACTGGCTGCAGTTGCCACATTTTTTGTAGTTCAGACAAGGACGACCCGCAGCATATGGGAGACAATGCCGGCTCAATGAGTGTGACATCTGATGATGGGGCTTCTGCGGATGAGACACAGATACTGTCTGCAAGCTCTGTTGCGGAAAACAGTAACCTGACCTTCGGAATTGATGTATCTAAATATCAGGGCACTATAAAGTGGGACAAGGTTGCCGCAGGCGGAATTGATTTTGCAATGATACGTGTGGGCTACAGAACCCAGAAAACAGGCGAGATGTGTGTTGATACAAATGCAAGATACAACATGCAGGAGGCGCAGAAAAATGGCATAAAGGTCGGGGTATATTTCTTTTCATCAGCAGTAAATGAAACAGAAGCCATTGAGGAGGCAGACTGGGTAGCAGACTACATCTCAAAATATCAGATTACATATCCGGTGGCATTTGACTGCGAGGGCTTCACAGACTCAGCCAGCAGACAGTATGGAATGTCATCAGAGGCACGCACCAAAGTAGCTGAGGCATTTTTGCAGGAAATATATAATAAAGGATATACACCTATGTTTTACGCTGCAATGAATGAGTTGTCGGCAAACAGCCAGTGGGATACTAAAACACTTGAGAGCAGGTACAAAATCTGGGTGTCACAATATCCGGACACAGCTTACCCGGAAACACCACAGTCATCTTATGAGGGCACACATGCCATGTGGCAGTATACCAATAAGGGAAAGGTGTCAGGGATTGATAAGCCGGTAGATTTGAATGTGGAAAGCGTCAATCTGAGGGATATTCCAAGTCAGGGCAATGACAGCACAATTAAGGTAACGCTGAATAACGGTGATACAGCAACAAGAACAGGCGTCAGTGACAGTGGATGGTCACGTGTCGAATATAATGGACAGACATATTATGCCATTTCAAACTACCTCACAACAGATATGAACTATGTAGTTCCCGGGCAGGACGGAAGTGGCAGCGGAGACGGACTGAAGACAAAGTTCAAGGAGTGTAATGATACTGTCACTGCAAAAATAGAGGTTAATCTGCGTGCACTTCCAAGTGTCACAAATCCGGATGCTACAGTTGTTGCAACGATAAAAAATGGGGAAACCGTCACCAGAACCGGAATCAATGAGGAGTTTGGCTGGTCACGCGTGGAATATAATGGACAGACACTTTATTGTGTGACAAGCTATCTGAGTGTGCAGTAATATAAGTAAATAAAAGCGATAGAACCACTTGCAACGCAGGTCATATTTGCAGCAGATGTGGCTTATGAGTCTGTTGACAGCGGCAGTGCATTATTGACAGATGAGTCACAGAAGGTGACAGTACAGCTTCAGAATGGAACAGCAGTTATTCCGCAGGGTGCAGATATTGAGACTGCTAAAGCGGCAATAGCAAAAGCGCTTGTTGTAAACGCAGACGAAGTTGATGTAAAAAACCTTGATTGGGAGTACGAGTGCGAGGGCAAGGATAAGACTAAATTACAGAAAAATACAGCATTCGGAAGCTTAGAGGGCTTTACGAGCACAACAACGAAAAAAATACTTTGGAATACTGTAACAACAGAATATAATCATCCGGCATTTTTAGAAAACGGTGAAGGAGATTTCAAATTCAGACTTAAGGGAAGCGATGAGGTTGTTACACTCCACAGAGCTTACAAGTATGAATCATCATTTGTTTTAAAGGATGCTCCGTATGAAGTGAGCATGGCTTTTAACGCGGATCAGTCATATGATTTTGATGCTACAGCAAGAGCAATTTATGATGCTGTGATAGCAAAGACAAATCCGGCAGGGCTTACATATGATGATGTGGCAATGGAGTACAATGCCGGAACAGATATAATACCAAACTGGCAGCCACTTAATTCTACAAACTGGACTGCAGCATTTAAAAAATTTGGTCCGGGAGAGTGGACTATCCGCATAAAGTGGGATGGAAATAAGAACTATAAAGGTACACAGACACAGGTAAATGTGACTACAGCCGATAACCGTATAGCAGCGGCCGTTGTATGCAGGGAGGGAGTATCTTTTTCATACAATATGGACACTGCCGTTATGAAACAGTCAATATTTGATCAGGTAATTGATTGGGACAACAGTACATTGCCTGCAAAGGATACGTTAAGTGTTGATGATTTTACAATGGAATACTATGGTGTTGATGATGTAGCCGGAGTTGAGGGAGTCACCAGGCAGTGGGCTCCGATAGAAGGCGGAAAGGTTAATTTACTTACTTATCTGCAGATGGGTGCAGGAGAGCAGCAAATCCGTATAACATATAAAGGCAATGCCGAGTATCGTCCATCAGCATCAGCAGAGACTAGTGTGACCGTTAATAAGGCAAAGGTAAATGTTAAAGTAAAGTCAACAAACATTTATGCCGGAGATGCACTACCACAGGATTTTGTTACAACAAATCCTTCAGACAGGTTTGATGTATATACAATCTATGCCGGTCTTACAAGCAATGTAAATGCAGGCATTTATCTTCAGATGCCTGAGAAGTATACAAACAGCACAGTACTTAAGCTTATAGATCCGGTTGTTTCAAAGCTATATGGAAAGTCCTTTACACAGATGATGCAGGACGGTATGACAGTCGGAGAGCTTAGAAAACTTTTCAGCACACAGGAGCTGCTTGACACGTTGAAGAAGCTTCATATAGATACGGGTACAGTTGGACAGATTCTTGAGATAATAAATAAGCTTCCTTCTGTTGCAGACACAGTGAGAGTGTCATTTGGTACTCCAAACCGTGCCGGTCTTTATACGGTGACAGCGGTTACCGATAACAAGAATTATGAGACAGGTGTTGGAGTTGGTGCTTTACTTGTCAAGATGCATTCAAAAGGAACTAAGCTTAGTTGGAATCAGAGCTTTACAAATGGGAAGCTTAAAGCCTCAGATGTAGCATCCTTTGATTTTGGAGCAACGCTATCATATGATGGTGATGTCTCAATCAGCCAGAGCAATGTGCATTATCTATACAGTGGCTTTACAAGCAAGTGGAAGCCATATTCAAGCACAAAGGCTCCTACAGAGCCGGGCAGATATGTAGTCACAGTAGTTACAATTGGTGGCAATTATCAGGCAGCTCCTATTACTAGAAGCTTTCAGATCATAAAATAACTAAAATCCGCTATACTTTAAAACAAAGTATAGCGGATTTTTTTGATAAATTTATGGAATCTATTTTTCAAGAATACCTGGAAAGGAGCATTAAAACTTATCTTCGTGGCGACAGCGGATTCTCTTCCCAAAACTTTATGAAACCTGTGAGAGTAATGGCTGTTTCCTATTGACATTTCAGTTTATCGAGAGTAAACTATAATTAGTTTATTAGCGATAAACTGAAAGGAGAAATCTTTATGGCTGAGATGAAGATGGGCGTAGTGGAATCCCACTTTGCCGATATTATTTGGGCGAATGAGCCTTTGCACTCCAGAGAATTGGTAAAGCTCTGTGAAAAAGAACTGAACTGGAATCGCTCCACCACCTATACGATATTACGCAAGCTTTGTGAGCGTGGTATCTTCCAGAATAATGGTGGCATCGTTTCCTCTGTTCTGTCTAAAAATGATTTCTATGCCGTTCAGAGCGAGCAGTTCGTTGACGAAACCTTTGAAGGTTCCCTTCCTGCTTTCATTGCGGCTTTTACACAAAGGAAGGGTATTTCTCAACAGGAAGCTGCGGAGATTCGACGCATGATTGATGCAGCCGCCGGAAAGGAGTAATCTATGAGTTCATTCTTTTTGAAAATTGTAAATATGAGTATCGCCGCATCTTGGCTGATCCTTGCGGTCGTACTTTTGAGTGTGGTTTTGAAAAAGGCACCTAAGTGGATCAATGTCCTACTGTGGGGTATCGTAGCTTTTCGATTGATTTGCCCATTCAGTTTTGAAAGCGCATTGAGCTTGATTCCAAGTGCCGAGACCATCAGTCCTGAAATCATGATGGACTGGACACCAGAAATCTCCACAGGCGTAAGCTCTATCGACAAGGTAGTGAATCCAATTATTACGGACACCTTTGCTCCAGAGCCAATTGCAAGCGCAAATCCACTTCAGCTTTTGATTCCTGTGCTGGCAATCGTATGGGCAATAGGCATCATAGCCATGCTCGTTTATGCTGCCGTCAGCTATTTCCGCTTGCAAAAGAAAGTCGGTGCATCCCTTTCTGTGCGGGACAACATTTGGATTTGTGACGATATACAAACACCTTTTATTCTTGGTTTCTTCAAACCGAGCATCTACATTCCCTCCGGGACAGATGAAGCACAGTTGCCCTATATTATTGCCCATGAGAATGCTCATCTGAAACGCTGTGACCATTGGTGGAAACCGTTGGGGTATTTAGTGTTGGCAATCCATTGGTTCAATCCTCTTGTATGGATTGCGTATATTTTACTTTGCCGAGATATTGAACTTGCCTGCGATGAAAAAGTTATTCGTGGACTGAATCAAAACGAGTCTATTTCTTATTCAGAAGCTCTGCTTTCTTGTAGCGTGAATAGAAGAACAGTTATGGTTTGTCCACTTGCCTTTGGAGAGGTTGGCGTCAAAGAAAGGGTGAAAAATGTGCTGAATTACAAGAAACCTGCATTTTGGATTGTTGCTATTGCTGTGGTTTCAAGTATTGTTCTTGGGGTATGTTTCCTGACAAATCCGAGTTCATTCCCAGTGAAACTTGATTCTGTTCAAATTTCCAAAGCAAGCACCATGGACTTTAGAACAAATATCGGACCGACCACATTCCAATTATCCGTAGCGGAAATTGACGAGTTGAGCAGTCGTATTAAAAACTTAAAGATTGGTCACAAAGACCAATCTTTGCAAGGTCATACACCTTTCTATTCCCTTCATGTGGATACCAAGGAAAACGACAGAATCACATTCAGCGGTTTTGATTCCAACGGAAATCAAGCAGCAATTCTGTATGAGAATGTGTATTACCGAATAACTGACTCTGACTTTATCAGCTATTTACAACGCATCTGTGCCGGGGAAACCAGAACAGAATCGATTAACGAAACCAATGTTGATACAGCAATCCATAATGCAATCATGGAACATAACAGCGATAGATACTACAAAGGTGTTTTTGCCTGCGAAAGCCATACTGTATTGGCTACAGAAGCCGGTGGGGCTGCAAACTCTGAGGAGAATGAGACATTGACCGTATATGTTCTCACTCTTTATGAGGAATATAATTTGTCCGAAGAAGGGATTGAAAGTGTCGGTGGAGGTTGTGGTCCTGTTGCCCTAACTTTCAATGTGACAGAGAATGGATATGAACTATCTGAATATTGGGAGCCGGGAGATGGCAGCCAATACTCTGATGATATTCGTAAAAAGTTCCCGGAGGATATATTAGATGAAGTCTGGAATCCTCAGGATTATGTGGATGCAATGACAGCAGAAAATGAACAAAAGGCACTCGAATTTTCGGCACAAAAGTGAGATTTCAAAGATTGATAATGAACGCAGTGTTTTAGGGAATAAAGTCAAAAAAATAAAATGTTATTAATCTAAAATCATGCATAAAGTAGAAATAGTGTAAAAATGTCATGGAT
>QWCV01003372.1_pt1 | contig 11748 bp, 9 predicted proteins | sample 1972621 | NCBI WGS metagenome assembly QWCV01 (sample SAMN09866699, study PRJNA288562) | Human gut metagenome isolate pre2_stool, whole genome shotgun sequencing... | isolation source: gut | host: Homo sapiens | place: USA: California
TTATTTATAAATATATGTCTCGAGGCTTCTTGATACTCTTCTAAAATTTCTGCTCTGTCTTTTTTTACGCTCTCAGCAATTTGTCCTTTCATATCGTAAGCTTTTGTGCCTTTACGCCTTGAATATCTAAAAACATGAACCTTTAAGAAATTTACTTTTTTCACTATGTCAATGGACTCTTTAAAATCTTCATCATCTTCCTGTGGGAAACCAACGATAATGTCTGTAGTTATGGCAGAGTCCGGCATTGCCTTATATATCTTACTTGTATTTTCAATATAGTCTTCTCTCGTGTACTTTCTGTTCATTAGCTTAAGCACTTTATTTGAGCCGCTTTGTAAGGATAAATGGAACTGGTGCTGCAAGTGCTTTAGTTTGGCTAATCTTTCTACTGTTTCATCTTTTAATAATTTTGGCTGAATCGAACCAAGTCTCACTCTTTCAACGCCTGGCACTTCATCTATCATTTCTAATAATTTTATTAGGTCGATGTCATTATCTTCATAATCAGTTATCTGTATGCCTGTGATAACAAATTCTTTGTAGCCATCTTTAGCAAGCGTTTCTATCTCTTTAATGATGCTATCCGCCTTTCTCGAGCGCACTCTTCCTCTTGCATATGGAATTATGCAATATGAGCAAAAATTATTACATCCATCTTCTATTTTAATAAAGGCTCTAGTGCTATCAAAATTTTTATCAAAAAGAAGCTCTTCATAATTTTTGTCAATATTATCCTCAACATAATTTTTCTTTTCGCCAAGGTTTAAATATTCTTCTAAGTAGTCAGCTATCTTGTTTCTGCCTTGTGTGCCGACTATAATGTCTGCTATATCCATCTCTTCTATCTCTTTAGAATTAATCTGACTATAGCAGCCACAAATAATTATTATAGCATCTGGATTTTTCTTCTTGACTTTAGATATCATCTGCCTTGACTTTGAATCCGACTTATTTGTTACAGTACAAGTATTTATCACATAGACATCGATATCGTCAAAATCTTCCTTGACCTCATAGCCTCTTTGCTCGAAAGAATTTTTTATCGCTTGAGCTTCATATAAATTTACTTTGCAGCCCAAATTTTGTACATAAACCTTCATCATAAAAGACCACTTCCGTTAAATTCGTAGTAAAGCATAGTAAGCAGCGCTATTGGCGCTGTTTCTGCTCTAAGTATTCTCTTTCCCAGGCTAATGGATTTGTAGCCAAATTTCTTAAGCTCATCTATTTCACCTATATCGAAGCCGCCCTCAGGTCCTACGACGATGGCGATATTCTTTTTGTCTTTGATATCATAATTTTTTATGCTATTATCAAGTTCATCTTCATAAGCAATTAAAACTAGATCAAAGCCATCTAAAATTTCTTTTGCTTCGCTAAGCTTCATCGCATCAGATACAGATGGTATAAACTCGCGCTTTGACTGCATCGCCGCTGCCTTTGCAATATTTTTATATCTTTCCAGTTTTTTATCTTTTATATCTTTTTTCTTTACAATGGACCGCTTAGTCTCTATAGGAACTATGTTATAAACACCCATTTCTATAGCTTTTTGTATGATAAAGTCCATCTTATCAGACTTTACTAGGCTTTGGAATAAGCTTATTTTTAGTTCAGACTCATATTTTTCTTTTATTTCAGAAATTATCTTAAGACTCAGTTCATTCTTTGAATATGAGTTAAGAACAGCGATATAGCCAGCACCATCAAGATAAACTTCAACTTCTTCGTCATCTTTTATTCTCAAGACGTCTTTAAAGTGCTTTATATCTTCCTTTGCTAAATATAAAAGATTTTCAGCTCTTTTTTCTGCGAAAAATCTATGCATGTTTAGCTACGATTGAAGTCCATTCGTTTAGGTCTTCGACATTTAATATCTCAAATCCATTGGCTTCAAGTGAGTCGATAACCATGGCAGACTTAACTTTTAAAATTCCTGAAGAAATGAAAATTCCGTTCTTGTTCAAAAATTTGTGTAAATCGCCTGTCATTGTAACTATAACTTCTGCAAGTATATTTGAAACGACTATATCATACTTGTCTTTAACCTTTGAAAGAAGGTCTCCAACTATGAATTCAGCGTTTTTAACTTCATTTAATTTTTTATTTTCATTGGCGATGTATACGCTCATCGGATCTATATCAACGCCTAAAACTTCGCTAGCGCCTAGCTTTGATGCTGCAATCGATAGTATGCCGCTACCTGTACCTATGTCTAGAACTTTCATTCCTGGCTTCATGTGCTCTTCAAGCTTCTTTATGCAAAGTGATGTTGTCTCGTGTGAGCCAGTTCCAAATGCCATACCAGGCTCTAGCTTTATGATTTCTTCTCCATCTTTCTTTTCATACTCTTCCCAGGTTGGCACTATGACTATAGTTTTGTTTGGTTTTAAAATCTTGAAAAATTTCTTCCAATTATTCTTCCAGTCACTATCGTCAATTATTTCCTTAGAAAATTCTCCGCCAATTTCTTCAATGTAAGCCTTAATTTTGGCTTCTCTCTCATCATTGTCAGAAATATCGTCTAGGTATATAGTAAATCTAATAAAACCTTTTTCTAATTTTATAAGGTCATCATCGTAAAGGTCCCAAGCATTTTGTCTTTCTTGGAAAATCTTTAAATCTTCTGGATCTTCAATCGCCATATTGTCAATGCCTAAGTCTGATAAGAAAATTTCGACTCTTTCTTCATTTTCTTTTTTAAATTTTAATTTAATTTCTCTAAAATTCATATTAACTCCTAAAATTTTTCTTTTATTTTTTCAAAAATATTTTTCTTCTTTGGTTCGTAATCAAAATTCATGTCTTTAAAGTGCTTTATTAATGAGTCTTTTTGCTCGTCATTCAAATTCTTTGGCACATCAACCTTGACTACAACGTATAAATCGCATCTATAATTCTTGTGAAGTGGATATAGTCCCTTACCTGCAATTTTAAACTTCGTATGACTCTGAGTTCCCTCAGGTATAGTTAATTTAACCTTGCCATCAAGCGTATCAACTTCAATTTGGTCACCTAAAACCGCTTGTAAATAATTTATGCTAACGCTTGTGTATAAATCATCGCCGCTTCTTTTGAATTTATTATTCTCTCTAATGTCTACGTAAACGTTTAAATCACCGTTTGGTCCGCCATTCTTACCAACACTTCCTTCGCCTCTTATGCTGATGACGCTATCTTCACGAACGCCCTTTGGCACCTTAACAAGAATTTTTTTCTTTTTCTTCTCAGTTCCATTGCCATGGCAATGTGGGCATTCTTCAGTAATTATCTCGCCTGCGCCGTGACAGTCAGGGCAAACTTCAGTTTGAACGAATACGCCAAAAGCTGTTCTTCTCTCTTTTCTAACGCTTCCTCTGCCAGAACAAGTCTTGCAAGTCTTTTTGCTATCCTTATCTTTTGCTCCGCTTCCGTGGCAATGTGAGCACTCTTCGACTCTCTCTATCTCAATCTCTCTTTGAGTTCCATTTAAAACATCTTCTAGGTCTATGGTAAGGTTATATCTTACGTCCTCGCCATACATTGGACGTTTGCTTTGCGCCGCACCAGATGAAAAACCGCCAAAACCGCCTCCAAAAATATCAAAGATATCACTAAATATATCCTCAGAAAAACCGCCGTAGCCACCAGCTCCTGTGCCGCCATTTTGAAACATCGATTCACCGTATGTATCATATTGCTTTCTCTTCTCAGCGTTGCCTAAAACTTCATAAGCGGCAGATATCTCCTTAAATCTTGCTTCAGCCTCTGCATCTCCTGGATTTAGGTCTGGATGATATTTTTTAGCAAGCTTCCTATATTGAGTTTTTATCTCAGCTTCAGTCGCAGTTGATTCTATCTCTAAAACTTCGTATAAATCTTTCAAAACTTACACCCTTTCTAAAATGTAAAATATTTTTCATATACATTATATTATACCAAAAATGTGAGAAAAATAAAAGCCTAATGAAATTCTTTTATTTTATGTAAAAAAAGAAGAATGAAGCTTTTCTCCATTCTTCTTAATCAAAATCTAATAAATTTATTTATCGTCGTCAACTACTTCGTAGTCACCATCAACTACGTCATCGTCACCTTTGTGTTCTTCAGAGCCTTGTGCGCCTGCTTCAGCTCCAGCTGCACCTGCTTCTGCATTTTGTTTATAAAGCTTTTCAGAAACTTTATAGAAGGCTTGTGTTAAATCTTCTGTCTTCTTCTTCATATCGTCATAGTCTGAGCCTTCGCTAGCTTTCTTAAGATCAGCAAGTTTTGCTTCGATGTCTTTCTTTTCATCTTCAGAAATTTTGCCTTCTAGGTCCTTCATAAGTTTTTCTGTTTGATATATCATTTGATCTGCGTTATTCTTTACTTCAATATTTTCTTTTTTCTTCTTATCTTGTTGAGCAAATTCTTCTGCTTCTTTAACTTTCTTATCGATGTCTTCTTTTGATAAGTTAGAAGAAGCTGTGATAGTGATCTTTTGTTCCTTGCCTGTACCTAAGTCCTTAGCTGATACATTAACAATACCATTGGCATCGATATCAAATGTTACTTCGATTTGAGGGATTCCTCTTGGTGCTGGTGCTATACCTTCTAGTTGGAAGCGGCCAAGTGTTGTATTGTCAGCTGCCATCTCTCTTTCACCTTGAAGTACGTGTATATCAACTGATGTTTGTGAGTCAGATGCTGTTGTGAATATTTGTGATTTCTTTGTTGGAATAGTTGTGTTTCTTTCGATAAGTCTTGTAGTTACTCCGCCAAGTGTTTCTAGACCAAGTGATAGTGGTGTTACGTCTAGTAATAATAAGTCTTTAACTTCACCTGTTAATACACCGCCTTGGATTGATGCACCGATGGCAACGCATTCATCTGGGTTGATGTCCTTTTGAGGATCCTTGCCGATGATTTGTTTAACTGCTTCTTGAACAGCTGGTATTCTTGTTGAACCACCAACTAATAATACTTTATCGATGTCTTTTGCTTCAATGCCAGCATCTTTTATAGCCATTCTAACTGGTTCAGTAGTTTTTTCAACTAAGTCATGAGTAAGTTCATTGAACTTTGCTCTACTTAAGTCCATGTTCAAGTGAAGTGGACCAGCTGCTGTAGCTGAGATGAATGGTAAGTTGATGTTTGTTGTCATTGTAGTAGAAAGCTCTTTCTTAGCCTTTTCTGCTGCTTCTTTTAATCTTTGTAAGCTCATCTTATCTTGAGTTAAATCAACGCCATTTTCCTTTTTAAAGTTTTCTGCTATATAATTTATGATTCTTTGGTCAAAGTCGTCTCCGCCAAGCTTGTTATTACCTCTAGTTGCTAGAACTTCGAAAACGCCGTCGCCTACTTCTAGGATTGAAACGTCGAATGTACCTCCACCAAGGTCATATACCATAATCTTGTGTTGACCATGTTCTTTGTCCATGCCATAAGCAAGTGCTGCTGCTGTTGGCTCGTTAATGATTCTCTTAACTTCAAGGCCCGCAATCTTGCCAGCGTCCTTTGTAGCTTGTCTTTGAGCGTCTGTGAAGTATGCAGGAACAGTGATAACTGCTTCTGTAATTTTTTCTCCCAAATAGCTTTCTGCATCTGATTTTAATTTTTGTAATATCATTGCTGATATATCTTGTGGTGTATAATCTTTTCCGTCTATGTCAATCTTGTAGTTACTACCCATCTCTCTTTTGATTGATGATATAGTTCTGTCTGGATTTGTTATAGCTTGTCTTTTAGCTGTTTCTCCTACTAATCTTTCTCCGTCTTTTGTGAAAGCAACTACTGATGGAGTAGTTCTGTTACCTTCAACGTTAGGAATGATTATAGCTTCTCCACCTTCCATTACTGATACACAAGAGTTTGTTGTACCTAAGTCAATACCAATTATTTTTCCCATAATATATTTCCTCCTTAATAATTTTCTTATTTATTTACAATAACCATGGCATGGCGAATAACCTTGCCATTGTATTCATAACCTTTTAATAAAACTTCTATGACTTGATTTTCTTTGTATTCATCGTTGTGGCCCATAGATACCGCTTGATGAAAATCTGGATTGAAATCCTCGCCTAGTGCCTTTAATTCAACTATGCCCTTTGCTTTGAGAGCATTTTTTAATCCTTCGTAGATAAGCTCCATGCCTTCCTTAAACGAAGCGCTGTCACCTTCATGCTCCAAGGCTCTTTCAAAGTTATCTATGACAGGAAGTATTTCATTTGCGATACTTACAACGCCTATCGATACTAGGTCGTCCTTTTCTTTTTCTACTCTCTTCTTATAATTTTGAAAGTCTGCTTGAAGTCTTAAAAGCTTTGTTTGAAGATCATTTATTTCAGATGACACGCCATCTTGCTCTTCACTTACAGCTTTTTCTTGACTTTCTTCAGCCTCTTCATTTATAAGCTTTTCTTCATCCATATCTATTGTTTTATCTTTTTTCATCTAATCCCTCCTAAAATAAATCATCCATATAAAAATCATCAAATATAGAAAGAACTTTTTTGTAATCAATTCTCATTGGTGCGATTAAACCAAAAGTAACTTCATTATCCAAGATGTTTACATTCTTAAGAACTAAGGCAATATTATCAAATATGTCGATATCGTTTTCATTACCTATCTTAATAACAAGATCTTTATCCAAATTTTCGCTCTCAAGTAAATTTAGTAAGCCCTTTTTGTCTTCGAGAAGCTCGATTAATTCTTTTGCCTTATCAAAATTTGAATACTCTGGATAATTTAAAATCTTATTTATTCCTTCTAGGAATATGCTATTTGCATTATTCTTTTCGTCTTTTTGTGAAAACTTTTCTAAAACGCTATCTAAAATGCTTCTGTATTTAAGAAGGCTGTCCTTTTCATATTTAAGTGTGTTGAAATCAACCGAGTTTATGGACTTGCCTGCTAAATTCTTATTTAAAATCTCTTTAAAATAATTAAGTTCTTCTTCATTTATATCTTCATTAAGCGTTATCAATTTCTTGTCAATGGCAAAGTCTTCATATACAAAGATGGCAAGAATTTTATTTTCATCAACTTTTAAAAGCTCCAAGCTTTTTAACTTTGTATCGCCGCTCTTCCTTATATAAGCAAGTGATGTAAAATCAGTTAAGCTTGACAAAACTTTTGACATCTTTCCTATCATGCTATCTAAGTTCTTCGACTTGTCTTTTATATCATCTAAGAAAAATTTCTTTTCTGAAGATGATAATTTTTCGAAGTCTTTTTGAAGTACCATGTCAACATACAAGCGATATGCCTTTTGCGATGGCACTCTTCCGCTAGAAAGATGAGTTTTGATTAAGTAGCCCGCTTCTTCAAGGTCTTGCATCTCGTTTCTAATAGTTGCTGAGCTAAGACCAATGGAGTCATCTTTGGCAACAAGTCTTGAGCCAACCGGTTCACCAGTTTCATTGTATGAGCTGATTATAGCTTTTAAAATCTTTAATTTTCTCTCATCCAATTGATCACCTTCCATCGTTTTTGTTAGCACTCTTACTCGGTGAGTGCTAACTCTATTTCTATTATACCCAAAATAATAAAAAAATCAAGCTTTTTTCAAAAATATTTAATTTTTTTCAAAATTTTTGCAAAATTTTTCTTAAAAGCATAAAAAAAGACGATAAAATCGCCTTTTCTACAGATATTTATTTTTATAGCCAAGCTCATCATTTATTTCTGATAAAAATTCCTTCATAAAGCTATCTCTTTTTTGGGCGAGCCTTTTTGCTTCGTCAGTGTTCATCATGTCTTTTAATAATAATAGCTTTTCATCAAAGTGCTTTAATGAGTCCTCTATGCCGCGTTCATGTTTACCGCTATACATAAAGGTTCTAGCGATGCCTATAGCTCCTATCGCATCAAGCCTATCAGCATCTTGAACTATGCATGCTTCAAGTGTTTTTGGCTTAGTTTCCTTGTTCTTTGTAAATGAAACTGAATTGATTATCTCAACAATATCTTCAATTGCTTTACTATCAAAATCATTTTCAACTAAAAATTTTCTAGCGTTTTCATTATTTTTATTATTAAATAATTTATGGTCGTCGACATCATGAAGCAAAGCGCCAAGGTCTACGTAAAGCTCATTACATTCATAAGCTTTTCTTATCATAAGTGCATTATTATAAACTCTCAGGCTGTGATCTGCGCCGTGGCCGTCCGAGTTGCCATTAAAAATATTTTCTAGGTACTCAATCGCTTTTTTAATTATATCAATCATAGCCTCTCCTTATACAAAAAGTATTTCTACTTGGTTAGCAAGGTCCTTGCCAAGCTCTGTGTAAAAATATCTTCCGCCACATTTTTTTAATAGTTTTTCATCTATCGCTTTCTTTAATTCTTCCTTATATATATCTTCAAAATCTATATCGAAATTTTTATTAATCTCGTCTATAATTATGCCTTCATTTGTCCTTAATTTAAAAATTATATACTCAGTAATTTTATCTTCTATTGACAAAATTTCTTCATCGTGATAAATATTTTTCTTCACATCGTCAAAGTATTCGTTAAAAGTGCTCGCATTAAAAAATCTTTTATTTTTAATAAATGAGTGTGCCGCCATGCCAAGGCCTAGATACTCATCCATGGACCAGTACTTGTAATTATGCCTTGAGTAGCGATTGTCCTTAGCAAAATTTGAAATTTCATATTGCTTGTAGCCAAGTTTTTCCAAGTGCTCGCTTGCTTTTCTATATATGAGCCTATCTGTCACTTGATCATTCACTCTATAAACGCCTCTGTCTACCAAAGCGCTAAGTTTAGTCCCTTCCTCAAGTATAAGTGAATAAAGCGATACGTGCGAGGCGCCTAGTTCCTTTGCTATGTCAATGGAATCGATTACATCTGATAAAGTTTCTGTTGGCAGTGAAAAAATAAAATCAAGACTAAGATTGTCAAAATAATTTTTTGCTAATTTAATTTTTTCTCTCGCTTCTTCACCTGTATGAAGCCTACCAATAATTCTAAGTAGTCTATCGTTAAAGCTTTGCACCCCTATAGAAATTCTGTTTATTCCTAAATTTTTATAAGCTATTAATTTTTCTTCACTTATTGAGTTTGGATTTGTCTCTATGGTAAATTCATAATTTTCATCTAAGTTTATAGCCTCATTTAAACCATTCACAAGGCTAGTAATTTCATCTATGCTTAATAAAGATGGCGTGCCTCCACCTATAAATATAGTATCGACAGTATAATTTTTTAATAGCTCTTTATTATTTTTTATCTCTAATAATAAATTTTCTACATAATCCTTCATTCTGTCTTGATTAAAAATAGAAGATGTAAAATCGCAATATTTACATCTTCTTTCACAGAAAGGAATATGTATATATATTCCTAATTTATTCATTATTTCTTTTCCTTGTACTTTAATACTGATAAGAAAGCCTCTTGAGGTAGTTCTACTGAGCCAATTTGGCGCATCCTCTTCTTACCTTCTTTTTGCTTTTCAAGTAATTTTTTCTTTCTTGAAATATCGCCGCCGTAGCATTTCGCAAGAACGTCTTTTCTAAGTGCTTTGATTGTTTCTCTCGCTATAATCTTTGAGCCGATAGCCGCTTGTAAAGGTATTTGGAATTGATGTCTTGGTATAACGTCCTTTAGTCCTTCAACAATTGATCTGCTTCTTTCATAAGCGTTTGACTCGTGTAAAATCAAGCTGAATGCGTCGATAAGGTCTCCGTTGATAAGTATGTCAACCTTAACAAGCTCACTTCTTTGATAGCCTGAGATTTCGTAGTCAAGCGATGCATAGCCCTTTGTATTTGATTTAAGTGCATCGAAGAAATCATATATAACCTCGTTTAGTGGCATTTTATAATGAAGTGTAACCCTTGTTTGATCAAGATATTCCATATTTATAAATTCACCACGTCTATTTTGACAAATATCCATGATGGCGCCGACATATTCCTTTGGAGTCATGATCTCAGCTTTAACAACTGGCTCTTCCATATAATCAATTTCACTTGGATCAGGAAGATTGGATGGATTTTGTATAAATATCGTTGAGCCATCTTTTTTATGAACTTCATAAATAACTGATGGTGCAGTTGTGATTATATTTAAATTAAATTCTCTCTCAAGTCTTTCAGTAATTATCTCCATGTGAAGTAGTCCTAAGAAGCCGCATCTAAAGCCAAAGCCTAAGGCAACTGAATTTTCTGCTTCAAAAACAAGTGATGCATCATTAACTTGAAGTTTTTCAAGAGCCTCTCTAACACTGTTAAAATCTTCGCCCTCTGCTGGATATATACCGCAGTAAACCATTGGTACAACTTTTTTATATCCGCTAAGTGGCTCAGCTGTTGGATTGTCAAGATACGTGATAGTGTCACCAACTCTTGCGTCTTTCACATTTTTTATCTGTGCAGTGAAATAACCTACTTCGCCTGCTTCAAGAGTTTCTTTCTTTAATAAAGATGTGTTATTTACGCCAACTTCATCAACTTCAAATACAGAGCCTGTCTGCATCATCTTAATCTTTGTACCTTTTTTAATAACGCCATCGAAAACTCTGATGTAGCAGATAACACCTCTGTAAGCATCATATATTGAGTCAAATATAAGCGCCTTAAGTGGCTTGTTCTTATCACCATTTGGTGGTGGAACATTTTTAACGATGTCCTCTAAAACGTCTTCTATGTTAAGTCCGCTCTTTGCGCTGATTAGAGGCGCTTCACTAGTGTCAAGGCCTATGATGTCTTCAATCTCTTCCTTAACTTCATCTGGTCTTGCGCTTGGTAAATCCATCTTATTAATAACAGGAAGTATCTCCAAATCTTGGTCTATAGCTAAGTACACGTTTGATAACGTTTGCGCTTCAACGCCTTGAGTTGCGTCAACAACAAGTACTGCGCCTTCACACGCCTTAAGCGATCTACTCACTTCGTAGTTAAAATCGACATGACCAGGAGTGTCTATCAAGTTAAAAATATAGTCCTGTCCATCTTTTGCCTTATAAATCAAGCGTATCGCCTTTAATTTAATTGTTATTCCTCTTTCTCTTTCAAGATCCATGCTATCCAAAACTTGTGATTGCATCTCTCTTTGAGTAAGTAATCCAGTCTTTTCAATGATTCTATCAGCCAAAGTAGATTTACCGTGGTCGATGTGCGCTATAATTGAAAAGTTACGTATATATTTTTGATCCATCTTATCATCCTATCTAAATAATTTTAATTTATTCAAAGGCCAAAATCTAAATAAGGCCTTACCTTGTAAATATGACTTCTTTATCGGTCCAAAGCTTCTTGAGTCGTAGGAGTTACCTCCTTCTCTGTTGTCCCCCATAACAAAGTATGAGTCCTCTGGTACAACCCAGTGATTGCCATTTTGCTCACTAGTTTTTCTGTCTAAATACGGTTCGTCGAGCTTATCGCCATTGACATAAACTTCTCCATCAATTATGTCTATAACATCACCTGGAAGACCGATTAGTCTCTTGATATAGTGGTCACCGTTAGTTTTTTCGCCCCTAATAACAACAATTTCTTGTCTCTTTGGCTCCTTGAAGTACTTAAATAGCTTCCACTCGAAGACCCTATCTCCTGTATGTAGAGTCGGCTCCATCGATATGCCCTCAACCCTTGTTAGGGCAAAAACAAAGTTTACTAAAAATAAAGTGATGGCGACTGTTACAACTATTGAGAATATCCACGACTTGATGTCATCTTGTTTTGCCTTAGCCATCGCCTCTGCCGCTTCTAATACTTCATTTTCACTAGCTGCCTTTACTTCTTCGTTTATATCAATATTTTCATTTAT
>QWCV01003375.1_pt1 | contig 11744 bp, 7 predicted proteins | sample 1972621 | NCBI WGS metagenome assembly QWCV01 (sample SAMN09866699, study PRJNA288562) | Human gut metagenome isolate pre2_stool, whole genome shotgun sequencing... | isolation source: gut | host: Homo sapiens | place: USA: California
ACGACAACCGCCATTCTTTCCTGAGATTCAGATATAGCCAACTCTGTTCCGTCCAGACCTTCGTATTTTTTAGGTACTTTATTGAGATTTACATCTAAGCTGTCCGCCAGCTCACCGATAGCAACACAGACACCGCCCGCGCCGAAATCATTGCAGCGACGAACCAGCTTTGCAAAATCACCATTGCGGAAAAGTCTTTGCAGCTTACGCTCTGTAAGCGGATTACCCTTTTGAACCTCAGCTCCGCAATCCTCTATGGATTTATCATCGTGAGCCTTGCTGCTGCCGGTAGCACCGCCGCATCCGTCTCGTCCCGTTCTTCCTCCAATGAGCAGAATAACATCGCCCGGTTCAGGACGCAGCCTTATTACATTTTCACTCGGAGCAGCAGCTATGACTGCGCCTATCTCCATTCGTTTAGCTTTATACCCTTCGTGATAAAGCTCATGAACCAGACCTGTTGCCAAGCCAATCTGGTTTCCATAGGACGAATAGCCTGCGGCCGCCTGACGTGTCAGTTTGAGTTGAGGAAGCTTATGCTCAAGAGTATCTGATATATCCTCTCTAGGATCTGCGCAGCCTGTTACTCTCATAGCTTGATATACATAAGAACGACCGGACAACGGATCACGAATTGCTCCGCCCAAACACGTAGCCGCACCGCCGAAAGGCTCTATTTCAGTCGGGTGATTATGCGTTTCGTTTTTGAACATTATCAGATAATCCTGTTCGCCTTTGGAAGTCTGAATTTTATGCTTTATAGAGCAAGCATTTATTTCTTCACTTTCGTCGAGGTTTTTGATTGTACCTCTCTTTTTAGCTTCCTTGACATACATAGTAGCCATGTCCATAAGGCAAACTGGTTTGTCTCTGTCGCCATATACAAACTTGCGGGCGTCAAGATAATCTTCATAAATTTCTTTTGTACGTGTACTTACAGGACCGTTTTCAAACTCAATATCCGTAAGCTTCGTCTGGAATGTCGTATGACGACAGTGATCGCTCCAGTACGTATCTATTACCTTCAGTTCTGTTATCGTAGGGTCGCGCTTTATGCTTGAGAAATAGTCCCGTGCGAATAATATATCCTCTCTGCTCATAGCGAATCCATTTGAGATTCTGTAATCATCCAAATCGTTTTCAGACATTTTTGTAAATCCTTCAACGATATCTACTTCAGTAGGAATTCGCAGATTCATGGTTAAAGTATCAGGCTTGTCCATTGATGCTTCGCGTGAATCAACGGGATTTATTACGTATTTCTTTATTGCTTCAAGTTCCGACTCAGAAATGTCGCCGTGCAGAATATATACCTTAGCAGAGGCCACAGAAGGACGGCTCTCCATTGTCAGCAGCTGAATGCACTGAGCGGCACTGTCTGCTCTCTGGTCATATTGCCCCGGAAGAAACTCAACAGCAAACGCCGTGTCTTTTTCTCCGAGCTCTAAATTTTCGTAAAAGACCGTATCTACTGCAGGTTCACAAAATACGTTCTCTACGCTTTTATTAAAATGCTCATCCGAAAGACCTTCGACATCGTAACGCAAGAGTATGCGCACGCCCGCAAGGCCACTCGGTCCTATACTGGATTTAAAATCCTCAAGCGCAGCGCTGGCTTCAATGTCAAATCCGCTTCTCTTTTCTACAAAAATTCTTTTAACATCAGACATATGATTGATACCTCTTTTCTTGACGGCTATGCATCGAGCATAAATTCGTCGTGAATTGCGATCAAAGCACGTTCGAAGTCGTCATTCTCTACGCCTATAATTATGTTCATCTCATCTGAACCCTGGTCTATCATTCTTATGTTTATATTGGCCTTTGCCAAAGCTCCGAAAAGTTTCCCGGAGCATCCTACCGAGCGGCGCATACCTCTGCCTACTGTCGCTATGAGAGCCATATTGCCGACTACCTCAATGCTATCGGGCGCCGAAACGCGTTTAATATCTTCTACAATATCATCAAGATTACCTCTGAGCTTGGAATCTTCCAAAACTACAGAGAGAGTATCTATACTGGAAGGCATATGCTCAAAAGGCACACTGTATTTTTCTATACACGCCAGTATTTTGCGCCCAAAGCCCAATTCTGAGTTCATTCCATTTTTTTCAACAGTTATAACAGTAAAGTCCTTTTTCCCTGCTATACCCGTAATTATAGGGTCGGCGGACGTATCTATGCCGTACATGCTGGGCAAAACCATTGTTCCCGGATTATCCGGTTCGTTAGTGTTTCTTACGTTTATCGGTATCTTTGCGCGATACACCGGGAAAATAGCGTCTTCGTGCAAGACGCTCGCTCCCATGTAAGCTAACTCGCGCAGCTCTTTGTATGTCACATAGTCTATCTTTTTCGCGTGCGGCACTACTCTGGGATCTGCCGTATAAAATCCGGAAACGTCCGTCCAATTCTCGTACTTATCAGCGCCTGCCGCCGCCGCTACGATAGCGCCCGTAACATCCGAACCTCCGCGAGAGAAAGTAACTACCTTTCCGTTTGCATCAGAACCGTAAAAACCCGGGATAACCGCGCGGTCCGTCTTCTTCAAACGCTCAGAGAGAATGGCAATTGTTTTCTCTTCGTCATACCTTCCTCTATTATCGAAAAAAATCACTTCCGCTGAATCTATAAACTCAATACCCAGATAGCTTGCTATCAGCATTCCGTTTAGGTATTCGCCTCTGCTGGCTGCGTATTCGCGGCTCTCTCCGTTTTTAAGGTCCTGATATACTTTGTCAATATGTGATTCAATATCAAAACTTAATTCTAGACCCTTTTTAATGTCTACGTAGCGTTTTTTTATCTGCTCGAATACATCAGTTACATCTTCGCCTTCGGATACGCCTTTATGCAGCGCATACATCATGTCTGTAACCTTGCGATCGTCCTTAAAACGCTTCCCCGGCGCGGAGGGAACTACGTATTTTCTGCTGGGGTCCAGCTCTACTATTCTCTTGACTTTTTTTATCTGTTCGGCATCAGCAAGAGAACTTCCGCCGAATTTAGTGACTATTATTGCCATCTGCAATGTGCTCCTTGATAAATTGGTTTGCTTATTTCCTCATATTGTTTTAATGCAGTCCTTTTTTCACATTTCACGAAATATCAACATCAGGCACTGCCAGCATACGACACTCAACATAGTAGCGCTTTTCATTTGCCTCTCCGAGAGAGAAGGATTTGCGCGGAAGTTCACCGCAGCGTACTACAGTTTCAAAAAAAGTTTCCTTGTCCATAGCAGGCATATAGAACCCAAGCGTGTCATAATTTGTTGTCTGATCCAAAAAAGCTTCATCTCCATGAACAAATTCGATGCGGGAAGACACGCTCTGTTCGAGATATTCGTCAATAACAGGCTGAAGAAGTTCCGCCGCAGTCTTTCCCATAGGATTTGTAATTTCAATACGACCGGAGCTTTCCTTACTTGTAAAATAAATGCTTGTTTGTGTGGATTTCGGTTTATCCTTTCTGCGCGAGAACACCAGACGAGCTTGAGAGCCTTGGCGACACAAACCATCTACTACATATTGTATGCACTGAGAAGGGCTTACCTTGCTTATTATTCTATGAATAGGTTCAAATTCAAGCGCTTCGTCGTGCAGGTTTACAAGCTCTGCAAGAGCATATCTCAGAGGACTGTATTCGCGTTCTTCGCTTGACATCTCTTGCTTAGCCTCTTCCCAAAGCGTCTTTGCTACTACCAGAGAATGGTTTCCGTCTCCCATGCAGAAGCGCATACCGTTGTATTCAGGCAAATTGAGCATCGCTTCTATAGCATTGTTCTCCAGCTCTTTGTCGTCTACAAGATAGCCGGCTACTCTGCCCCCGTTCATCATCAGTTCGAAATTATATACTTCGGCCAGGCGCTGCTTAGCTTCATAAATAGGACCTATTACCGTATCGTCTTTATCATCCATAAGCAATAAAATGTGCGGCATCTCTAAAAGCGCTCCTCTGCGAATATCCAGCCTCGGAGGGATACGTTCCAATATTGTCTTTTCAGTGGAACGAATTATTGCCTTTTTGCCGCGTTCGTATTCAAATTCATCCAGGTCTACAAGAACCATAAGACCCTTGCGTGTTTTTCCGCGAACGGTGCGCTCTACAAGTACGAAGCCGCTCGGCAGCTGCATAAGAACTCCGTCTTCGAAGTAATAGTGCATCGTTTTCTTAGTATGCTCGATTCTGCTTTTTGTGTCCTCCCTTCCGAGATATATCTCGGGGAGCATGATATGCAGAGTAGACGCGCTGGTTCCTACGTACTTTTCCACTTCGCTCCAGTATTTCGGTTCACTAACATACTGGTCGCAGGCTACTACCGCCCACTTGCGCATATCTACCTGCTCGTCAGGCAGGACGACACGCGGTACGGCAAGTCCAATCTTTCTATTGTTATTTTCCATTAGCACCCTCGTAATTATTTAACTGTTCATATATACTTATACCGACATAGATGTGCCGCAAGACCAACTTCCAGTCCGCGACTGTTCCGATACTTAACTATAACACACCGGACGATTTCATTCAACATTTTTCTTAGTTTTATGCATAGACAACGGTCTTCGCATGTTGACTTTTTCAGAGTTTTCATTTATATTTTAGTAGTTGACACGACAAGCAAGCGAATAATGCGCTTCCTTCAAATATGCCAAACAGTATAACTTTGAATATTTGGGAGAGTAACAAAATTGAATTTACCTGAAATTGAAAAGAAATGGCAAAAACGCTGGGAGGAGACAAAGCTCTACTCCTACGACAAAAACTCTGATAAGCCTAAGCACTATGTACTCGAGATGTTTTCTTATCCTTCCGGTGCAAAGCTGCATGTAGGTCACTGGTACAACTACGGTCTCTCCGATACATACGCAAGATTCATGCGCATGAAAGGATATAATGTATTCCACCCGATGGGTTTTGATGCCTTTGGTCTTCCCGCTGAAAACTATGCTATTAAAACAGGCATACATCCCAGCGATTCTACATATGCGAACATTGAAACTATGGAAAATCAGTTGAAGGCTATGGGGGCTTCTTTTGATTGGGACTATGAAGTAAAAACTTGTATGCCCGAATATTACAAATGGACACAGTGGTGCTTCCTTCAGCTCTATAAAAAAGGTCTGGCATACAGAAAAGCCGCGCCTGTAAACTGGTGTCCTCAATGTAATACCGTACTTGCGAACGAACAGGTCGTAGACGGCAAATGCGAACGCTGTCACGCGCCTGTTACCAAAAAGCATTTAACACAATGGTTCTTTAAAATCACAGATTATGCCGAAGAACTTCTTGACGATTTAGATAAAATCGACTGGCCCGAGAAGACAAAGCTGATGCAGAAAAACTGGATCGGTAAATCCGTAGGCGGCGAAGTAGTATTTAAGCTTAAAGACTCAGGGGAAGATTTCACTGTATTTACAACGCGCGCAGACACGCTTCACGGATGCACATACGTAGTCTTCTCGCCCGAGCATGAAATGGTCGATAAAATTACTAAACCGGAGTGCAAGCAGGCGGTTGAAGAATACAAGGCGTATGCCGCAAGCGCAAGCGAAATTGACAGACTTGCAACCACGCGCGAAAAGACCGGTGTTTTCACAGGTTCTTATGCGATAAACCCAATTAACGGAAGAGTTGTTCCCATTTGGATTTCTGATTATGTACTTGCAAGCTATGGTACAGGTATCGTCATGGCTGTTCCCGCTCACGATACACGTGACTTTGAATTTGCCACTAAGTACGATTTGCCGATAGAGCGCGTCATTAAAGCTGCAAACGAAGGAGAAGACGATAGTCTGCCTTATGTCGAATACGGCATTCTCACTAACAGCGCAGAATTTGACGGAATGAAGGTCGAGGATGCAAAAGCAGCTATACTCAAAAAACTGGAGAGCATGGGGGCAGGTTCATCCAAGATAAACTATCGCCTGCGTGACTGGCTGATTTCTCGCCAGCGTTACTGGGGCGCTCCGATCCCGATTATCCATTGTCCTCACTGCGGCGATGTTCCCGTGCCTGAGAGCGAGCTCCCCGTTCAGCTCCCATATGATGTAGATTTTACACCTGACGGAACCTCTCCGCTCGCTAAGAACGAAGAGTTCATGAATGTAAAATGCCCTAAATGCGGCGCAGATGCAAAACGCGATCCTGATACTATGGATACATTTGTATGCTCCAGCTGGTATTATCTGCGTTATCCGGACAATAAAAACACTGAAAAAGCATGGGATCCTGATGTCATAAACAGCGTCCTTCCTGTCGATAAATACATAGGCGGCGCAGAGCACGCATGCATGCACCTGCTCTATTCGCGCTTTTTCACAAAAGCCTTCCGCGACATGGGATATCTTGACTTTGATGAGCCGTTTAAATCTCTTGTCCATCAGGGCGTCATACTAGGTCCCGACGGAGAGCGCATGAGCAAATCCCGCGGAAATGTAATTTCGCCAGACTCTTTTATCAGCAAGTATGGCGCAGATACTTTCCGTATGTATCTCGGATTTGGTTTTTCTTACGTCGACGGCGGTCCCTGGAGCGACAGCGGAATACGTTCTATGTACAAATACCTGGAAAGAGTAGAACGCATGGCTGAGCGCATAGGAAATCTTACTGCCGGAACAAAAGAGTACGGAACGGCTGAAAAAGAAGTTGATTTTGTACTTCACAACTCCATTAAAATGATAACGCGCGATGTTGCGGCATTCTCTTTTAACACATCTATAGCTCGTCTGATGGAACTGACAAATGCAACATACAAGTACCTCGACGGAGGAGAAATCAATATTGCATTCATCAAGGATGTCCTCAAGCAGTTTATACAGCTTATGGCGCCATTTGCGCCTCATTTCGCAGAAGAACTTTGGGAACGCGCAGGCTATGAATACAGCGTGTTTAACACCGAGTATCCTGTTTGCGATGAAACCAAGCTCGTAAAAAATGAAGTAGAATATCCTCTGCAAATAAACGGCAAGGTTCGCGCTCGCTTCAGCGTCGCAAAAGACATGAGTAAGGATGACGTAGAAAAATACGTTCGTGAAAACTACGCTTCTCTTCTCGATGGCAAAAACATAGTAAAGTTTATTGTCGTTCCCGGCAGAATAGTTAATGTAGTAATAAAGTAAAAAAGCATTTTAAAACAGCTCCTGCGCTTTCCTTTTGCGGGAGCTGTTTTTGTTGTTGAATTAACAACAAAATTGCAAATATTTTCTTTTGAGTATCCTTGCATAATACTACATTTTTTTTGACTTTTACACTATATATGTCTATAATAGTTGTATACATTAATACGCAAAGCAACAGGCGTCCCCTGCTCATTATTTTTGAGCGGATATGCTCTTTATATATAAAAATGGGTTCGCTTGCTTTTGTATTTTATAGAAAGGGTGAAATCATTTTGAAAAAACTTTTACAAGGAAATGAAGCCGTAGCCCGCGGATTATACGAGGCGGGCGTGCGCGTCGTCTCCTCTTATCCCGGGACGCCGAGCACAGAAATAACTGAAGTCGTAGCTACATACCCCGAGGTTTATGCTGAATGGGCTCCGAACGAAAAGGTCGCCTTTGAAGTTGCCTTCGGCGCAGCCACAGGCGGCGCCAGAAGCTTCTGCGGCATGAAACACGTCGGCCTGAACGTAGCTGCCGATCCGCTGTACAGCGCGTCTTACATAGGCGTAAACGGCGGTTTGGTTTTTGCAGTTGCAGATGATCCTAGTATGCACTCTTCTCAAAACGAGCAAGACTCTCGTCATCACGCAATCGCATCTAAAGTTCCTGCACTTGAACCTTCGGATGCTCAAGAATGTCTTGACTTTACTAAGTTAGCATACGACATCTCCGAAAAATTTGATACTCCTGTTATGCTGCGTACAACGACGAGAATTGCTCATTCTCGCTCTCTGGTAGAAATAGGCGAACGTACAGAAATTCCACTGAAGCCCTATGAGCGCAATGTGCAAAAGAACGTAATGATGCCTGCTATGGCTCGCGGCAGACATGTTTTCGTAGAGCAGCGCATGGCCGAGCTTGCCGAATATGCCGAAACATCTCCCATCAACCGTATAGAAAAAGGAACAGATAATAAAATTGGTATCATCTGCTCCGGCTCAGCTTACTGCTATGCTCAGGAAGTTTTCGGAGAATCGGTATCTTATCTGAAACTCGGCATGGTAAACCCGCTGCCCGCAGGGTTAATAAAGACCTTTGCTGAAAGCGTTGAAAAAGTATACGTAATTGAGGAGCTCGATGATATAATTGAAACCTTCTGTCTGAAAAACGGCATAAACGTAATCGGCAAAGAGATCTTCCCATTTATCGGAGAGTTTACTCAAAAAACAGTGCGTGAAAAAATGCTCGGAGAAAAGCTTCCCTGCGTCGAGGCAGATATAGCCATACCGGGCCGTCCGCCCGTGCTTTGCGCAGGCTGCCCCCATCGCGGCATATTCTACGCTATGAAACCTTTCAAACCTTACGTGAGCGGCGACATAGGCTGTTATACTCTCGGCGCTCAGGCACCTCTGGCTATGAATGATGTTACTCTATGTATGGGATCTTCTGTCAGCGGTTTGCATGGATTTAATAAAGCGCGCGGCGACGAAGAACCAAAGAACTCTCTCGCCGTTATAGGTGACTCTACATTTATCCACTCCGGTATTACAAGTCTTATAGATATAGCGTATAACAAGGGCGTTTCTACGGTAGTAATACTTGACAACTCCACAACCGGAATGACAGGCCACCAGAACAATCCGGCAAACGGAAAGACTCTGCTCGGCGATCCTACATCTGCCGTCAATCTGGAAGCTCTTGCCAAGGCTATCGGCATACAGCGCGTTTTCGTCGTAGACCCGTTTGATATTGAAGGATGTCGTAAAGTTCTCGAGACTGAGCTCGCGATAAAAGAGCCCTCCTTGATTATATCCCGCCGTCCCTGCGCTCTGCTCAAGGGAGTTAAGCCGGAGCCGGCTCTTTCAGTAGACGCAAACAAGTGCGTAGGCTGCAAGCAGTGCATGCAGGTCGGATGCCCTGCTCTCTCAATCACAAAAGACGAAAACGGCAAAACAAAAGCTTTCATTGCAGCTGAGCAGTGTGCAGGATGTAAAGTATGCATGGCTGCATGCAAATTCGGAGCTATAAATGCGTAAAAGTGAGGATACGACAAATGAGTAAAACAACTAATATATTAATTGCAGGCGTAGGCGGTCAGGGCACTCTGCTCGCTTCCAAGCTCATGGGCAAGGTTTTCACTGAGCAGGGCTATGATGTAAAAGTCAGCGAGGTTCACGGTATGTCCCAGCGCGGCGGTTCTGTAATAACCTATGTCCGTTATGGCGACAAAGTTCACTCCGCTCTAATCGAGACAGGGGAAGCTGACATTCTCCTTTCCTTTGAACAATTGGAAGCAGCACGCTGGCTTCCTTATCTCCGTCCCGACGGTTTAGTAATAACAAACACTCAAAAAATAAACCCGATGACCGTAATCACAGGCGCAGCAGAATACCCGGAGGGAGTGTTGTCTGCTATCGAAAAAACAGGCGTTAAGCTGAAATCAATCGACGCATTCTCGCTCGCAGTCGCAGCCGGTTCAGAGAAATGTGTCAACACAGTTCTCGTAGGCGTTTTTGCCGCGCAGTCCGGTATAGATAAACAGGTGTGGCTGGACGCTATTCGCTCTACAGTGCCTGCAAAAACGGTAGAATTAAACCTAAAAGCCTTTGAATCAGGCTTCAACAGCTAAAACATATACTGTAAAGGTGAACTAGATAACAATGTGTAATTCTAATAACGAAATTTATTGGCAAAAAGAAATAGAAACTGCTCCGCGTGAACAAATACGCGCATGGCAGGACGAGCGTCTTGTAAACACTGTAAAGCACGTATACGATAATGTAGAGCTTTACAGAAACAGAATGAAGGAAGCAGGAGTTTCTCCGGATGATATAAGAAGCAGAGATGATCTGTATAAGCTTCCCTTTACATACAAACAGGATCTGCGCGACACGTACCCTTACGGTCTTTTTGCAGTGCCGCTAAAAGATGTTGTTCGTATACATGCCTCCAGCGGCACGACAGGAAAACAGATAGTAGCAGGCTACACCAAACGCGATTTGGAGATTTGGGATGAGATTTGTGCGCGTCAATTGTGCGCGGCAGGCGCAGACAAAGATTCGCGCGTTCACGTATCCTATGGCTATGGTCTGTTTACGGGTGGCTTAGGTTTTCACGGCGCAGCTCATATGATGGGTGCAATGACTATCCCGGCATCGTCCGGAAATACGCAACGTCAAATGACTCTGATGGAAGATTTAGGTTCTACACATCTCTGCTGCACACCTTCATACGCTATGTTCCTTGGTGAATCACTCGAAGCAAAGGTGTAGATACGTCAAAGCTTCCCCTGCGCGCAGGTATATTTGGCGCGGAACCATGGACAGAAGAAATGCGCAAACAAATAGAGGAAAAACTGCATATTAAAGCATTTGATGTTTACGGTCTTACAGAGATAATGGGCCCCGGCGTATCATACGAGTGCTCAGATCAGCACGGTATGCATGTAAACGAAGATCACTTCATAATTGAAGTAATTAACCCTGAAACAGGCGAACCTCTGCCAAACGGCGAACAGGGAGAAATTGTATTCACATGCATAACAAAAGAGGCGTTCCCTCTTATCCGCTATCGCACGAGAGACATCGGCGTCATCAACGACGAGCCTTGTCCCTGCGGCAGAACATTTGTGCGCATGAGCAAGCCGCGTGGCAGAACAGACGATATGCTCATTATTCGCGGCGTAAACGTATTCCCCTCTCAGATTGAGACAGTTCTGCTTCAGCAGGGTTACTCTCCGAATTATCAGATTATAGTAGACCGTGAAGGCACCCGCGATATATTTACTGTTAAAGTTGAGATGAATGAAAATATGTTCTCTGACTCTATGAGCAAAATCACTAAAGAAGAGGAAAACCTCGAAGCGGCTCTTCGCTCATTGCTTGGCATAACAGCGGATGTATCACTCGTCGCACCTAAGTCTATCACACGCTCGGAAGGCAAAGCAGTCCGTGTTATAGACAAACGCAAGCTCGTTTAACTTAAAAGGAGGATAAAGGTATGGCAATTCGTCAACTATCTGTTTTTGCGGAAAATCGCCCCGGAGCGCTCAAAGAAGTGCTCAACCTTCTTGCAGAAAAGCACATTGATATTCACTCTATGGTTATATCAGAATCTAAAGATTTTGGTATAATTCGCTTGATAGTGGATGATACTGATAAGGCAGCTCAGAGCCTGCGCTCCGATGAATATATTATAACAATAACCGACGTAATAGCTCTGCAAATTCCTGACACTCCCGGCGGTCTCACTAAGATTATATCCACTCTTTCTGAGAAAGAAGTGAACCTGCAATACATGTATGGTTTTACCACATCTGCCGGTGAAGCTGCTTGTATAGTAATTCGTGTTGACGACAACGAACACACAGAGGTACTTTTAAAAGAGATTGGCGTAACGTTAATCAGTGAGAACGATCTCAAAAAACTGTTTTAAATCATAATTTAAATAAGCTGTCAATTGACTTAACTGCTCCAAACAGAGCGAACAGACTGATTTCGATGTTTTATCGGAGTCAGTTTTGTTTTAACTGTAATCTTTAATATATGCCGACAACTTCTTGATATAAAAATTCCTCCTATGGCACTTTCTTTAATTCCGCCATAGGAGGTCTCTTTTTTTCTTTATGTCTGTTTTTGCCGG
>QWCV01003384.1_pt1 | contig 11726 bp, 10 predicted proteins | sample 1972621 | NCBI WGS metagenome assembly QWCV01 (sample SAMN09866699, study PRJNA288562) | Human gut metagenome isolate pre2_stool, whole genome shotgun sequencing... | isolation source: gut | host: Homo sapiens | place: USA: California
TCAGCCCGTGATGGGTCCATCGGGGGTTCTTTGTAAAGTTACGAAATATCTATGACATTGGCAAATAATTAGTTAGTCATTAACTGAATATCCCTAATTTATACCTACCCAATCTCCGGCTGCCGAAACATTGAATGTTATAAACAACCGTATATAGTATGCTTTGCCCTGATATGTATACGTTATGATATATCCTCCATTATTTTCTAATGGCAACTCATTACCCCATCCTTCTGCTGGAACTGTCTTAATATCACTTAGCTTTGATACATTCCCAACATAAACCATTTTCACATACGTGTATCTACCGTTACTGCGGCTACCGATTGAAATTGAATTCCCTTCCCAAATGAAATATGGGCCCCAAGAATTATAATCTATTAAATCTATGATGTTTTTCTCTGATGCGGGTCCGCTGACAACATCCGTAGTGCCCGGGTTTCCCGGCTGGTCCGGTTCGTCGTCGTCACCGCCGCCGCACGACGCCAGGCTGAGGCTCAGTACCGTGGCAAGCGTCAGCACGAAATACTTTAGATATTTCTCCATAAATCTTTCTCATGTCGCATCCATTCCTAATTTGACGTTAAGCTGTTATACGAAAAAAGCGTGGAATGATTTCTTGTCTATCTTCAAGGAGGCATCGCCAAACGCCTATCAGAGAAATAAACAGTCCACTCCCACGCCTTACCGGATATCGATACCCCTTGTCGGGGAGTGGATATACGACAAGCATGAGCGTTCTTGACTGCTCTCTCCTTCTCTGATTTGAAATTGGCGATTTCCTTGAAAGGATAAAGCAAAAAACGCTTCGATATGTCCGTGTGCACTAAACACACTCCGCAAAATTAATATTTTTACACGTCACCACCAAATTTGCGAAATAATCTCAATATTTTTCATTAAATTTGCTGGCAATCTAAACGTGTGATGCCATGAATACTATCAAGATATGGAATGAGAAACCGTCGGACAATCAGCTGCGGGAAATCGCTGCGATTCTGGACGACGGTCAGACGGCAATCATACCGACGGACACGATGTATGCGTTGGTCTGCGATGCCATGAACATGAAGTCCATCGAACGTATATGCCGGCTAAAAAACATCAATCCGGACAAGACCGACCTTTCAATTCTCTGCTCCGACATTCGGATGGCGTCGGACTATGCCCGCATCGACAACACCGGTTTCAAGATTCTGAAAGAACAGACGCCGGGTCCCGTCACACTTCTGTTCCGCACCGTGTCGAGTCTGCCGAAAGCGTTCAAGAACCGAAAGGTGGTTGGCGTCCGTATTCCCGACAATCCGATTGCGCTAAAGATAGTGGAGACATTGGGCCGTCCGTTACTGACGACCACCATCCAATACGAGGACGAGGATTATGCCGTCAATCCCGAGCTGATAGCCGAGACCTACGACAAGACGATAGACCTGATGGTTGAGGGAGAACAGGGCCAGATACGCCAGTCGGCCATCATAGACTGCACCGGCAATGAACCGGTGCTAATCCGCGAAGCTGTAGATTGATTATAGGTCGAAGATTGCCGACTCGGCGGCATAGACGCCGATGATGCCGACAATCATCAGCACTCCGAACGCCAGTGCCCACACGTCGAGTGTGCGCGACATCTGCGGTATGCGACGCATATACACCGCCAACAGATGGAAAAACGACATCATGAAGGCGAAAAACACCGGTATGTACGTCCACCATTCAGTGCGCAACAGGCCTGTCATCACCGTCACGGCTATCACCAATACCATGGCGCACCACGCCATTATCTTCGAATCCTTCAGTTTCATAATTATCTGTAAACCTTGAATGCATATATGTCGCCGTTCTGCGACATAGCCAATATTATATAATAACCCGAAGCCATACCGGCCAGGTCAATTTCCATTCGGTTCGTGCCGCGATACGTCTTACGCTGCATACGGGTGCCGTTCACGGCGAACACCTGCGACATCGCCGCCTCGTCGGGCAACAGCACCGTGTAATGACTGCCGCCGCTACGCTGCAATATGGCGTCGTCGGGCGTCAGTATCCGGTCGTAGGCCGCAGCCCTGGCACGTTCCTCCTCGGCCATTTCAGCCAGGAAATCTTCGTAGAACTTAAAGGGGACTTCCTCTGCTGCCAGCACATCGTCCAGCGTATAGTCGCGATACTGCTCCGGATCGTACAGGTCGAACTCCACGGCCGTGGGCATCATCACCCATGCGTTGCGACGGTCGATGGTCTCCAGCCGGTCGCGGGCCTCGTCCGTGAGCCGACGGAATTCCACGGTGGCGTAGGGATTGTTGATTACATCGGTGAAATACTTCGGTATATTCTCCCACGCCCCTTTTGCAGCCGTCGGAATTCGGCTGTCATACCGTATCAGCTCTATCTCGCGAGCATAGCGCTGAAACTGGTCGCGCTCGTCATCGCCCAGTTTTGCCTTGTCGAATGTGCTCGTCCTGCTGTACGACAACACCGGATATGCCTTGGAATCAGCGGATATGGTCACATACCCTCCCTTGGGACTATTGTATGTGTAGAATGGCGTGAACAGGCGGTTGGTGGTCAGCTCGCGGCCGTTCCACACCAGTTTCGGTCTGCCCGTAACGGTGCCGTACATGGTGTTGAAGAAATTCTGCGCCAGCTGCATCGCCTGTTTCTGCGGAACCACCTCCGCGAACACGGACGACACCGCGCTCAACGCCATTGTCAATATCAGGATAATTCTTCCTTTCATATCTCATATAACGGATTTAATTACCGAAATTTTATCAATTCTTGGCTTTTTTGCGCCATTTGATATTATTATGTGTGTTTTTTTCGTTAAATTTGCAGTCAGAAAATCAACTCACTAAAAGTAAACCAACATCACGATAAGACAGACTCATGAAAAAGAGTGCACTTCAGAAAGTGAGAGCTGAGTATCAGCCCAAGTTGCCCGAGACGTTGAAGGGCGCCGTAAAGCTCCGTATCGGCGAGCCTACGGAATCCGTAGCCAATCAGGCAGAAATCAAGCAGCTGTTTCCCCACACCTACGGAATGCCCGTAGTGGAGTTCGAGCACGATGAGAATCCCGCCCGCGTAGAGGAACCGTTCAATGTAGGTATCATCCTGTCGGGTGGCCAGGCTCCCGGCGGACACAACGTAGTAAGCGGTATTTTCGACGGTCTGAAGACCCTGAACAAGGAGAACCGTCTGTACGGTTTCCTGATGGGCCCTGCCGGATTCATCAACCATCAGTATATGGAGCTGACAGCCGGCATCATCAAGGATTACCGCAACACCGGCGGTTTCGACATCATCGGTTCCGGCCGTACCAAGCTTGAGAAGCCCGAGCAGTTCGACGCCGGCCTCAAGATCCTGAAGGAGCTCAACATCAAGGCCCTGGTAATCATCGGCGGCGACGACTCCAACACCAACGCCGCAGTTCTGGCCGAATACTACAAGAACATCGGCGCAGACGTGCAGGTTATCGGCGTGCCCAAGACCATCGACGGCGACCTGAAGAACCAATGGATCGAGACCTCGTTCGGTTTCGACACCGCCTGCAAGGTATACAGCGAGGTTATCGGCAACATCCAGCGCGACTGTAACTCGGCCAAGAAGTACTATCACTTCATCAAGCTGATGGGCCGCTCGGCCAGCCACATCGCACTGGAGTGCGCTCTGGAGACCCAGCCCAACATCTGCCTCATCTCCGAGGAGGTGCAGGCCAAGAAGATGACGCTGGACAATATCGTAAACTACATCTGCTACGTCATCAGCGAGCGTGCCAAGATGGGCTGGAACTTCGGTACCGTCCTCATCCCCGAAGGCCTGATCGAGTTCATTCCCTCTATGAAGGACCTGATCGCCGAGCTGAACGACGTGATCGAGGCTCATCAGGACGAACTGGCCGAAGTGGACGAGAACGAGAAGCTGGAACTGATCCACGGCTATCTTACTCCCGTAAACGCCGACCTGTACAAGAGCCTGCCCAAGAACATCGCGCTGCAGCTCAGCCTTGACCGCGACAGCCACGGTAACGTACAGGTGTCGCTGATCGAGACCGAGAACCTGCTGAGCCGCATGGTGGCCGCCCGTCTCGACGAGTGGGCCGAGCGTGGCGAATACAGCGGCAAGTTCAACGCACAGCACCACTTCTTCGGCTACGAGGGACGCTGCGCCGATCCCACCAACTTCGACGCCGACTATACCTATAGCCTCGGTTACAACGCAGCAATGCTGATCCACTCCGGCGTTACCGGCTACATGTCAAGCGTGCGCAACCTCACCGAGCCCAGCGACAAGTGGATTGCCGGCGGTATTCCAATCACCATGATGATGAACATGGAGCGCCGCAAGGGCGAGATGAAGCCCGTGATACAGAAGGCTCTGGTCGACCTCAAGGGTCGTCCCTACCTGAAGTTCGCCTCCATGCGCGAGACTCTGGCACTGAACACACTCTATCAGTATCCCGGCCCGATCCAGTACTTCGGCCCCGCCGAAATCTGCGACCGTCCCTCCATGACGCTGCTGCTCGAGCACGACAAGGAGATCTAAGAGGCAGCGATACCCTTTAACCTATTCACCCCTCCTGATTCCCAACAATCGGGAGGGGTGACTATAAAAACACATTACATACGATGAAGACAATCAAGATTTTATTAGTGGCAGCCATGGTATCGGTCACTCTGAGCTGCAATTCCAAGACAGAGGCCGCCAAGGAGAAGGCCGACATGAAACAGACCGCCGTTGAGCAGCCAGTGGCCAAAGCCGCGCAGGATTCCGTCAACGCCGACGACGAATGGCTCCCCACGGTCATCGATTTCTCGGCCACATGGTGCGGACCTTGCCGAATGATAGCTCCGGAGGTGCACAAGCTGGCCGAAAAATATGACGGCGCCGTTAAATTCCAGTTTGTCGACATCGACGAGCAGCAGGACCTGGCCATGAAATATGGCGTGGAGGCCGTGCCGACCTTCGTCATCCTCGATCCTGACGGCAAGGAGACAAACCGTATCGTCGGCGCCAACGTCGAGGGGCTTGTCAACGCCATTGAATATGTAATCGCCAATCAATAACTAACTATATCAACACAATGACAGCAATAACACAAAACGCAATCGGATCACTGCGCGACAAGGCGTGGGCACGCTGGACGGCCCTCGGGCTGCTGGCCTTCGCCATGTTCTGCAGCTACATATTCATGGATATCCTGTCCCCTATCAAGGACCTTCTGCAGTCCACCAGAGGTTGGGACTCCACCGCGTTCGGCACCATGCAGGGTTCCGAGACGTTCCTTAACGTATTCATTTTCTTCCTGATATTCGCGGGCATCATTCTCGACAAGATGGGCGTCCGCTTTACGGCGGTTCTTTCCGGTGCCGTGATGCTTGTGGGCGCCACCATCAACTGGTATGCCCTGACCGATGCATTCATCGGCAGCAGCCTCGATGTATGGTTCACCAATAATCTGAATTACATTCCCGGTTTCGACGAGCTGGGCATTTCGCCTTTCTATGAGGGTATGCCGGCATCGGCCAAGCTGTCGGCCGTAGGCTTCATGATATTCGGATGCGGCGTCGAGATGGCCGGCATCACCGTCAGCCGAGGTATCGTCAAATGGTTCAAAGGCCGCGAAATGGCGCTGGCTATGGGTTCGGAAATGGCACTGGCGCGCCTCGGTGTGGCAACCTGTATGATTTTCTCGCCCCTGTTCGCCAATCTGGGCGGTGACATCAGCGTTTCGCGTTCCGTCGCTTTCGGCGTGATTCTGCTCATGGTGGCCTTGATCATGTTCATCGTCTATTTCTTCATGGACCGCAAACTCGACGCTCAAACCGGCGAAGCCGAGGAAAAAGACGAACCCTTCAAGATCAGCGACATAGGCAAGATTCTGTCCAGCTATGTGTTCTGGCTGGTGGCTCTGCTCTGCGTGCTGTACTACTCCGCTATCTTCCCCTTCCAGAAGTATGCCGTCAACATGCTGCAGTGCAATCTCAGCTTCACTGACGTGGCTCCCGATTCGTTCTGGGCCACGGATGCTGTCACAGTGATACAATATGTGATAATGATAGTGATAGCCCTGACTTCTTTTGCAAGCAACTTCCAGAAGAACAAGAGCATGAAGTATGCGTTGCTTGTCACTTCTATTGTGGCGTTGGTTATCTATTGCTACATGGGCTTCATGCGTCAGTCGGCCAGTGCCATCTTCGCGGTGTTCCCCCTTCTGGCTGTCGGTATCACTCCCATCCTCGGCAATTATGTAGACAATAAGGGCAAAGCCGCCACGATGCTGATTCTCGGCTCGCTGCTGCTGATTGCCTGTCACCTCACATTCGCCTTCATCCTCCCCATGTTCAAGGGCAGCCCCGTGGGCGGCGTCATCGTGGCATACGTCACCATTCTGGTGCTTGGAGCCTCGTTCTCGCTCGTGCCCGCATCCCTGTGGCCCAGCGTTCCCAAGCTGGTTGACGCCAACGTAATCGGTTCGGCTTACGCACTCATCTTCTGGATTCAGAACATCGGTCTGTGGCTGTTCCCGCTGCTGATAGGTAAAGTATTGGACAGCACCAACCCCCAGATTGTGGAAGGTCTGGCCAACGGCACCCTTACTCCCGAGCAGGCTGCCGTAAGCTATAACTACACCGTGCCTTTGGTAATGCTGGCATGTCTCGGCGCACTCGCCCTGATATTCGGCATCGTGCTGAAGCGTCTCGATGCCAAGAAGCACTACGGTCTCGAGCTACCCAATGTCGTAAAGGACGAAATCGAGGGCGGCGAAGCTGAAATCGTTGCAGCCGAGGAGTAAATGAAGGTACTTGTATTGATACCGGCGCGCTATGCGTCGACACGCTTTCCCGGCAAGCCGCTGGCCAAGATTGCCGGCAAGGAAATGATACTCCGCGTGTGCGGTCAGGTCGCGGCCACAGGCTACGACCTGGCCGTAGCCACCGACGACAGCCGCATCTATGACACCGTCACCGCAGCCGGCTACCGTGCAGTCATGACACGCGCCGACCACCCCAGCGGCACAGACCGTTTGGCAGAGGCTTACGCCAAAATCGGCGGCAATTACGATGTGGTGGTCAACGTGCAGGGCGATGAACCCTTCATACGCCCGGAGCAGATCAACGACATCGTGGGAATCTTCACCAGGTATCCCGACACACGTCTTGCCACGCTGGCCCGTCCCTATCCGCAGGACAGGAATTACGAAGGGCTGGAGGATCCCAATATGGTTAAGCTGGTGATGGGCGACGACGGCCGCGCGCTGTACTTCAGCCGCAGCGTCATACCCTACCTGCGAGGCGTCGACCGGCAGGACTGGCCGGCACGGCATCTGTATTACAGCCATATCGGCATCTATGCCTATACCCCGTCAGCACTTGCAGAGATCGTTAAGATTCCGCGCGGATCATTGGAGATAGCCGAGAGTCTGGAGCAGCTGCACTGGCTACAGAACGGCTACGAGGTGCGTGTGGCGGTGTCCGACTTCCCGACTATCGGCATAGATACCCCCGAAGACTTGGCCGCCGCAGAGGCTTTCCTGAAGCAAGCCTGAATCCATTTCGACACCCTCTCTAAGTTGTCGATAAATTACAGACTTATCTCACGATTTTTGTTTGCGAATGCAAATTAGTTTTCCTAAATTTGCATTCGCAAATATTTTTGCCCTGTAACATACAGCAAAGCGTTTGCCATCCCGTTCAATTTAAACTGCATATCAGCCAATTCAATGCCGAATAATTCCCAATATACCGATTATTCCCCCGACTATTCGTCGCTTAACGACCTGCCCACGTCGGACACCTTGAGCGAAAACAATCCTAAGGCACAACAGCGTGCCGAGGGGCGTCGCGTGCGCGCACGCCGCAAGAAGGAACCCGAGGTACAGACCAAAGTCAACACACAGGCAGAAAAGCCCAACCGCTGGCATCAGCTTGTCAGCGCGCTCACAGGCACGTCGGCCAGAATGCTGTTCGGCATATTCCTCGGAATCACAGGCATATATCTGCTCGTCGCGTTTCTGTCTTACTTCGTGACATGCGTCGAGGACCAGAGCCTTGTCAACGGTATGCCCGTAGGTCAGGTGCTGTTTAAGGCCCGGAACGCCGGCGGCGAAGGGGGTGCGCGACTCTCAGAATTCCTTATCAACGAGAGTTTCGGACTCGGATCCTTAGTCATCGTGGTATGGCTCCTGGCCCTGTCCATGAAGATACTGGTTGGCAAGCCACGGTTCAAGACCGTACACTTCACCATCAAGTGCCTGATAGTGCTGATCACCGTTTCGCTGATAATCGGCCTCGTCACCATCGGCTCTCACACTCCCGTGAACTGGGGTGGCTACCATGGCCGTTACGTCAATGAATTCATCGTGGGATTCGCAGGATGGACCGGAGCCGCATTGCTGTCGCTGTTCATGCTGTCAGTGTTCGCCGTGATATGTCTGCACGACTTCGTGGTGTGGATACGCGGCATCTACCGTAAACATAAGGAAAAACGCCGTCTGGAGCGCGAGGCGCGCGCCGAACAGGAGGCCAAAGAGGCCGAGATTCGCCGTATGCAGAAACAGGAGCAAATCGACGACATCCGCGCCGGCGAAGCCACAGTACTGCATCCCGAACCTGTCGCCGACCTGACGGACGACGACACTCAGGTGGACTTCTCGGAGAAAGACACCCCCCTTTACTCCATGCCCGACCTTGACGAACTCCCCGAAGAGCCGGAGGGCCCTGCTATACGCACTGAGTCCGCGCCTGCAGCTGACCCCGAATCCGAATCCGAATCCGAGACCGAATTCGAGTCCACGCTCATTGCCGAATCTTCGGATAGCTCTGATTCCTCTGATAGCTCTGATTCCTCTGATTCCCCTGATTCCCCCCAACCAGCTACTGACAAGATGATTGTCAACGTTGGCACCATCAGCGAGGCCGACAAGCCTCAGCTACGCTCCGAAATCAGCAACTGGGAAGCTCGCGGCTATAAATTCCCCTCAACCGAAATCCTATATCCTGCCAAGACTCAGATAAACGTCAGTCAGGAAGAGCAGCTTGAAAACAAGAACAAGATCGAAAAGACCCTTCTCGACTTCGGAATACCCATCACCAAGATCGAGGCAACCGTCGGACCTACCGTCACCCTCTACGAGATTCGCCTGGAGAATGGCGTCAAGATCTCCAAAATACGTGGACTGGCCGACGACATCGCACTGAGCCTAGCGGCCAGCGGCGTCCGCATCATCGCCCCGATTCCCGGCAAGGGTACCGTCGGCATCGAGGTTGCCAACAAAGTGCAGCAGACCGTCTCGATGCGCACCGTGCTCAATTCCAAGGCATATCAGGAAACGAAATACCACCTCCCCATCGCGCTCGGCTCCACCATATCCAACCAAGTGTACTTGGCGGACCTCGCCAAGATGCCTCACCTGCTTGTAGCCGGCGCCACGGGCCAAGGTAAGTCCGTGGGCCTCAACGCCATCATCGCCTCGTTGATGTTCAGCCTCGCTCCCTGGAAGCTGAAGTTCGTCATGATCGACCCGAAACAGGTGGAGTTCTCGCTTTACAACAAGATTCGCGACCACTACATGGCCGTCATCCCCGAGGATATAGACAATCCCGAGCCGGTCATTACCGATTCGCAGAAAGTGGAAGCCGTGCTGAACTCCCTCGTCATCGAGATGGAGAACCGCTACACGTTGCTTAAGAACGCCAAGGTGCGCAACATCGAGGAATATAACGCCAAGATACGCGACTGCCAGCTCAATCTGAACGAGGGGCACCGATTCCTGCCGTATATCGTGGTGATTGTTGACGAGTTCGGCGACCTCATCATGGTGTCAGGGCGCAGCGTGGAGATGCCCATAGCGCGTCTGGCCCAGAAGGCACGTGCCGTCGGCATGCACGTCATCATCGCCACCCAGCGTCCGTCGGCCAACGTGATTACCGGTATCATCAAGGCCAACTTCCCGTCGCGCATCTCGTTCAAGGTGTCGTCGGGCGTGGATTCCCGCACCATTCTTGATGCTGTCGGCGCCCAGCAGCTGATAGGACGCGGCGACATGCTGATCTCCAACAACTCGGAGATGGTGCGAGTGCAGTGCGCCTTCATCGACACGCCGGAGGTCGAAGCCATCTGCGACTACGTAGCCAAGCAGCCGTACGCCCAGGGTCCGTATATATTGCCCGAACCGCAGCTTGCAGCCGGCGAGGACGCAGCCGGAGGTGCCGCAGACTTCAACAGCAAAGACCGCGATCCCCTGTTCGAGGAGGTGGCCCGGATGGTGGTCAGCAAGGGACAGGCCAGCACCAGCGCCATTCAGCGCGTGTATTCGCTGGGCTATAACCGCGCCGGACGTATCATGGACCAGCTGGAGCAGGCAGGAATCGTCGGCCCCAGCCAAGGCGGCAAGCCACGCGCCGTACTGGTGAGCGGAGTGGAGCTGGAATCAATTCTCGACTCCTTGAAATAAAATCCCGGCTTCGCCGGATAACAGAACAGCTCCGCCCGGATAACGGAACAGCTCCGCCCGGATAACAGAACAGCTCCGCCCCGATAACAGAACAGCGCCGCCCCGATAACAGAACAGCGCCGCACTGAATAATGAGCCGGACCAAGTTTTTTCCAGAAATTTTTCCAGAAAATTGGCTGCTGAATTTGGCAGATTCAAAAATTTGTACTAACTTTGCAGTCGCAAAAGGGTTCCATGTCCGAGTGGTTAGGTACCGGTCTGCAAAACCGTTTACACCAGTTCGAGTCTGGTTGGAACCTCTAAAAAAACGCAACGACCTCCGGTCGCTGCGTTTTTTTATGTGAGAGCCGCAGGCTCTCACCACAGTGGCCGGAACTCTCCTGCGGGCCGGTATCAGCACGGGCCGGTATCAGCGCGGGCCGGTATCAGCGCGGGGCGGTATCAGCGCGTCGGTATCAGCGCGTCGGTATCAGCGCGGGCATGTATCAACGCGCGCTGGTATCGGCATGGGGCCGGTATCAGCGCGGAGCCGTTCTGTTATCCGGCGAAGCCGGGATCCATCAGAAGTATTCGGGGGCCGGGCCGGCAGGCTCCACCGGCTCGGGGCAGACCTCCGGCTCGATTACCGGTGCATACTCGGGTTCCTGCTTCTCCAGGCTGTCCTGAAGTGCCTTCGCTTTCTCGATGCTGTCGGCTATCGCCTTCTGACGCTCAGCCTCCTCCTTGGCCTTGCGGGCTCGCTCAAATTCCATCTTCTCGCTCTCCTTCATCTCAAAGCCCGAGCTCGTAGCGAAATAAATCGTCTCCGATCCCTCGTTATGGTTCACTTCGCGGTCGCGCTTGCCGGGAAGTATGATGACGGGCATTCCGGCATGAACCAGCTGTGACAGCTCCATAATGTTCTCGTTGGTGAGCCGCATACATCCGTGTGAGGCACGATGACCGATGCTCCAGGGAGCGCATGTGCCGTGTATGCCTATCTGAGGCGAATTGATGCGTATGAAGCGCGGGCCGAACTGCCCCTTCTTCTTCGACTGCTTGCCGTTGTCGTCGGTATACAGCCAGTCGGTGCTGTCGAACACACCCACCACGTTGAAATATCCCTCGGGCGTGCGGTTGTCGGCCTTCTTATGCTTGTTGCCATAGCGTTTGGAACAGGCCATGCCGTATTCCTTCCTTACATAGGGAAATTCAGTTAATGACTAACTAATTATTTGCCAATGTCATAGATATTTCGTAACTTTACAAAGAACCCCCGATGGACCCATCACGGGCT
>QWCV01003385.1_pt1 | contig 11722 bp, 14 predicted proteins | sample 1972621 | NCBI WGS metagenome assembly QWCV01 (sample SAMN09866699, study PRJNA288562) | Human gut metagenome isolate pre2_stool, whole genome shotgun sequencing... | isolation source: gut | host: Homo sapiens | place: USA: California
TGATTTGAATTTGGTGTGGTAACTTTATTTTATCAGATTTTTGTCTATCTCTCTTTTCTTTTTTCTTAATTTTGTCCAATATCTATTGTAGCACTACAAAAAGTATATAAAAAAGATATCCACTTTATTGACATTGGCTCAAAAATCTGATAAAATAAAGGTGAAAAGAGAATGATAATAACTGATGAAAAGCTAAAAGGGTCCATTGAGGATAAAATGGCTATCGCTGACAGCTTTAACCTTATGGACGATGACTTCTTTGCCGTGGTAATGCGTGACAAAGCTGCATGTTCATATACACTAAGCAGACTTCTTGACAAAAAGCTCAATGTCATTAAAGTTGATACGCAATATGCCATAAGAAATTACAACGGACATTCGGTAGTGCTTGACGCACTTGCCGAGGACGAGGAGCATAAGCTATATAACATAGAAGTTCAGGTCAAAAACAAAGATTATCACCCCAAAAGGGTAAGATACTATCAGGCAAGTCTTGATACTCTGTTTCTTGAGAAAAATCAGAATTACAAAGAGCTGCCTGAGTTGTATCTGATATTTATTTCGGCTACTGACTGGCTGAAAGGCGGCAAATGCAAATACACGGTTCGCCGAATGGTCGATGAAACACATCAGAAAATTGACAACGGCGTACACGAATATTACTTTAATGCAGCAGTTGATGACGGCAGCTCTCTTGCCAAGCTACTGCAATATCTAAAGAACAGCAGTGCTGACAACAGCTCTTTCGGAGAGCTGTCAAAGGCAGTATACAACCACAAAAGAACAGCGAAAGGAGCGGATAGTATGTGTGAGGCTGTTGAAAACTATGGATATAGGAAAGAGGCTGAGGGCAGAGCTGAAGGCAGAGCCTACGAAATAATCGCTCTTATGTTGGAAACTGGAGCAGACGATGAAGCGATAATTGCAAGGTTGATGTCACGGCTTGAGATTTCCAAAGAAAGAGCTATAGAATACTATAACGCTTACAAGAAGCAAGAGGGTAAAGCTGAAAAGTAATTTTGTCCGTGGACAAAGCAGAACAGAATATGATTATAAGGACACTTGAATTTCAGGTGTCCTTTTTTGTTGACAAATGTCACTTTAAATGATAAAATGGGAGAATGAGGAATGATTTGGTATACTATATTTATAATCATATTTCTGTTTGGAATATTGTACATTTCAAATAACAAGAAGAACAGCAGCGAATTAGTAACATCTATTATTGATAAGTTTTGCTTACTAGCATTATATGTTATATCAACAAAACTTACTAAGCGGCTTATTCCCCAACTGACGGTTACCTTATTAATGGATATATATATTGTTCTGAGGGAAAAATACTGCAGTCCTTTATCTAAGACACAGAAAATAATTTTATTGAGTATAACCAATTTTCTTTTAATTTTTCTATGTTGGAAGTGGATTTATGAACTTACTTAAAACTACATTCGAATACAAACGTAAGGACACTTGAGTTTCAGGTGTCCTTTTTTGTTGACAAAAGTCACTTTAAATGATAAAATGGGAGGAAACAATGAATGATAAGGTGAAGAAGAAAATGAAACCAAGGATATTTATTAGTTCAACATTTTATGATCTAAAATACATAAGAGAAGAACTTATGAGATTTATAGTTAGTAAAAATTATGAGCCAATATTATTTGAAAATGGAAATATTGGCTATACACCCAATAGAGCGTTGGATATTTCCTGCTATGAAGCAATGAAAAATTCAGACATGGCTATTTTGATAATAGGTGGCAAATATGGATCTCCATCGACAACTGATAACAACGAATTTGAAGAATATGTTTCTGTCACAAGGAAAGAATTCAGATCAGCAAATGAGAGCAAAATTCCTATATACACCTTTGTTGACAGCAAAGTATTTACCGAATATGAACTATATGAGCGAAATATAAATGAGTCTGAAGCGATATTAAACATTAAGTTCAATAATGCTGATAACATTAATATCTTTAAGTTTATAAATGAAATAAAAATTTTAGGATTACCAATGTTTCAGTTTTTGACAATAAATGATATAGAACACATACTGAACGAGCAATGGGCTGATCTCATGAAAAAATATCTCACCCAGCTTCGTGAACAGAAAACGGCAGAAACGCTGCAAGATATATTGGAAAAGCTGGAGAACACTATTGGCGGAATTGATAATAAGGTCACTTTAGTAAGCAATAAATTGTATGATGGCAAACACGATGATTTCGACAATGAGCTTACAGTATTAACATTAAGCAACAGGATAAAAGCAAACATTAGAATATTTGAAAATAAAAGTTATAGCAAAGAAGAAAACATTAAAATGTTATTCGATGCATTGATATATGCTTTTTCTTTCATTTCAAAAGTCAAAGACATTTCAAGCAAAGAGTTTTCTGATATAATAGACAATTCTCTAAAACATAAGAATATACAATTCTGCAACCTGAATCATGATTTGCGTCGAAATGCCGACCTCTTTAATGCTGTTGCTAATAATACTAAGCTATATAATGATGTGTTATCTAAGTTAATGGAGAATTATGACGTTCTCGTCCGACAGTAAACCAAAAGTTAAACTTAATACAAACGTAAGGACACTTGAAATCTCAGGTGTCCTTTTTTTACAAAAAGGAGTGATTGGACAATGGAAAGAATATTTTACATTTCACTGGGTGCAACTCTTTGTATAACAGGAATTTGGGGAATAATCAGAGAATTTATTCCTGAGAAATACAGACTTTTCAAGAAAGGCAGGAAAAAATAATGATATTCTATGATGAAGAACACGAGGAACTATTTAATAAATTGTGCAAGAAAATGCCCTATCTTGACGGCTATCACTTGTCGCTTGCTTATCTCCTCACGATGGATAACGTGCTTCGCAACCATATTGGCGCACTATATGACGTTAGAAAAGACGTGATTATTTTTGAGGGCTTGAGCAAGCCTTTTCAGACTCATACGAGCTTGAAAACAACACGTCTTGCCTTTAACCTGTGGAACGGCACTGTTTATGACTCAGATCCACCTGAAACTTATATCGACAAAAATGGAGAGAAAGAATATGTACCAAGCAAATACTATGTGCCCGACAGAATTTTCCACTGCACGTATGCACCGTACTACTTTGAAGCAATCAAGATGAGATTCGAGATTTCCATTTAAGTAATGAAGGTAATGATATGAAAGCTAAGAACTATTGTCCCGAATATGAAAAATACAAAACCATACGTCAGTGGGCGCTCTTAGGACAGCTACCGAAAAAGGACGCTAAAGGCGTTGAACTTTGGGCGAATAAGAATTGCCAAGCTTCATATGTGTACTACAGCCCTGATGAGGTAGAGCCTGCAACAGAAAAAGAGTTGCAGGATTTTTTTCAGCCTGAGAGGGACAGAAAAAATAAGCTGGCAAGACTTAACCGCAAGTGGCGTAAAGAAGCCGAGGAAAAGAAACGCCAAGAGGAGCAGAAAAAGATTTTTGACGAAGCGGTTGAAGCTGCCTTATTGCCTTATAGAAAATTGATATGGAGATTAACCGAGAAAACAAAAGAGCTTTATCCGAAAAAAGAGTATCCACAGGCAATTGTTATAGACACCGAAACCACAGGACTTGACCCTTTTCATGATGAGCTATTGCAGGTGTCTATCATTGACGAGGAAGGAAACGTTCTTTTTGACAGCTACTTCAAGCCGATCAGGCACAAAGAATGGTCAAAAGCAGAAAGTGTTAATCATATCTCGCCTAAAATGGTAGCTGACGCACCATATATAAACGAGAAAGCCGCTGAACTATATGCGATATTATCGCAGGCACATTGGATAATCGGCTATAACGTTGATTTTGATTTGAATTTTCTTGTGGGAAGCGATATCATAACAGATGAGGAGTGCAACGCCTTTCGTACTGAAGATGTGATGATACAATTTGCTGAAATTTACGGTGAATACAGTGTGTATCATGAGGATTATAAATGGCAGAAACTCACAACAGCAGCGGCGTACTATGATTATGAGTGGAACGTGAAAGGAATTGAAGCACATAATAGCCTTGCGGATTGTTTTGCAACATTGTTTGTTTATCATAAAATACTCAGTGGAGAATAGCAGATAATTGACACATGATGAATAATATGGTAGAATGGAGTGTGTACGATGTTACTCAATACATCTCAGTTAAAAGAGCTGTATAACAGATATGACAAGAAAAATAGTTCACTCATATCGATACCATTCTCAGCAATATCTGATGAGCCGTTAAAATTTTATAAATGGTATGCAGCTCTATTTCAAATCGAACTAAACGTCAAAGCGTTTGCTGACGTTGACAGCAAACAGATCATAATATATAAAGGAACGAAAATGAAATACTATGCTACCATTTTAATACCCTACGAAAATCGAGAAGCCTACATTGACGCAGTGAATGAAATAAACCAAATCGTATCTTCCAATGGCTGTATCATTTTATTTGTATGTAATATTCCATATAACCTTGTTTCTTATCTTTCAATTGAAGCGAAACAAAATGAGGGACAGCTTATTGAAAACATTATCAAGAAATATGATTTGAGAAAAGAGTCATCGTTGGGGATTCACGAACTGTTCATGGAATTTTGCAACAGAAAATTCAATATGGCGACTATACCACCTAGTTTCAGCAAAGCAGATATAACGCAAATGTTCAATGGCGCTTATTTCTTCTGTTCAAAATCAGATCTCACCAAGAAGGGATACAACTTTAATACTCATATTAGGAGGAAAAAAGTATTTATATCATACTGCCACGCTAACAAGGAATTGGTCTATGAAATAACAGAAGCCCTTGAATACAGCGGCATTGATCTTTGGATAGACAAAAAAGACATAAGCGTAGGTTCTCACCTGCTGGAATCAATCCTTGCAGGTATAGAAGAAAGTGATTTTGCCATTCTCTTTCTTAGTAATGCGACACTGTCATCAAATTACGGACAGTTGGAACTTAAAACAATAATGTCAGCGCTAACAAACAAGAAAAAAGGCTGGTACATAGTTAAAATAGACGATGTAGATGTAAATAACATCATGCCGTCATTAGGCGATTATAAATACTATGACCTAAGCAATGGAAATAAAACAGAGCTCATCAAGGATATCATCAATGCGATAAACGCTCAAAATTAAACAGCAATATTTGACATCACAAATCAATTGTGATATAATCTAGTTTGGAAAAGGTAAACTTAAACGGTAGGCGGTGTCCTCCCACACGGAATGGTCTGAATATTGTCAGCCGAAAGGCTCAGGCAAAATAGGATATTCGGGAGGTGATAGAATGGACTTAGCTTTCTTTGTCTTGACTATCGTGCTGATTGTCGCTCTCAACGAGCTGATAAAAAGCATAAAAAAATAACCGCCCTCGACCAAAAGTTGCGGTTATTTTTTACATAATCAAAAACTGAGGATAGCCGTCTATGCGGTTTACCTTTTCTATATATAAGTATACATCACTTTAAGATATATGTCAAGTCTAAAAAAGGAGGAAAACCATATGAAGAACACAATGAAAGCCATAGCCGCCTTGATAATCAGTGCGACAATGATAAGCATAACCGCCTGTGGCAACACAGACAACACATCATCAGCCCCTCCAAAGGCAACCACAACGACTTCAAGCACAGAAGCTTCGGCAACTACCACAACGGAAGCCACACTGACCTCTCAGAGTGAGGAAACAACTTCCCTTTCGGCTACCACAACATCATCAACAACGTCCGCAAGCACAAGCAGTGGTAAATCTTCAACCACTACCAAGGGCGGTTCAACCACAAAATCGAACAGCCCAGCTAGTAATGGCGGCACAGTGAATAATAATCAGAGCTACAGCCACAGCACCGCAAACAACGGCTCAGGCAACAACAGCTACAGCAATGACAATAACAATGGTGGCAACAGCTATCAGCCACAGCAGACGGAACGTCAGACAGAAAGACAGACAGAGCGTCAGACAACAACTACAAGACAGACCACAACAACGGCAAAGAAAACGCAAGCCCCGAAGCCAAAGCCGACTACAACAACGGCTAAGCCAAAACCAAAGTTCGAGCTTACTCAGAGTGATATAGACAGAGCGTGCAGGGAACTTAACGATTATTCCAAAAAACAGTCATGGGATTTCATTTCATCAATATATGAGGAGTGTGGTTATTCTTCTATTGATGATTGTTATGACGCATTGGAAAAAGCAGCCAACCTTGACGATAACTCTTGGGGAACACCTGATACTGTTTCACCTGATACATACTCATCATATGACGAGTTATATCAAAAGGTAAGAGGACACATTGATGTTCTGTATAAGCGTATAAAATACGAGTCGCACATTGTAGTATATGCCGAGTGGCATGGTGACGGCTCAGCAATAAACTCAGACGGCAAGCCTGCATGGGAAATATATCTCCTTTACTGATATGTAAATAAAATTGAATAAGATTTAAAAGCAATTCGATTTTCTTTCGGATTGCTTTTTTTATTGCCCGAAAATCAAGCCTTATGGCTTTTTAGATAGATAAAAAATTTTTAGGAGGAAAACAAATGAAAAAGAAAAGTCTTTTCAAACGTCTTAGCAGTGTTGCACTCGCATTTCTGCTCAGCTTGTCGGCTCTTACACAAGGCATAACAGCCAGTGCGTTCTCCGACAAAAACCAAGCCACACAGCAGTGGCTGTCAACATGGAGCTATGATTTCCGTGGTTCAGGTTTGCCAAAGGGCTATGATATTGAAACAGGGAAATACAATGACACTCACTTCACTGGATACTTTGCATCAGAAGTGCCGTATTTCACAACATCTGATAACAACTACGCTTACTGCATTAACTTTGATAAGCTGCATAATAGCGGAACAGTTTCAAAGCAGCAGACACTTAATGATTACATGAAAAACGGTCATATTCCTGATGATATGCAGTATCAGATAAAAGAGTTCTGTATTTACAGTTACAAAGGCAAAACTCAGTACGGCTATTCTAAGGACACCGAACTGTGTGCGTCAAGTGTTATGTCACAGGCGGTTTCTGCTCGTTTTTTTGATGAAAGCACAACAGGACTTTCAAGCAATGAAACAAAGCTTCTCAACGCCTACAGCTACAACGGCAGCAACGCAAGCAGTCATCACAATGACCTTGTCGATTGCTACAAGAAAATGAAGTCTGAAATGCTTTCGCACTATGATGTTCCTAGTGGTACTTCAAACAACAAGAGTATTATAGGCAAAAAAGCAACATATCCTGCAAAATATGATGTCAAGACAGGAAAGTGGACAGCCACAGTTAAGCTTGACAGCTCTCTATCACAGTTCAGCGTTTCAAAGCCGAACGCAGTAACTTCTCAGAAGTCAGGCTCACAGATTATCCTTACAGCCGATAACGAGAAAGACCTGAAAAACATTGTCATAACGATAACAAAGACAAAGGGCAAGTATGTTGACCACATTGACGAGTGTTCACCTCTTATCCTTTCGGGCGGCTCAGACGTTCAGGAAATGGTGGTTTCCTGCTATGAGGACAAAGACCCTGTTAAGGCATATCTGAAAATAACAACACCAATAGGTTCAGCTCACCTTGACAAGAGCTTCACAGATTACTTTGGCAACAAGCAAACAGGCACAGCGGATATGTACAAAGCCGTTAAGTTTCAGCTTGCTTGCAAGGTCGGTGACGGCTATAAGTTTGTAAAGGCAACTGGAAAGGACGGAAGCTACAGCTTCACTGACCTCGCTTCACAGGCTACAGACCTTACGCCAAACGGCAAGGGTGATATTGATGTAACAGGTCTGCCAGAAGGCGATTATGAATGGAGAGAAATATCCACAGCAGACGGATATATGATTTCATCAAAGAAAGCTATCACTGTTACCGCTGACAAGACGGCTAAAACGGAGTTCGTCAACAAGACTTCTGCTCCTGACAAGGGCAAGATAACAATTCACAAGCGTGACGCTGAAACAAGAGCTGACCTTGAGGGCGCAAAGTTTGAAGTGGCAGCAGCCGAGGATATCTACGTCGGCAATGGTTACTGTATCTATCCAAAGGGAACAGTTATTGACACCATAACCACAGGCACAGACGGCATAGCTGAAACAACAAAGGCTATCTACAAGGGCTACAGCTACACAGTGACAGAAATTGAAGCGCCAAAAGGCTATTCGATTTCTGATAAGCCAACACAGACTATCAAGCTTGTTGAACAGCAGGCGGAGTTCGTTGTAGATTTTGAAAACGAGCAAAACACTATTCCTTTTGAGATAACAAAGACTGACATATCAACAGGTGAGCTTATCCCTGATTGTTCTTTTGAAATTCTTAATGAAAATAAAGAACAGGTCATCACAGGAACTACAGACGAGAACGGCATTGCAAAGTTTCAGCTTGCTATAGGCAAATATTTCTATCGTGAGATTTCAGCACCTGATATTTACGAGATAGACGATACTCCTTATCCGTTTGAAATAACTGAAAACGATGATATCGTCAAGGCTGAAATGACAAACAAGAAGAAAAGTGGCTCTATAAAGGTCACAAAGACAACAACAGGTAATCTCAATATCGAGGGCATTAAGTTCTTTGCAACAGGAATTTCTGATACAAACAAGGACTTGAAGTTTGAAGCGACAACGAATGAAAATGGCGTAGCAATGTTCGATAAGCTTGTTATCGGCAAGTATGTCATCACAGAGGACGGATCAACAGTTCCTGCGGCTTACCTCACTGCTGATGAGCAGGAAGTAACAGTTGAATACAACGAAACAGCAGAGGTTGCGTTCGAGAATATCGAGAAAACAGGCGAGATAAAGGTCACAAAAACCACTGTGGGCAACATCAATGTCAGCGGTATCACATTCAACCTGAGAGGTACATCAGACAGCGGCAGAGATATCGACATTCCTGCGGTAACTGATGAGAACGGCGTTGCGATTTTCAGTGAGATACCAATTGGAACTTATACTATCTATGAAGATGAGAAAACAGTACCAACTGCATATCTTGTCGCTGACCCACAGAACGTGACAGTAACCTATGCTGAAACAAAAGAAGTTCCTATTGAGAACAAGGAAAAGACAGGCTCTATCACAGTTCACAAGACAACTGAGGGTCAGAAGAACATCGAGGGAATAAAATTCTATCTCAGAGGTACATCTGATAGCGGCAGAGCTATTGATATCCCTGCGACAACTGATAAGGACGGCATAGCAAAGTTTGATGGAGTTCCAATCGGAACTTACATGGTTATCGAGGATAAGGAAACAGTACCATACGGATATCTTGTGGCTGACGAGAAGGAAGTCAAGGTAGAGTATGCTCAGACTATTGATGAAACTATTCTTAATAACGAGCAGACAGGAACAGTTAAGGTACACAAGAAAACTGCTGATATGACTAACGTTGAGGGCATCAGATTTATCCTTTCAGGCATTTCCGATACTGGCAGAGAGATACGCATTGAGGCAACCACTGACAAGGACGGACTTGCGAAGTTTGAGGGCGTTCCAGTTGGTACATACACTATCACCGAGGACGGTAGCACAGTTCCATACGGTTATCTTGTGGCTGACTCCAAACAGGTTACTGTTACTTACGCTCAGACAGTAGACGCAGATATGTTCAATGAAAAAGTTCCTGACACGCCAAACACCGGTTCTTCCGACAATGACATTGACGGCAGAACAGCACTTGGCAGCATTGCGATAATTCTCGCAGGGGCTGCATTTTTTATGTTCAGCAAAAAGAAGAAAGAAAGATAATTGATGCTGTCTGAAAAAGATAGCTAAAGGGGATCAATTTATCTATACATGAAGAAAGCCCCTGTAACTGGGCAGGGGCTAGGGAGGTAGTAATATGAATAATGAAAATGAACTCCATGATGTAACTTTTAAAATCAGGTATCCTAGCAAAAAGGAAAAAATTTTATATGCGGTAAAGTCCATTTTAATAGATGAGTTGAATATTCTTGTTCAAAGTATTATCACAGCTGCAACATTATGCTTTCTTGCTGAAAACGGATGGTCTATATCTCAAAAAAACAATGTATTAATAGTACTTCTATTCGTTGTATTTTTCATTTCACAAATATTGATGTGTTTAAGAGTTTTAACAGGAAAATACACCTTAAAAGAAATTATAATTAGAGAAGTAAAAGAATGAGCATATTTAAAAGATTGGAAAATCACTATAAAAGTAAGAGCTACTTGACATATCATGCGGCTAATGAGCATGAACAGCTGCTGTTATTTTATCCAAATTATAAAAGCACAAAGATATACGTCATACATAAAAGTGACGACTCTAAGTGGTTTGACCTTGGTTGTCTTGAAAAAGGCGCTGATGAAAAGCTCAGTGTTCCGTTTTATGACGGCTGTGATAACAAGTTTGATGAAATGATAGCGAAAATGAAAGGCGTAGATAAGGCAGCTGAGGACTACAGGTTTACAATCTTTTATGACCCCGACTCAAATACTTATTGGATAGACAATTCATTGCAGTTGTTTTTTGAAAATCAAGAAGCTGTCATCACCACATATTTAAAAGAAAATGGATATCATTTAACAATAATATAACATATTTATTTTCAAAGCACAAGCAGTTTAAATAGAAGAAAACGCCTGCAACGGGGCAGGGGAGGTAGAGTAATGTGAACACTCTTTTTTTGATTATATGCTATGTACTTGTAATAGGATCTTGGTCTTTGTTGTGGTCAATATACACTGGTGATCCTTTATATGCTTGGCGAAAACCGATCGAAATTATTAAGAAAATAGAAAAGCGTTTCAAGGTGAAATCATGAAGATACTGGATATCTTATTTGTTGTTTTTAATTTGTACAATTTTGTCTGCCTGTTTAAACTAAGAAAACGTGATAAAAAGGAAATAAAAATGATAAAAGAACAAAAAGTCATAGAATGCATAGCTGACGAGCTGAAAGAAAAAGGGTATAATGTAAGACTATTAAGACGTATTGATGATTGTGCCGCAAGGTACATAATGTTTTACACTAATAAAAGATATTTTGTGACAGAGATATCAGAAACAATTGATTTGAGAGATATGGTACGTGATATACCTGAATTAATGCTAAATGTTGGCGGTCTTGTGTACTGCGGTGGAGTAGTTTCACTTATGTTTCATATCTTTTTAGAATGGACCAAGGATATCACAAACAACATCTGCTCAGAGATTGATGAGAAAAAAGAGCATTATCCACAACTGACAGAGCAAGAGGTCATGACATGGATAAATAATAACAAAATTATAATAATAGGAGCTGATAAGAATGGTAAAAGTACGCATAGAGGGTTTGCCAGAAGAAGTTGAAAAGTTCACAAAACAGCTTGAAAAAGACGGATATGAGTTCTTACAGAAAAGCGAAAACTATCCGAACAGAAATTCAGTTTATGTCAGAAAATATGTGGAGATAATGGTTGATGATGAATAATATCATAAAGATTTTCAAAAAGCACCGCAGAAATCACTATAGTGGCATGGGACAGTGTTTTTCATTGATAGAGCAACAGCTCTGTACAGAGAACTTGATAATTCATGACCCTAAGTCTAATGTCATAGCTGTGACAAAGCGAGAAGATTTTGGAGCTAAAAATGAATGAATATAGATACTTTATAGCAGACGATAATAAAACAGGAACTCTGATTTGCAGTAATGAAATAAAAGGCGAAGATATGCTGC